>Ga0209482_1001448_pt1 | contig 16295 bp, 6 predicted proteins | sample CoawatmetaG10DNA_FD_187512 | JGI IMG/M metagenome (GOLD analysis project Ga0209482, IMG submission 187512) | Marine microbial communities from the West Antarctic Peninsula - Coastal water metaG104-DNA (SPAdes) (version 2) | ecosystem: Environmental > Aquatic > Marine > Coastal ...
ATTATATATAAGATGAGCGACTTTAACCAGAATATACAAATTCAGCAAATAGCAATTAAAGATGCTTTCCGTGATAAACTCACAGGAAATGCTATTCCTTATAATGAAGCAAGTAGGCGACGTTATGAAAAGCGACCAGACAAATTCATTTTACCACTCAATTATGACTTACGTCAAGGTGAATGGAAAATGTGGTTATATGGAAGGGACATTTCCATAAATTTTCGTCGTGTTACAAAGAACAGAAACTTTATCATTATGGCGACTGATGATGTAAGGGTTATAACTTACAAATATATCAGTAGTGAAAACCTTGACGAGCAAATTCGTGCGACTTTGGCGGATATGAATGCCGATTATAATCCAGACCAAAGATGGACTACAGATGGGGCAGAAGATGATGCGGTTGAGTGGTGGGTTGATAACTCATTAAGTCTGTTTATGAGGGGCGGTGAAAGAAAAGGCTTTGCCGAGCAACACCCTTTTGGTTGGACGAATTATACACCTTCAGGAATGAGTAATAATTTGATACAAGTTCAGGCAAGTGTTCCTAAAGTGATGTTAGCACTTAAACCCTTATCATTTAACGGCAGACCGATAAACTACCGCTTCGCTCATCTTGATGACCGATATAAAGATGAGAAAAGGTGTTGTTGGAAATATTTGAGAAGACAAAAATTTCCTATGAACCAACTTCGGCAATTAAAAGGTAATGACGATGATGCTTGGACGTTTGAAGAGTTGAAACGAGTAGCAATAAAGAAACGCAAGATACTTGAGGTATTTGATATTCAAGGCGACCCTTACCGCACATTTACTCAAGAAAACAAGGATGAGGAAATTAAATTTTTGGAGACTACAAGATACTACCCACCCACTCACGATGAAGAGGGAAAGAGACTACAATTGGGAAAAGGTTTAGCCTTTATGACGATTGGAGGTCATATTTACCCATTTACTGATAAATTTCAACGTGCTGTTCTTCAGTCTTTGGGTCGTGGTGGGAAGAAACACGCAAGATTTACCGAGAAGGGTGAAATTACTGATGGTGATGATGTAACTATGTCTCAAAGATTTATTGATAAAATGCCTGAAGGCAAGAAGAAAGAAAAACTTCAGGCAAAATACAACAAACAAGTGGAAGAGTATTCAAACTCAAAATATTACGAAGAGGGGACTTTCGTTATAGGTGAGGCAAAATACAACTACTATGAAGGGTCTCATTTGGACGACGTTGTAAGGGAAATTTACTACGAAAGAAATGAGGTATATAACCTCCGCACCGATAAGAACGGAAACATAAACGTAATATGGTTTAGTGAATATAATGAAAAGACAGGCAAACCAGAGTTGGTTTGGAAATTACAAGCCTGTCCTAATTACCTATTGATGAAGCCTGTTTATGAGAAATTTGGAATGATTTACAAAGGTGAGGATATTAATACAATAGGCATAGCCCTTTATCAAAATGTTATTGGCGGAAAGTTCGCAAACCTGAAAAGTCAAACTTGCGGTAATATATTTAATATGGAAATGCCTTTTAATTATACTACTGAACGACTTGAGGAACACGCAAAAGTCAATACCTATCCAAAAGAACTTCAGGAATATAATGTTTCAGTATCTATTCAAGAACTATTCCGTAAGCAGTTTTTGAAAGATGATAAACAAGCCCTTTACCTATTATCGCAACAACCAGATTGGAAAGGACAGGAGGAGACACATCAAGAGGCAATAGATGAATATATGGATACGCATTATCCTATGCCTGAAAAGCCTGAACCGCACGGAGAGTTGTTCTGTGAGGAATTGGGTGATGTTATGTGTTTAGACTTTAATAAATTTTACTCCAACAGATTGGAAAGTCCTCACAATCCGTTTATGAAATTTGAGAATTTTGATAATGTTGAACCCTACGTTCCAGTTAATGTGCTTCAAAATGGCTTCTATTATTGCGAAATAAGCCCTAACCTTGAACCGCACGAATTTATACCATTTGCGGATAAAACCGCAGGTTGGTATTGTAAGTCAGTTCTTGATATGGCTTATAAATTACCGATTGATAAACAGCCTATGATTACGCATCAACTAATTCCGCACAAAAATAACAAAATTCCTACAAACACTTTCACGAAATTCGTAGAATTGGTTTATGCGGAATGTGAAGACCTACCATTAGAACATACGGCAAAGTCTGTGATTAATCACTTTGTTGGTATGTTAGGTATGTGCGGACAAGAAAGGGTTGTTATGGGAAGCGACCTTATTCGTGATGATGAGGATTGCGGATACCAAGAAAATAAAGGCTATCAATTGAAACCATTTGCGGAAGCACGTGGGGAACAAGGTCAATTACATATGGCTTATAAAGCAAAAATGAGTGATAGACGATATTCTGCCTTACCAATTCACATTCAAATCTTACAAGAGGCAAAAGTTGAGTTGGAAAACCTACGGCGAAGAATTATTAATGTTAAGGAAACGACTGAAACAAGGGTCTATCAGGTGGAAAAACCAGTTTCCTTTAATTTCTGGAAAACAAAAGGCAATATTCTTTCCACAAAATGGGTCAGGGAGTTTGGCTATCACCCTATCAAGATGGAAGAGGGTTATAGAGCCTATTGTAAATCACTCTGTAGGACAGAAGAGGTAAAAAAGACCGAGAACCTTGTTGATTTCATTATGTTTAAAACCGACAGCGTTGTTATTGCGGACTTTCATTCAGGGAAGTTAAGAGAGGCTATTAAAGATGTGGATATAGGCACAGGAAGAGGACAAGTCAAAATTGAATGGGACACAAGTTTGCCTATTTATGCTGACCGAGAAAAATTGAAAAACCTTTCAAAGCAAGTCTTTAAATTAAATAAGACTGAAACCAAATTGACTGAAACTAATCACGATTATCAGCAGAAGCATCACAAACGAGATGCGGTTTATGACCTTATCAAGAACCGAAAGTCATTCAGGGTTCAAGGTATGGGTGGAACAGGCAAATCATCTTTAATGATTGGGGAACACGAGAAAGGTGTTATTCCATATATGGTAGAGAATGATATAAAATTTGCCTTATGTGCTACAACACACAAAGCCTCACATAATGTCCTATTTGAGAGAGTAGGTATATCAGGGAAAACAATAGACAGCCTTTTAGGTGTCTGTCCGTCAAAACCTGTTCCTAATGACCCACAATTTAAGCAATTGTCTGGATATGACTACATCATTATTGATGAGGTATCTATGCTTCAAAAGAAATTCTATAATTACCTGAAGCAAATAAAACTAACATATCCTGACCTACATTTTATATTTGTTGGGGATTATTCGCAACTGCCTCCAGTTGAGCCATCAGTTATTTCCTCATATAAATACGATGAAACAAATGTCCTGAAGTGGCTGTGTGATTACAATCTTGTGGAATTAACAAAAAATATGAGGTCATCTGCGGAAGGTGAGGAAATGTTTGACTGGTATAAGAAACTCATAGTAGGTGAGACTAATCCAGAACTTGAGGTATCGCTAACAAAAGTTTGGAACGACCAGACTTGTCCTATGTTTGATAAAAATCTGTGCTGGACGAAGCGTGGGGTTCATTACGTCAATTGGCTTGTTATGAAACAGCGATTACAGGAATTCAAAAGCATAAAATGGATAGGGCTAAAGCCTGTAAAAGTTGGAGGAAAATCAGTTCGTCCATTATGGTTAAAATATGGGGTATGGATTGGGGATAGAATAATCAGCCCTTTGTTAGAACTTCGTGCTACAGATGGAGATAAATCAGGTTTGGATAATTATTATAACAATCAAGAGTTTGGGCTTATTGATTGGGTAAATGATGAGGCAACGTTGGAATGCCGTATAACAAGGAAACAAGTGACTATAAGGGCAGACCAACTTTATAAGCATTTCCGCTACAACTTCGCAACGACAATCCACAAGTCGCAGAGCGATAGTTATGATGTTCCATATAATATTTGGGAATGGGAAAAAATGGGTGGTCTTTCTCCAGACGCAAACGCCTTAAAATATGTTGCGGTTTCAAGAACCAAAGCGAAAAGACACATCAATATCATATTAACAGATTGGGGTTTTCCAACAAATCAGCCAGATTACAAATTGTTTAAGGAAGAAACCAATAGTCAATTTCCTGATACAACTGGGAGTTTATGGTGAAAATATAATGTCCGTATATATAAATGAATAATCAACCGCCACCACCTCAACCTGAAACAATTATGATAGAGTGTTCTGGTGCTAATTCTATAAGGCAAACCGACCAAAACGATGAATGGGAAGTGTCTATTCCTCCAACGATAATTGAAAAAGGTGATGAAATTTCCGTAAATCAGTCTTTCCTTGAGGCACGAGGAGCAAGTCAAGAAATCCTTGAATTCAGTTCATCAGGTATAAACCAAAACAACAGGCAACGGATATATTTTGAATATTACGCAAACGATGACGGAACTAATGATAAAAATAAAAGTAGAGATTGGAACAACTTCCAATTTGATATTGCCGAAGGATTACACGAGAGCGGTAAAACCTATAAACCCAATCAGGCATTTAGATATGATAGATTATTAGACGAAAATTTAATCTTCGCAAATGGAAATGCTTTTAATCGGCAAGTTGGTGATGTAACTTATGAGGATATAAAACCCACACAGGCAGACCCTCGTGTGGCGAATGCCTTTTCTATTGATTTTCGTGAGGACTATAACGTATCAGGGGTATTTAATTCATTTAACGCAATCAAAGAAGTTACGGCTGTGAAACCAACGCCTTACATAGGTGAAACATTAGCAAGAGGATTACCTGCTACAGGTAAGCGGACAGACCAACAAAACCCCAATCGTAAGGATTTACAATTGGAGGATATGTCTTTTTCCGTAAGTGATTGGTGTGTTAATCTTGACGCTATGGATTACTTTGAAATACAGCACAATACCCTATCTGGTGATACAGATATTTTAATTCCTCACACAACGGCAAATACAAATTATCTTGCGTCTGTTCCACAGGGAACTTGTATATGGATTGACTGGTCTCCTAAAAGGAGGCAGATGTCTTATTATAGTGCGGTAGCAACTAACAATCAGGCTACTGATGAAGACTATGTCCCATCTACAGGAATTCAGGGGAAGTTTCAAAACTACAACGAAATCTCCAATAGAATTAAAGGCATTAAAGGGCATTTTGTGGTATATAAAAATAATGTGGAAGGGCAATTTTTTGATAATGCTACAGGCACTAATATAAGAGGCGACCCAGTAGTAAATTTTGGATACGCAGGACAAAAGGCAATAGGTATGCGATTTGGTGCTGGATATTTATCACCAATTGGAACGCCAAGTGGTTTAGTTCCTTCAATATCAACGACAGATAGAAAATGGAATTCCACCAGAGATGGGGTTCTTTACAATATCGTAAATCCTAACACAACAGGAGGTAAATTAGACGTTAATACAAGCGGAGAAGACACAAATATATCAATCAATTTATTTATAAGGAAATCGCCATTTTATGTTGGAAGTTTTGATGGTAGTTTATTCCCAGTCTTTAACTCTAATCTTTTGACTTATCCTTCCTGTATAGGTGGGGCATTAGCCGACAACCCTGCTACAAAAAATCCATTAAAAGACGCAACTATTGATTTCTTATTTCCAAAAGACCCAGCAAATCCTAAAGTTGTAACCCCTTATTTTGTAGGGTGTTCTAAACTAATTAACACCGATGTTACAATACCTTATCAGCCTACAGACCCATCAAATCCCCAACAGAATTTACAATTTGCTGTTCTATCAGGAGATAACACCAACATTTCCCCAATTAGCCTTGTGGATTATTCCACTTGGAACGCAACAACACCTTACAGCACTCACGGAAGTAATGGAGATTATTTCCTTACACAAGACCTTGACGAAAATGATGTGATGGAGATGAATTTTATAATGCCTTTACATTTCTACGAGAAAGCGATAATGCCTGATGGTAATATTGCGGTAATTGGTAAAGGCACACAATATGAGGAATTTGTGTTTATTTCAAATTTACACCCAACTATTGATACCAGCCCACCCACACCTACCCCATCAATATTCAAGCAGGACGACGCAAATTCCTATTCACAAACCCCAGACAGATTAAGATTTAAAATAACCCAGCGTAATATTACTGAAAACCGCAACTTATTTTCAAATCCTGACCCTTCTGTGCCGAACCCATCAATACCCTCATTTAGTGGAAGCAGACCAGCGTCTTGGATTAAACAACAACTTACACCCCCACCACTACCAACATCACCACCTCTCCAACCCTACGAATTCCGCACTCACCCAGCAGGAACAAAGATTGAATGGTGGGATTGGCGTGAAGGTATGACCCAATCATTATCTATCAATCACGAAAACTATCATAAGTCACTTCCTCAAGGTTTGCCTGTTCTTAAAAATACAGGATATTGGGGCAGTAATGAACCAACGCTGAACGACAATTTCCCATCAACTTACACCGATGGCTCATTTTATACCTCACTACTGAAGGAAAATTATTCAACAGGATTTTCATATTTCCTATATTATAACCGATTAGGTTCGGTTAATGGTAATGAAAGTATAAATTCCTTACCTGATAGCATTTATTATAATGACCCACTATTTAATAGTATGGCTGACGACCTTTTAAGGTCAGGTATATTTGGAATGAATAGGGGTGGAGTTCCTATGTTGCTACTTACTGAAGCGATAGACCAAACCTCAAACCAAACAACCAGTTTTGTTGATGGTGGGTTTCCAGTTGCTGAAAGTCCAACATTAACACAACAGGTAAGAATTTCCTCAACTTCCGCTAATCCTATAACCGCCAACGCCAAACAATATTATGCCCTATTCAATCCTCACGAATATATGTGGAATATGGATATTGTGGAGGATTATTTTGAAGGTAAAGGAATGATGACGATGAACCCTGATGCGAATACCTTAACAGATATAGTTGATGGCGACATACAATTCAAGCATAGGACACACTCAAGGAATTTCTTCATCTTTACCCCTGATGCCTTTGACCTTATAAATTTTGCCGATAAAACATTAAAAAAAGTTTCAAAACAAGGTATTAATTCTTATTGCGGATATATCCCATACATAAACTCAATAGATGTGGAAACACCCAAAGATTATATGACCCCTGATGACCTATCAAACTTTTGGACGGAACAACTACATAAGGCAAAAGATATAGTATGCCTGTTAGATGGAACAACTATCAAGGGGTCTGCTTCAAGGGGAATAATTCAAAACGAATGCCTGTCTGCTATATATGGGTCTTGGGGTAAAAACAACACCCCTACCGCAAACGGATTAGCAAGAGATTATGTGACTTTTCCTATGACTAACGGATATGCTTTAGGGTCAGTCATCTTTATAGACGGACACGAACAACCTAATGATTGGACTTATACAGGATTAAACGCAGACCACCCCAAAAAACTTGAGGACATCAATATGCCTGTTCTTCCTCGTTCTCCTGAAAATTTGGTTCATCTTTACGGCAGAAATGAAGCATTTCAATTGCCTACTTACAGCACTCAAAGGCACATAAAGTGGGAAATAGTGGGCGATGTCCCACAAACTTCCGCAACTCTTGCTCCAATTAAAAAATACTATTATACGAATTACCCAATCGCTCCATCAGGTATTCCTAATAACACGAAAACTTCATTTCAATTACCAGCACAAGGTGAGGGTTTCAGTAATCTAATTCCATCATCAGGATTATTTAACCCAACAGCAGTTCCCTCATCTGTAGCCATTCAGGGTCTTAACTTTAATACAGATGTAGGAGTTGCTGGAACAGCAAACAAGGGGAATAAGTCAGTTCCAGCATACGCCCTCCTTCCTATACCATTTGCCGACCTTAAAACTACTGGGGATAAGTATGGGTTGTATTGTGCTGAAGCAGATTTAGATGCTCCGTTTAACGATGGGACAAACGCAGATGGAGGGCAACGAGAAGACCCTATTTATAGGGAAACGCTCAATTATCCACTTGAATATTATAAGGACACCAAACGAGCAAGATATTTAAAATTCAGTCAATATGTAGGCTGTGATAATATGACCTTAACTTATAACACAGAAGTATCGGCATTTGAATTCCAGTTCTTACATCAACCATTTGCGACTACCTTCTCATTAGATGGTGGGGTAGAAAACGGAGGGGATAATGCCGTAAGAGTTTATGATAATGTTCCTGATGAGTTAGACAATTGGGAAAAATATTCAGGTATTAACGTGAGGAATTGGACTACACCAATTTTAAAAAGAGGAGAATTTAATTTTAATGAGATACAGAATACCCCAAATTTCATAACCCAGTTGTATCCTGATGGGATTAATCCTGAAACGGATATGGACGGAGTAGGTGATAGGTTTATGAGTAAGATAGGTTATACTACAGGACAATACGACCCTCGTGATGGGACATTAGTAAAAGGGACAATCGGTATTGGAACAAATCCAGATAGACAGCAAAGTTATTCTTATGTTCCAAACGGCACTACAGGTGCGGATATTGATGTTGCTGACGCTATTATAAACACTTCATTTTCGGCAGAGGATAATCCTGATGCTGAAGCACACGGCGGTGTGGGACAATTGATATTTTACCCATCATCAGCAGATAACGCAAAGGCACAACTCAATACATCAGGTGTTAGGTATGACTATTCTTTTACACAATTCGGTCAGCGTGGGGGATTGAAAACCAATAACCACAACAAGGCTATGGGATTTCCTAATATTGTTGGAACACCTCAAGTCAAAGACGTTCAAACATTTCCTCGTTCATTAAATCCTGATGGGGAACAAAGGTCAGGTTATACAATTGAGATAGGGTCTTCTCCATTACGAGCAAAAAATCTGCCGATTAAACTTACTGACGGATACTATTTCATTTTATGTGATTTAATAGATGACGCACAATTTTATATTTCCGCAAATAATGGTTCAGTCATTCCAGCGATTGCTATTGTTTCAAAGACTTATGTTTCAGGCGATTTCTACACTACATTTCAATCCCCAATTACTTTTTACGCAAAGAAAAAAAAGGTAGTCTCATCAATTAAAATACAAATCCGCAACAGCAGTATGGGTGTTCCAAGTAATCTTGGGGCAAATAGTTCAGTCATATTTTCAATCAGGCGGTTTGCTCCTCAAATCTACGCTTCCCCACTCACAACAGCACAAGCACAAACATTAGCATACAAGCAAATAGAACAAGAACAAAAGGCGATGCCTAAATCTCACACTTCAGTCTTACAGGATTTCCTCGCATTAGGTAATTCAGTCCTCACACCAAACGATGATGAAGCAGACTATTTAGGAGGATTAGTCGCAAGAATTAATACTCAAGATATACCTAATATGACCCCAGCAGAAAGAAGGGACTTTTATGCGACAGAAGCAGGTCAGGCATTATTCCGTGAGGTTCAGGATACTCTTGGAGTTCAAGAGGCAATCCAAGAACAGGAAACAGAACCTACATCTTTAGAGACACTTATTTTACAAAGGCAACAAGAGGCAGTAGTAGCAAGAACCGCACAAGAACAAACAGATAGAGGGTTAAGGAATGCCGTAGCACAATTAAATGCTGAAGCAGACCCAACAGGAATAATGTCTCCGCCTGATAGCGGTGTGTATTCTTATAGTAATGTATCTGGTGGGGGCGGTAGGGCTGATAGTAGCCAATCCGTAGGTAGGGCTGATAGTAGCCAATCCGCAGATAGTGACGGCTCTTTTAAAGCACCGCCTGATAGTGGTATGCCTGAAAGTCAAGACCCTGATGATGTTTAGAGGCGTGTGTTCCAATCCATATTGCCGTAAGTTTTCATTTTGATTTTGCCTGACTTCGGCGGTTTCTTTTCCTTTTCTCCCATTTCAACTTTACCCCCTGCTTTAAAATTGAAATCAATAATCTTTGCTGGATTAGGGTATTTCCTGTAATTCTGCCCTTCTTTTTTTTTCTTTAGTTTCTTACCAATTTTCTTCATATTGTAGATGGGGTCTTCCCCATCTTTAAATTTACGCTCACAGAAACAAGTTGATGTCCCTCTATCAAGTCTTTGCTTTTTTTTTGGTTTATAGTCCATATAATTATAAGGATATTATAAATTATTCTTTTCTCCACTTAAGGTATAATGCTTATTGAAGTGAGAAGTTCTCCAAATGATACGAACAATACCCCAGAACAATTGTTTCAAAGATTTAATGAGACCCTTATCCTCAAACCTCGTTCTAAAATTGCCCTTGTTTCAGCACTCATTACTACAAAGAGTATAGGCGGATTTAGAATTGATGGGAATAATCAAACTATGACCCTCAAGGTTGGGTCAGCAAGTGAAATTTCATTTGATATTCCTATTGGGGATTATAGTATTAAAAGTCTTTGTGAGGCAATCCAGACTGCCTTACGAGCAAATCTACCAAAAGTTCAAGCATCTGGTGTGTCCCAAACACTCTATAAAGACCTGTTCTATCCTGATACCTCTATCGTTTGTGCTAAATCCGCAAATGATATTGTGACTATAAAATTCAGTTTTGACCCACAGGGTTTTACCTCACAACCCCCTCTCGCAACGGCAAACACAGACACACTCGTCAGTTCAACTAACCTTAACCTCAACTTTGCTGGAAAAAAGAATGGTGTGATTATGCGAAGTCGTGCGGAAATTAACAACGTGAATGTTGGGGTAATATCAAAGGAAGATGCTTCAGGATTTAATGCGGTAAATGCTATTCTGCCTTACGCCAAAGGGGCAGGAACAGGAAACCATCACGGAGTGTTTCAGGCAGATAGGGTAATAATCAGTCCAAGACAACAGCACTTTGGTCTTAATCAAAGCGAAGGTCTTCTTGAGGGTGAGTGGCTTCTTCCATCGGCAAATCCTTACACGGCTGGGGCAATTCAGTATCGGTTTGATAATTACACAGGTGTAGGTGGGACAAGTTACGGATACAATTGGGTGGTAGTTTTTGGGGCGACGAATACAACATATTACCTTGCGAAAGATGGTTACGAAGGCACAAATGAATTTGGTGTGAATGTAACACATAAGGCTATTGACCCAAACTCATACGACCAATCTTGGGAAGTCCTTGAAAAAGGGGACAGCAGTCTTGGGGCAAGTATTGATATCGGCGGAGCAGATGAACTTGAACCTCTACCAAATGTTTTCATCAACAGGGGGGGACTAAACAACTACGACCTCCAGTTAAATCCTAACGGACACTTAAGGGTTCAATATGGCGGTGTTCTCTTGAATACCCCTACTAACACAATCCTTAAAGATGGGGACGGAGTAAGATGGTATGTTGATGCTTTGGATAATTCTACCATAAAAACCAAGCACCCTATTCCTGAAATCAGTAGAGATGGGATAAATTGGACGGAAGTTCTTCTTAATGAAGGTAAGAAATTGCCTGATGTTAATGTTAATGATATTTTACTTCCTGCCTTTCACAGCGATGGTTTAGTGGAGGCTGGAACTATCGGTAATGGTGCTAAAACGGACACCAATTTAACTACCTCATTCTTGGCGAGTAATATGAGTATTACCGATAAAATTGGGAATTTCTTTTCTGGTGAGGTATTGTATCAAACTGGAGAAACAACACCCCCTAATGGGAAGGGTATGAAACTTATGGCGGTCTCCTCCAACACGATGGGGGTAGGAGGTGCTTTGACTGGTGTTTTGGTAATGGGTAATGGATATCAAGGGACAGGATATGAAACGAATATGTCGTTTGGTGTTAAAGGATTGGTATCAGGTTCTACCGCAACTATTGGTCTTGCTTCCCCAGCAGTAGCAATCGCCACAATCACAGATGGAGGCGATACCTATACTCAAGGTAATGAATATTCCTTTATCCTCAACGCAGGGGGTAGTCCTCCAAACCCACCCCTACCTTTCGTCCAAAATGGTAGATTTACAAGAAGCGGTAAAGTATCGGCAAGTGCTGTTGGTGCTGGGGCAATTACTGAAGTAACATTCCTTGATGGTGGTAATGGGTTTATGGTTGGCGATACAATTGAAATTCAAAGTAATGGGGCAGGTGATGGGGACGGATTAGCAAGAATTACAATTCAACAGGTATGCGAAGATGCTAATCAATTGTTTATGGCTTCTTCTGGTAGTTTTGATACAAAGAATTTGGGTGGGGCATTTCCTCCTATGTTGTCTCAAGACCAAATAGAACTTAATACCAAAGACTTGGGACAAATGCTTCGCCTTTTGCCTAACGAATATAACGGAAGTGTTGGGAGTGGAGTAAATCAACCTATCATTACAGGTAGCGAAACACCTACTCCTAACAACCCAGCGAATGAGAATATCCTGATAGATTTGCCGAGTATGCCTATTAACTCACGGAACTCTGGAAGACAGGACAATCAAGATGGAGGTAATACCGATAATCATATTGCGACAATACCTTATCAAACCGACCTTACAGAAACTGATGAATTCCATAAGCAACATTATGAGCCATTTAATATGATTTATCATTCATTAGATAATGAGGCAGACCTTAACTTAAACTCATTATCTGTGCGTCTCACAAACTTTGACGGCACACTCCGCACAGATATCGCACACCCCACACAACTAACCTTTTCTATACAGCCTGATTACCTTTAGGAATTCTGTGGAAATTTTTATCTCTGTGAAGAGTATATGCCGAGAAGCAAAATGCCTGAATTATCTATGGAAATTGAAGAGCCTGATGAGGCGACTGGATACCTTAAACAAGAGGACTACTTGAAGAAACCGCAGAAGCCGTCCTCTATAAAAAAGCCAAATGTTGTGGAGGCTGTGGAGGCTGTGGAGCAATCTGTGGAGGGTGTGGAGAAACCTGTGAAGAAGAAGAGGATTATGAGTGAAAAACAGAAGGCATCATTAGCCAGAGCAAGAGAAATATCGGCACGTAAAAGAAAGGAAAAGAAAGCCTTAAAACTTGCTGATGAAACACCTATTATTAATAAAAAGGTAAAGTCTGTAAAACCGATGAAAACTATTGATGAGGATACATCAAGTAGTGAGGAAGATGAGACACCGCAAGAAATGATTAAAAAAGGATATGGCTCTTTAAAACCACCAGACAGCGTGGAAGAAAGAGTTTATCAAAGGATTATGAAAGAAAAGGCACAACGGCGTTTGGTTAAACAGCAAAAGGTCATTCAAGCCCAACAGGTAAAGGCGTATGAGGAAAGCATTAGGGAAGATGAGCGGAAAAAGTTATATGAAATGACCCAGCGAATTGCCCCAAAAAAGAAACAGGTAAATGCGAAAGCGATGCTACAACCCAATAAATGGGAGGAATGCTTTGCTCCAAAAAGAAACCAATATGGCTTTTAATAGGGGGAAACCCCCAAACCCCCATTTTGTTTGCCTTTTTTAAAGGCTATAGTTATATACTTCTATTTTAAAATCTTATAAGTATGTAATGAGTAGTGATGATGATAGTGATACTGAACCAGAAATACAAAAAAAAGGAAAAGGAAGAGAGAAAGAATTTAATAAAGAACAGATGAGCCTTGAGATATTTCCAATAAAAGATGACCCAAGTAAGCCTATTTATCGTGAGGTAGGTGAGCCACTTCTTAAACCGCCCTTTACTTATGCCTTTGTTGGATTTCGTGGCTCTTCAAAAACAACAACACTAATGAATTTAATTTTAAGACCATACCCATTTTATGGGGCAAGTGAAAAGGTAAATCCAAAAGACCCTATGACCCAACCTGTATTTGATAATATCTTTGTTATATCCCCTACTATTGGATTAGATAGCACAAGTAAGCCGTTATTGAAAATTGTCCCACCTGAAAACATCTTTACGGATTACAGCGATGATATGATAGACGCTATTTTAGCATATCAAAAGGCACAAGAGCCACCACGAGAAAAGACGCTTATCATTTGCGATGATATTTTAGGATTAGGAGGAAAGGGGTTAAGCCCTACAAGTAAGATTTACCGATTACCTGCGGTGCTACGGCATTACGATTGTTCTATTTGTTATTTAGTTCAAATCTTACGAGGTAATGGGTCTTTACCGCCTATTACACGGAATAATATTGAGGGGTGGTTTCTTTACAAAAACCCTAATAGTAAGGAAATTGAAAAAATGGGTGAGGAATTTGGTTCGTTTGGAGGTAAGGAAAACTTTTACAGATTATTCCGTGATGCTGTTATGGAAAAACCTTACTCATTTCTTTACTTGGATAGTCGCAAGTATCTTGCCTATTCTAATTTAACGGAGCATATGTGGAGCAAGTATAATGAAGATGGGACATTTGCCCCTTTATACGGAGCAGACGAGGGGAAATTAGACCTTGATGAGATAGACCCATCAGCCAATCAAAATAAGGGGGGTGGTGACCCCCAAACCCCCACCAAGAAGAAGGCTTTGCGAGATAAAAAAGAGGAATAGGGGGTAAGGGGGAATTTCCCCCGATAAAGAGGCAGAAAAAAAAATATAATAGCATTATATAATGTCTTATTACGATAGATTACAAAAGGTAATTAGCGAACAAGAAGGCGGAACAGGTAAAGTTCAACAGGCACTTGATTTAGCCAAGAGTGCCGACCAAGCGGATATACAAAAGCAACAATCTAATGTAGGGACTTTGATGACTGGTGAGATAAATCATTTTGCGGAAGAATTCGGTATTAAACAAGCGTCTAAATTGGTTCTCAAGGGTATTGGAAAAAACGTAGTAGTCCCATTAATAAAGCGACAACGTGCTGGAATAGATAGGGATATTCAATTGAAGAAGGGTGATATTGAATTCAAGCAAGGGGTTCAAAAAGATATCAAGGATAGGGCAGTAGAAAGAGTTGAGGACACCAACCCCTTTAACCAGAACGAACAGGCATATAAAATAGGGGAAGGGCAAAATGCTGAATACGTAAGTGAAAGTCAGCGTCCTACTGGAGGGTTGAGGCGAGATAATACAGGCGGTGAGGCGGTGGAAGGTAAGGTAGTTCCAAAAGACACTAAAATTGGGGACGACGTTCAACCGATGGACGCTTCTACTGGATTGACTGAAGCAGAAACCGCAAGATTAGCAGGAATTAAAGAAACTGAAGATACGGCAGTTGGCGACATCGCAAAAATGGGAGCGAAAACAATTGGGGAACAGGCACTTGATGTTGTTCCTGTACTTGGGGAAGTTGCTATGCTGGGTGCTATGTTTGGAGGTATGATACATTCAGGACATAAGGCACACGTAGAGCAAATGGCTGACGTAGCGACAGAGAAGACTGACTTACAAAACGAGCAATCGGCACAAATGTATTCAGGATTTAACCGCCCATCATTTGGGTCTATGGCTTTGCCGTCATTTGATACCTCAAAAAATCCTCAATTGTTACAAGAGTAATTTTAGTAGATATTTTTATATCCGTATATATAAATGCCTACTGCTATGAGATGTTGGACTAAAAGAGCAAATGACGGACACCAATATACCACTTGCGACGGAAATCAAGGTAAAAAAAGCAACACTAAAAGTCGCAAAAAACGACGACAACGACAGGCAACACCACAATTAGGAGACGATACACACGAAATGCCTGATGGAACACAAATGACTGGTAAAACTCATTCACCTTCTTCCAGACCTGTTGTTTCAAGACAAGTTAATAATTTATTTGTGAGTATGCCTTCTTTAACTAAAGCGGTTTCTAAAGTGGCTTCAATTTTACATATGAATACAGATGAGGAAATGAGTAGGATTATTAGCGACAAAGCAAGACCTCCTCAAATAGACGAATTTAATGCTGATGCCCCACCAAGTGAAGAGGTGAGGGGAATTGAAGGTTTTAGAGATTATGAAGAAAGCGACTATTCATCAAGTGATGACGAAGAGGCAACAAAGGTTATTAAATTTGAATTTGAAGGGGTTTCATACCTTAAAGATAAGGATAACGTCTTATACAATCCTGAAACGAGTGAAATTGTTGGGAGATTAGGGGGGGGAAGTATTGACTTTACTTATGGCGATGACCCTGACTATGAAAGTAGTGAAGATGAAGAGGTCAGGTCGCTTGACTATGAAAGTAGTGAAGATGAAGAGGTAATTACAGGAGATATAGCGGATTTAAATGAAAAGGAAATTAATGATGATGAGGAAGCACCTGACCCTTTTATTGGCGATTTCAATAATATTATGGGTAGGAGTTTAACAGGTTTAACCCCAGCCCAGATGAACGCTCTTGACCCTGCCGTGCTTTTTGG
>Ga0209482_1001464_pt1 | contig 16187 bp, 18 predicted proteins | sample CoawatmetaG10DNA_FD_187512 | JGI IMG/M metagenome (GOLD analysis project Ga0209482, IMG submission 187512) | Marine microbial communities from the West Antarctic Peninsula - Coastal water metaG104-DNA (SPAdes) (version 2) | ecosystem: Environmental > Aquatic > Marine > Coastal ...
AAATGATACAGTGTAACATATATGTTTAAAGGTTCTTTTACAGCATTAATTACCCCGTTTAAAGACGGCAAATTTGATGAAACTTCTTTCCGGTCAATAATTGACTTTCAGCTTAATTCAGGAACACATGGATTAGTTCCTACGGGAACCACTGGCGAATCCCCCACACTAAGTCATGAGGAGCATATTCGAATAGTTGAGGTGTGCATTGAGCAGGCTAACAAAAAAGCTCCTGTCATTGCAGGTACGGGCTCTAACTCCACAGAGGAAGCAATTTACTTAACTAAACATGCAGAAAAAGCTGGTGCAGATGCAGCACTAGTTGTTACACCTTATTATAATAAACCATCACAAGAAGGTTTATTGCAACATTTTACAAAAATTGCCAATAGCGTAGATATTCCAATTATTATTTATAATATTCCTGGAAGATCAATTGTAGATATGACCAATGAAACAATGGCAAAATTATTTAAGATAAAAAATATTGTTGGTGTTAAAGATGCAACTGGAGATATTCCACGAGTATATTTTACAAAGAATGATATTGGTAGTGATTATAATCTCCTAAGTGGGGATGACGCTACTACACTGGCATTTTTAACATATGGTGGACATGGAGCCATTTCAGTTACATCAAATATTGCTCCAAAATTATGCTCTGATTTTCATAATCTTTGTATGGACAAAAAATTTCATGAGGCATCATTGATTAATGATTGTTTAATGCCATTACATAAAGCATTATTCTTAGAGTCTAGCCCTGGACCAGTTAAGTATGCGGCATCTATTTTAGGCTTATGTTCAGAGGAAGTAAGGTTGCCCGTAACTACAATTAGTAATGATACTAAAAAAATTATTGATAGTGCTTTGAGACACGCCTTACTCATTAATTAAAATTGACTATCGTAGCCCAAAATAAAAAAGCTCGTTATAATTATCTATTCTTAGAATTATTTGAGTCAGGAATAGAGCTGAGGGGCAGCGAAGTCAAGTCGCTTCGATTAGGTAGAGTAAATATTACAGAGTCGTATGCTAGAGAAGAGGGAAGTGAATTATTTTTAATTAATTCTCACTTTGCAAAATATACTAATTCTTCTTATATGAATCATGAAGAAACTAGACCAAGAAAACTCTTGCTAAATAAAAGAGAGATAAGAAAAATTATTGGAAAGTTAAACAAAGAATCTCTGACGCTAGTACCTACAAAAATATTTTTTAATAAAAAAGGATTTGCAAAAGTTGAAATTGCACTAGCTAAAGGAAAAAAAGACCATGATAAACGTGAAGTAGATAAAAAAAGATCGTGGGAAAGAGAAAAGAAAAAATATAAATGATTTATGCTATTGGACTGGGATCAAATTTAAATTCTAGATATGGAAATCAATACCAAACTTTAAAAAAATCAATTGTTTGCATAAAAAGAAATAATATCCAAGTTTTAAAAACATCAAAAATATATATAACTCAGCCTGTGGGAATGAAAGGTAATAATTGGTTCTTAAATGCGGCCATAATAATCTCAACGCAATTAAAGCCATATAATCTTTTAAGGTCTTTTAAGAAAATTGAGAATGAAATGGGAAGAAATGCTTATAAACCAAATACATCTCGGCCATGTGATTTAGATATACTTATGACTAATCAAAATACAATTTTTGATAACCAAGAAAATAAATATAACATAAGTATTCCGCATAAAAAATTGCATGAAAGAATGTTTGTATTAAGACCTTTGATGGACATATGTCCTCACTGGAATCATCCATTGTTAAATATAAGTATCAAAAAAATAATCTCTACCTCTGAATCTATTGAAAAAATTAGGGTATATAGGAATAATTTGTGATATTTCAGACATTTTTAGTTATTTCTTTATACTTAAAATCGTGATTAAAAGTACTGTATGCAGCGACCTGACTTTATAAAAAATATTAAGTCCAAAGATAATGATGCAAATCAATCTTTAATAGAAAAAGCTTATTTTTTTGCACTAGAGGCTCACAAATCTCAAAAAAGATATTCCGGAGATCCTTACATATCCCATCCAGTAAAGGTTGCAGAAATACTTACTAATTTAAAATTAGATACAGCAACAATAATTACAGGGCTATTACACGACACAATCGAAGACACACCAGCATCTATGGTAGAATTAAAAGATAAATTTGGTGATGAGATAGCAAATCTAGTTGATGGTGTTACTAAAATATCTAAAATGAAGAAACATTCAGATATTAAGAATCAAGCTGAAAATTTTAGAAAATTAATATTGGCTGTTTCAAAAGATATTAGAGTCTTGTTAGTAAAGTTAGCTGACAGGCTACACAATATGAGAACTATAAGCTATGTGCCAAATGAGGAAAAAAGAAAACGAATAGCTTTAGAGACAATGGAAATTTATGCTCCTTTGGCAGGAAGGTTGGGTATGCAATCATTCAGAGATGAGCTTGAAGATTTATCTTTTCAGATTTTAAATGAAGCTGCCTATAACTCTATAAAAAATAGAGTTGATTATTTAAAAAATAGCAGCAGCAATCTTACTGAAAAAATCAATATTCAAATAGTTAATCTATTAACTGACGAGAACATATCCTGTGAAGTATTGGGTAGAGAAAAAAAAATTTATTCAATCTGGAATAAGATGCAGCGTAAGGAAATTGCCTTTAGACAACTATCAGATATATTTGCATATAGAATTATTACAGCTAATAAAAGTGATTGCTATAAGGCCTTGGGAGTAATTCACTCTAAATGGTCAGTTGTTCCAGGTTCTTTTAAAGATTATATTTCTACTCCAAAGATTAATAGTTATAGCTCACTTCATACGACCATTGTAGGGCCGCAAAGGCAAAGGGTAGAACTTCAAATCAGAACTAAAGAGATGAGTGAAATAGCTGACACGGGAATTGCGGCACACTGGCAATATAAAGATAATTATAATCTAGTAGACGATTCATCTTCTGATCCAATTAACGTAACCTGGTTAAGAGACTTGGTTGATATATTAGATTCTGGTGCTACTTCTGAGGAATTACTTGAAGCTACAAAGCTAGAGATGTTTCAACAGCAAGTATTTTGCTTTACCCCCAAAGGAGATCTGATTCATTTGCCTATAAATTCTAATCCAATTGACTTTGCATACGCCCTACATTCAGAAATAGGTAATATGTGCATAGGATGTAAAGTTAACGGTAAATCTCAACCTTTATTTACCAAATTACAAAATGGTGACGAGGTAGAAATTTTAACATCTAAAGGGCAAGAACCCTCAGAAGTATGGGAAAATATCGCTACAACAGCAAAAGCCCAATCATCAATTAAGCGTTATTTTAAAAAACAAGAGAATAATGATTTTGTTGATTTAGGAAAAAGAATTTTATTAAACTCGCTTGGTTTTTCTAAAGATGTTCCAGAAGACATTTCAAATGAGATGATGAACAAATTTAAGAAAAAATCTTTAAACGAATTGCTGATATCAATTGGGAGAGGTCATATTAAAAATAAAGAAATAGTAAGATTTAAGCCTAGAAAGAGATTATCTTTTTTTACCAGGTATAGAAAAAGTCCCAATGAAACAATCCCATTGGAAATTAAAGGCTTACAACCCGGACTAGCCGTCCATTTTGCTGAATGCTGCTTGCCGCTACCTGATGAAAATATTATAGGTGTGTCAGAAATAGATATTGGAGTAATTATACACAATTCAAATTGTAAAAAATTAAATGAAGATTTCTCTCAAGATCTTTGGCTTATGGCAACTTGGAAAAATATAAGTGAAGAGCAGTTATTTACCTCAAGGATTAAAGTATCAGTTGTGAATGAGCCAGGTTCTCTGGGTATGCTTGCTACTCATATTGGTGAACATGGGGGAAATATTATTAATTTAAATATTTCTGAGAAAAGTAATGATTTTTTTGATATGATATTTGAAATGAATTTGAAAAATTTAGAGCATCTAAATACTATCATAGATAACCTTAAAGAACTTGATAGAGTTAGTATGGTTAAAAGATTATATATTAATTAGATATGAAAAAAGAAGAAATAGTCAATATACTTGAAGAAACAGGAGCCATTCAACATGGTCATTTTATACTTTCTTCAGGTAAGAGATCAGCTATTTACTGTCAATGTGCAAAATTATTTATATATCCTGAAATAGCTGAAAAAATTTGCAAAGAACTTGCTACTAAGATCTCAAATGAAATTAAGCATGAAATTGATTATGTTGTTGCCCCTGCCATGGGTGGAATCTTGGTTGGCTATGAACTTGCTAAGCAACTAAAAACTAAATCTGTCTTTTACGAAAGAGTAGATAATATTTTTGAATTAAGAAGAGGCTTTAAAATAGAGCCAGATGCTAAAGTTTTATTGGTTGAAGATGTTATTACTACTGGAAAATCAGCTAACGAGTGTATTGATGAGTTGAATAAAATTGGTGCTAACCTTTTGGCAACTGTTTGTTTAATCGATAGAACTAATTCTGAAAGTGTAATTCAGGATCCAATTTCTATTTATAAATTAAATATTCCAATCTATGATAAGGACTCATTACCAAATGAGTTAAGATTAATCGAACCAATTAAACCAGGTAGTAGAAACATATAGTTATATGTCTAAAGCGAGACTTGGAGTTAACATAGACCACGTTGCTACGGTTAGAAATGCACGTGGTGAAAATTATCCAAGCCCATTAAGAGCTGCCCTAGATGCTGAATTACATGGAGCCGATGGCATCACAGCGCACCTTAGAGAAGATAGAAGGCATATATTAGACAAAGATATAGAAGATTTGATTGGCAATCTTAAAATTCCATTAAATTTAGAGATGGCTGCAACAGAAGAAATGCTTTTAATAGCATTAAATCATAAGCCTAATGCATGTTGTATTGTTCCAGAAAAAAGAGAAGAAATTACAACTGAGGGAGGGATAGATACAGTTAAGAATTTTAAGACTTTAAAAAATTACACCTCTCAGATTAGAGATAATGGCTCAAGAGTTTCCTTGTTTATTGATGCTGATAAAGTTCAGATAGACAATTGCAAGAAAATTGGAGCAGATATTATTGAAATTCATACTGGAAAATATTGTCAACTTATCGAGACAGATAGTCCTAGTGCAGGTATAGAATTAGAAAAAATTGTTCTTATGTCAGAATATGCTGCTAGCATAGGATTGGAAGTTCATGCGGGACATGGTATCACCTTTAATTCAATAAAGCCTTTAGCAAAGATTCAATCAATAAAAGAATTTAACATAGGGCACTTTATAATTGGTGAGTCAATTTTTATGGGTTTAGAAAAAACTATTAAAAAAATGAAATCTTTAATTTTAGAAAGTTAATAAATGATTGGCATTGGTACTGACATTCTGGATATTAGAAGAATAGAAAAAACTATTAATCGTTTTGGTGATCGGTTTAAGAAAAGAATATTTACAGAAAATGAAATTAAAAAATGTGAAGCTAGAAAGCTATCAACTAATTGTTATGCAAAACGATATGCAGCTAAAGAGGCAGCATCTAAAGCACTTGGTACAGGATTTCGCAAAGGTGTCTTTTGGAAAGATTTGGAGGTATGTAGCTTACCTTCTGGGCAGCCAACAATAATTTTTCATGGCGGGGCAAAAGATCACCTAGATCATTTAACGCCATTGAAAAAAGAGGCTATCGTTAACCTTACTATTACAGATGAGTATCCTTATGCTCAAGCAATTGTAATTATTGAAAGTAATTAAAAATGAAAAATAAATCAATATCCTTTGAGTGGATTAAGTCTAATGTATTATCTCTTATTTATGCAATACTTATAGCTGTTATTATTAGAACTTTTCTTTTTCAAGCTTTTTTTATACCCTCATCATCAATGGAACCTACTCTTTTAGTGGGAGATAGATTGTTTGTATCAAAATTTACATATGGATACAGTAAACATTCATTTCCATTTAGTTTACCTTTTATATCAGACAGAGTCTTATTTTCAGAACCTGAAAGAGGTGATACCATAGTCTTTAAGACACCAGAAAACTTAAAGATAGATTATATAAAAAGACTTGTTGGATTGCCTGGAGATAAAATTCAGATGATTAATGGAGTGCTTAATATTAATGATATTCCTATAATTAGAAAAAAAATACGCGAAGAATCTAAGATCATTAATAATAGTCAAATATTGACAGCTTCAGTTTATAAAGAGACTTTGCCTAACGGAGTTTCATTTGAAACTTTTGATATGGGAAATACTAGGGCTGATAACACTAGGGTCTTTAATGTTCCAAGCGGCGAGTATTTTTTTATGGGTGACAATAGAGATAATTCAAAAGATAGCAGGTTTATTGGCACTGTACCTAAAGACAACCTAGTAGGAAAAGCACAGATAATATTTTTTGCAACTGAAGGGGGCTCTACTATTTTAGAGTTTTGGAAATGGCCTTTTGATATTCAGTTAAACAGAATATTTAAGATTATTAATTGACTATGAAAACCGAACTACTAGAGAGCTATATCTCATACACATTTAAGGATAAAAGTATTTTGAAAAGAGCACTCACTCACAAAAGTACCATGGTATCAATGCATAATGAACAATACGAATTTTTAGGTGATAGGGTATTAGGCCTAGTTATTGCAGAAACATTGCAACAAAACTATAGTGAAATTTCGGAAGGAAATTTAGATAAAGTATTCAGTACTCTAGTTAACAAAGACATATGTGCAGAAGTGGCATCAAAAATTAATTTAGGAGATTTCCTAATCCTTGGAAAAACTGAAATAGCCTCTGATGGAAAAAACAAAATAGGTATTTTAGCTGATTCATGTGAAGCACTTATAGCCTCCATTTATCTAGATGGTGGTTATATAGAGGCAAAAATTTTTATAATCAATAATTGGAAAAAATCATTAGATTCCATTGATTTAAATTTTAAAGATCCAAAATCTACATTACAAGAATGGAGTTTGAAAAAATATAAAAGATTACCTGAATATAAAGTGATACAAGAAGATGGTCCGGCACATTCTCCTACTTTTAAAGTCAGTGTAAAGTTTGATAGCTATCAAGAAGCAGAAGCAACATCAGGCAATATAAAAGATGCTGAAAAAAAAGCTGCTGTTGAATTTATAAAATTAAATAAATTAGAAATTTAGAAATTATGAAGAGCGGTACAATTTTACTTTTGGGTGCAACAAATTCAGGCAAATCTACTTTAGTTAACCAAATTGTCGGTAAAAGAGTTTCAATGGTTTCTAGGAAAAAACAATCAACTACCTTTAATCAAAAAGCAGTTAAAAATATTTCAGAAACTGAATTTATTCTTCAAGATACACCTGGTATTTATTCGGCTAAAACAAAAATCAGTAATAGAATGACTAATACAGCTTTTTCGGCAATTGATGAAGCTAACTTGATTTTAGTTGTTGTTGATTCTGGATCAACCAAGAATAGTGAAATCGATAAGATAATTAAAACTTTAAACGAATCCAATCAGACTACTAAGATTTTCTTGGTGCTAAACAAGACTGATAAGGTTAGTAGAGAAATGGTTCTTGAGAAGATTAAAGCTCTTGGAGATATGAACTTATTTGAAGAAATTTTTCCTATTTCAGCACTTATTGGCGATGGTGTTCAAGAAATGTTAGATATAATAAAAAAATATTTACCAAAAAGTGAAAAAAAGTTTTCCAATAAAAAAACTCTTCTTGTTAGTAAGGATATTTATTACACCGAGGTAACAAGAGAAAAACTTTACGATAGAACGCACAAAGAAATCCCATATGAATGTAAGATTACTACTGATAAAATATCAAATTCTAAAAATGCAATTACTATTCATCAAACAATACATATTAATAAAAAATCACATAAATATATTCTTGTTGGTAACAAAGGCAGTAACTTAAAATCTATTGGAGAATCTTCTAGATTAGAAATATCTAAGTTTATGAATAAAAAAGTGAACTTATTTTTATTCGTAAAGTTAACAAGTATAAATAAATCGTGAGATGGTCTAGCGAGGGTTTTGTTTTAAGTTTAAAGCCACACAATGAAAAGTCATATATTTTAGAAGTTTTAACTCGTGAACATGGAAAACACAAAGGTCTTATCAGAGGCGTTCACTCAAAAAATATTAGATCTATAATAGAGCCAGGAAATGAAATTACCGCACATTGGTCCGGTAGGCTGGAAACACACTTAGGCAATTATTCTGTTGAAGGGATTAAATCATGGTCCTCTTTAATTTTAAGTGAAAGAGAAAGATTATGCGCATTAACATCTGCATGTAGTTTAATTACAACCACTATTGCAGAGAAACAACCAAATGAAAATATATATTCTGGCTTAAAATTCTTAATACAGATATTAACTTCAGATAATAATGAATGGATAAAAGATTATATTATTTGGGAATTGAATTTATTAACTGAAATTGGATATGGGCTGGACTTATCAAAATGTGCGGTAACCAACGAAAAGAATAACTTAGTTTATGTTTCACCTTCTACTGGTTCCGCTGTAACTGAGGCTGGTGCTGGTACATATAAGAATAAATTACTAAGACTACCTAAATTTTTAATTGATTCTAAAATTTCGATTTCGAAGGAAGATATTGATGATGGCTTAAAACTTAGTGAATTTTTTTTAAAGAAATGGTTTTTTCAGCCAAATAATCTTAATTTCCCTGAATCAAGGAATCGCCTTAAAAGTATGTTTACAATTTAAGTTATTATGAAAGAAAAAAAAATACAATTTACCGAGGCTTTAGAGGAAAGGTATTTGGCGTATGCCCTGTCAACTATTACTCATAGGGCACTTCCAGATGTAAGAGATGGACTTAAGCCAGTCCATCGAAGACTTTTGTATGCAATGTCTCAATTAAGACTTGGTTCAGGTACTGGGTTTAAGAAGTCAGCTAGGATTGTAGGTGATGTAATTGGTAAATATCATCCTCATGGTGATCAGTCAGTCTACGATGCCCTTGTAAGGTTAGCCCAAAATTTTTCTACTCGATATTTGTTAATAAATGGTCAGGGAAATTTTGGTAATATTGATGGCGATAATGCTGCCGCAATGCGCTATACGGAAGCAAAGCTAACATCAATTTCTGAATTGATGTTACAGGATATTTCAGAAGACACTGTAGATTTCATTAAAACATATGATGGCACTGAGAGTGAGCCAATGGTTTTGCCCTGTGCATTTCCTAATCTCATAGCAAACGGCTCATCTGGTATTGCTGTCGGTATGGCAACGAATATACCTCCGCATAACATAGGTGAAGTTGCCAAGGCCTTGATTAAGCTTTTAAAGAATCCAAACACAACAGTATCTCAGCTAATGGCAGTTATTCCTGGACCAGATTTTCCAACTGGTGGTGAAATTATTGATAGCAATTCTTCAATTAAAGAGGCTTACTCAAAAGGAAAGGGCTCTTTAAGATTAAGAGCTAAGTGGCATGAAGAGAGTCTTGGGCGAGGACAATATCAAATTGTTATTACAGAAATTCCCTATCAAGTTAACAAATCAAGAATAATAGAAAAAGTTTCTGAACTTATTGATAATAAAAAAATTAACTATCTTGAAAATATTCAAGATGAATCAGCCGAAGATATTCGAATAGTATTATTGCCAAAAACTAGAAGTATTAAAGCAGATGTAATTATTGAAGATATTTGTAAAGTTTCAGATTTAGAAACTAGGTTTTCAATTAATATGAATGCTATCAATGCCAAATTTGAACCAAAACTTTTTAATCTTAAAGATATTCTTAATTCCTTTATAGGTCATAGGTTTGAAATATTAAAGAGAAGAACAAAATATCGATTGGTTCAGACAGAAAATAGAATTGAAATCCTCAAAGGTTTCTTAATTGTTTATAAAAATTTAGATAAAATTATTAAAATCATAAGAACTGAAAATGATCCAGAAAAAAAACTTATATCTATTTTTAAGTTTACAAAAAAACAAGTTGAAGCTGTCCTAGCGATGCGGTTAAGGCAATTAAAAAAACTAGAAGAAAAAGATATCAATTTAGAGTATCAAGAATTAGTTGATTACCGAAAAGGTCTCAATCTAATTTTAAAATCAAAAGCAAAACAATCATCAATACTTAATGAGGAATTTAATAATATTTTAGACAAATATAACAACTCTTCTAATGCTGGAAAAAGAAGAACAACAATAAATAATGACTATAAAGCTGTTGAATATTCAATAGATGAATTTGACAGTAAAGAGCCAGTTTCAATTATTTGTTCTCATAATGGGTGGATAAAATCAATTAAAGGTCATCAAGATGATTATAGCAATATTAAATACAAAGATGGAGATAAGTCCAAGTTTATTGTTCAATGTAAAAATAATGACAAGCTTCTTCTATTTTCATCTTTAGGAAAATTCTACACACTTAACTGCTCTAAGATTACAACAGGACGTGGTTTTGGTGAGCCTGTAAGTGTAATTGTCGATAAGTCTGATAATGAAGAGGTCGTTGAATTATTTGTTTTTAACGAAAATGTAAATTACCTTATTGCGAGCGCTTCAGGCAAAGGATTTATTGTTAATACTTCTGATTTAGTAGCTTCAACACGATCTGGAAAAAGAATAATGAATTTAAAACAAGGTGATAAATCTATTTCTTGCAATACAGCTTCTGGTAATTTTATTGGAGTTATAAGTGGAGATAAAAAATCCTTAAAGTTCTTAACTTATGAACTGTCAGAAATACCACAAATGCTAAAAGGTAGAGGTATAACTCTTCAGAAGTTCAAAGTGGGAAAAACATGCTATGCATTTACCTATGAAAAAAATAAGGGCATTATTTTCAGTAGTTCTAATCGAAAACCAATTCCTTTTAGTGACCTAAAGCCATGGGTTGGTAAAAGAGCGCAAGCTGGAAAGATTCAGCCTAAAAACTTACTTAATAGACTATTAGATAAATAAAAATTAGTTATAATTAGCTATGCAAAATTATCCAAATAGTTATTACATAGATAGCTTAGATAGAAACCTTATTCAGCATCCCTCTCTTTTAGATAGTCATGAGTGTGATCTATGTATAATTGGAGGAGGTTTCACAGGCTTATCTACAGCTATTGAAGCGTCTAAAAAAGGATTAAAAGTAATTTTACTTGAGCAAAACAAAGTTGCTTGGGGAGCTTCTGGTAGAAATGGAGGCCAGATTGGAATAGATATTTCTAATGGTGTTCAAAATCTAGAAAACAAATATGGTTTTGAAATTGTTAAGAACTTATGGAACGTATCATTAGATGCGGTGAAATTAATTGATCAAAGAATTGATGAATTTAAAATTCAATGTGATAAAAAAATTGGGAATCTATCTGTAGCCACTAATCACTCAACAGTAAAAGATTTTGAAAGTGAAATAGATTATTATCAAAAAAAATTAGATTATCACTCTACTAAGATACTTACTAGAGATGAAGTCTCAGAGGCAGTTGGATCAAATAGATACTTTGGCGGCCACTTACAAGAAGAGGGTGGACATTTACACCCATTAAAATATGCGCTAGGTCTAGCTGATGCGGCGCTATCATTAAATGTAGATATATACGAAGACTCAAAAGTGATTAAAATAAATGAAGAAAAAAACTATGTTGAGGTATTAACTTTAAATGGATCTGTTAAAGCAAAAAATATTGCTTTGTGTTGTAATGCATATCTAGAAGAAATTGACGCAGGCATTAAAAGTAAAATAATGCCCATTATCAATTATATGATTGCTACCCAGCCAATAAGTGATGATTTGCAAAAAACTATTCTTCCAAGTGATTATTGCGTGTGTGACACAAACTTTGATTTAAATTATTATCGACTATCTTCAGATAAGCGAATGATTTTTGGTGGTGGTGTTAGTTATTCTCTTAAACACTCTGAAAAACTTGCTAAACGAACAGAACAAAGAATGCTTAAAGTATTTCCTGCTTTATCATCAGAAAAAGCAGAATATATTTGGGGAGGCTATGTTGGGATAACTGTAAATAGAACTCCTGATATAGGTCAAACAAGCCCTAGAATTTTTTATGCCCATGGCTTTTCAGGACATGGTGTAGCACTTACTGGAATTGCAGGAAAAATTATCGCAAATTCTATTTTTTCAGGCGAAAAAGGCGTACTTGAAACATTTGAAAAAATTAAACATAGAAATTTTCCTGGCGGAAGATTATTTAGAATGCCACTTCTTGTAACAATAAGTGCGCTTCAAAGAATGACTGATATTTTTAATGCATAAAATTCTTTTTATAGGATTGGGAACTATGGGCTACCCAATGGCAGGACATCTTAGCAAGATTAATGATGTGACAGTGTATAATAGAACTCTATCTAAATCCCAGAAGTGGATTAAGGATCATGATGGCAAACTTCTTTCAAAATTATCAGAAATTGAAGAAGAATTTGATTTTATTATTTCATGCATTGGAAATGATGATGATTTAATAGAAATAACTACATCTAAAAATGGTTGCTTCAGATTACTTAATAAAGATTCAATATTTATCGATCATTCGACCATCTCACCTAAATTAGTAAAAAAAATTTTCAAAGAAGCTAAAGAAGTTGGAGTAAATTTTCTTGACGCCCCTATTTCAGGTGGAGAAGCTGGAGCAATCAATGGAGCTTTAAGTATTATGATTGGGGGTGAATTAAAAAGTTTTAAAGATTCAGAGGAATTGTTGCAAGCTTATGGAAAAAAAATTAAATATATGGGTCAGTCTGGTTCAGGTCAGTTAACAAAGATTATAAATCAAATTTGTATTGCTGGATTAGTTCAAGGTTTAGCCGAAGCAGTTCATTTTATGAAAAAGACTGATTTAAGTGCGGATGATGTTTTGGATGTAATCTCAGGAGGTGCCGCTCAGTCATGGCAACTCGATAATCGTCTAAAAACGATGTCAGAAGATAAATTTAACTTTGGATTTGCCGTTGATCTAATGAGAAAAGATTTAGGCATTGCTTTTGATCAAGCTAAAGAATTTGAAATTAATTTAGAGATTACAAAAATTGTTGATCAATTTTATTTAGAGTTGCAAAAGATGGGACATAACAAACTTGATACATCAAGCTTAGTAAAAAGACTAACTGATTAAATTAATTTTTTTTGCAACATCTAAAGCAAAGTAAGTTAAAATAGCATCAGCGCCAGCTCTCTTAAAAGAAGTCAATTGCTCTAGTATAATTTTTTCTTCATCTATCCATCCATTAGCAGCAGCGGCTTTTACCATGGCATACTCACCAGATACTTGGTAAGCAAAGGTAGGAAATTTAAACTCTTTTTTTAATTTTTGAATAATATCAAGATAACTAATTCCTGGTTTAACCATTATAATGTCTGCTCCTTCAGAAATATCCATTGCAGCTTCTCTTAAAGCTTCATCTGAGTTTGCATAGTCCATTTGATAAGTTTTTTTATCAGATTTTAAATTATTTCCTGAGCCAACTGCATCTCTAAAAGGACCATAAAAACTGGATGCATACTTAGCGGCGTAAGATAGCAAAAGAGTATCTTTAAAATTATTATCTTCTAATGCGCTTCTTATTAGTCCAATGCGTCCATCCATCATATCAGATGGCGCAATAATATCTGCTTTATGATCCGCAAGAAGAAGAGACTGTTTTACTAAAATTTCATTAGATTCATCATTCAAGATTTGATTAGTATCACTCAGCAAGCCATCATGACCATGTGAGGTGTAAGGGTCTAACGCAACATCACACATTATACCAAGATTTAGGCTTTGATCTTTAATTTTCTTTAGAGCTTTGCATACTAAATTATCTTCATTTAAAGCCTCGCTTCCATTTTTGTCCTTCTTTTCATTTGGTGTATTTGGAAAAAGTGCAATAAGATTTATTTTATTACCTACCGCTTGATCAGTTACTTCATTTAGCCGATCAATTGAATACCTGTAAACCCCAGGCATTGAGATAACTTCTTCTTTAATATTAATGCCATCACAAATAAACACGGGCCAAATTAAATCGTTAACTGACAGTGAGTTTTCGTTAACCAGATTTCTGATCCACTTAGATTGCCTATTTCTTCTAAGCCGGCTACTTGGAAAATTTTGTAAATATCTGATCATTTGTTCTTTTTTGGTAATATAATAAACGGACTTGTAGTGTCTATATATTCTTTGTAACCTTCTTTGGTATGTTTAATTTGACTTTCTAACATAGATACTCCGGAAACTTTTAATAATAAATATGTCATTATAACTGGTGATATTAATACTAATAATTCTCCAGTTAAACTTAAAGAATAAATTGATATACCCCACCAGAATAAGCTATTTCCAAAATAATTTGGATGTCTTGAATAATTCCATAAGCCTAAACTCATAACTTTACCATTATTTAGAGGATCTTTTTTAAAGGATTTTAATTGTTCGTCAGACATGGCCTCTATAATTATACCTGCTAAAGCTATGATTATACTGAGCCAAGATATAATACCTAATCTTAAATCAATTGCAGAAAGAACACTCTCTATTGGAAGTGATATAATTGAAATTAAGATAGCCTGAACCACATAACTGATAAAAAATAATTTAATATTACCGTATTTAGATCTTAATTTTGAATACCTCACATCCTCTGGATGTCCTATATTCCTTGTATAAAGGTATGAGCCAAGTCTTAATGACCAAAATGCTACTACGCCAATCAATATTAAATGAGGAAAAGAATAATTTTTATTTATTAGTAATAGAATGAGGCAACTTACGGAAAAAGACGGTCCCCAGTAAATATCTATAATATCAGCTTTTTTAATAACTAGGGATATGCTAAATAAAATTGATACAACTAATAGATTTATTAAAAAAATAATTATAAGGTTTTCAATCATAATCTAATATATTCCTTTATGGCTTTTAATTATTTAAATTCAAATTTTGCAGCATTCGCTCATCGTGGAGGTGCAAATGACTTTGTAGAAAATACATTGGAAGCCTTTGAACAGTCAATCAATTTAGGATTTAAATATATTGAAACTGATGTACAGGCTACAAAAGACGATAAATTAGTCATTTTTCATGATTCAGATTTAAAACGCATGTTAAATTTAGAAATTGATATTTCATCAATTAACTATGATGAATTAAGTAGCTATAAGATAAATGATGTTCATAAAATCCCAACTTTTTTAGAGACCGTCTCATCATGGCCAAATATAAATTTTAATATTGATCCAAAATCAGATAAATCAGCTGAATTACTAATTAATGAATTAAAATCTATTGGTAAGATAGATAGATTTTGTGTTGGATCATTTGATATATTGAAACTAAATAAGATAAGAAACGCTTTTGATAACAAGCTATGTACTAGCATGGCAATGAATGAGGTAATTAAATTTTATTTCTTTAGATTTTTTGGAATTAACAAGATTAATGTCCCTTGTTTGCAATTACCTTATTATAGAAATGGTTTTAAAGTAATTACACCGGGACTGATCAGAGATGCTCATAAGTTTAATAAAAAAGTCCATGCGTGGACTATTGATGATCCAAAAGAAATAAGCGAACTCTTAGACATGGGTATAGATGGAATAATGACTGACCGTCCAGAGCTTTTAAAGAATGAAATGGCAAAAAAAGGAATAAGTATTTAAGTTAAGTTCATAAACTTAAACATTTTTATTTACAATATTTAGTATTGAAATATCATTATTGTATCGTATATGGTAACAAACGTAAAAATAGCTATAGGCTCTGATCATGCTGGCTTTGAATTAAAGCAGGTCATAGTTGATCATCTTTCTGCTAGAAATTTAGATTATGTAGATTGTGGAACAAACAGTCTTGAGTCTGTTGACTATCCAGATTTTGCTAAAAAAGTTGCTGAGGAAGTAAATAATAAGGATTTAGTTATGGGAATTTTAGTTTGTGGAAGTGGACAAGGAATGGCAATGACCGCCAATCGCTATAAAAATGTTCGTGCGGCTATTTGTCATAATTCGGATGTTGCAAAAGTAACCAGAGAACATAATGATGCGAATATTCTATGTTTAGGGTCACGATTTATTGAAAAAATAGAAGCATTGAAATGTGTAGATATATTTTTATCAACTGACTTTGAAGGTGAGAGACATTTAAAGAGAATTAATAAAATTTAAAAGGTGTATTTATGAGTTTTTTCAAAAGTAGTTTAATTGATATTGATAAAGA
>Ga0209482_1001466_pt1 | contig 16158 bp, 13 predicted proteins | sample CoawatmetaG10DNA_FD_187512 | JGI IMG/M metagenome (GOLD analysis project Ga0209482, IMG submission 187512) | Marine microbial communities from the West Antarctic Peninsula - Coastal water metaG104-DNA (SPAdes) (version 2) | ecosystem: Environmental > Aquatic > Marine > Coastal ...
TCACCACTGGTAATAGGTATTGGAAAAAATGGGAATTATATTGCATCAGATCAAATGGCACTGCTATCTGTAACTAATAAATTTATTTTTCTAGAGGATGGAGATATTGCTGAAATAAAAATTGACAAAATCACTATTTTTGATTTAGATGGTAACTTGGTTGACCGTTTAATTAAGACTTCAAAGCTCAAAGCAGGTCAAGTCGACTTAGGTAATTACGATCATTTTATGCAAAAAGAAATTTTTGAGCAGCCACAAGCTATTAGGGATACACTGGAGTCACGTATAACAAATGATTCTGTTTTAATTTCAGCTTTTGGATTTAAAGCTGAACAAATATTTTATAAAATTAAACAAGTACAAATTGTTGCTTGTGGTACTAGCTATAATGCTGGTTTGGTAGCCAAGTATTGGCTTGAAGATATAGCAAAAATACCATGTAGTGTTGAAGTAGCAAGCGAATACCGATATCGTCGGCCTATCATCTTAAATGGCACTCTATTAGTAACTCTTTCACAAAGTGGAGAAACTGCTGATACATTAGAAGCCCTAAAGGCCGCAAAAAAAATAAATAGTAATACTATATCTCTCTGTATAACTAATTCTTCAGAGTCTAGCCTTACAAGACTCTCTGATTTAACTTTTTTAACTCATGCTGGACCTGAAATTGGCGTAGCAAGTACAAAAGCCTTTACTACCCAACTAGTTTCTCTTGCACTACTAACATGTTCTATTGGTAGATTAAAGAAATCTATAAATAAAAAGCAAGAAAAAGAGATTATTAATGGGCTAAAACGTTTGCCAGGACTTGTTAATGAAGCATTACTCCAAGAATCCCAAATTAAAAATTTAGCTATACGCTTTAAAGATAAAAATAGTGCGCTTTTTCTAGGCAGGGGCACAATGCATGCTATTGCTATGGAGGGAGCTTTAAAACTTAAAGAAATTAGTTACATCCATGCTGAAGCATACCCAGCAGGAGAATTAAAACATGGCCCAATTGCACTTGTAGACCAGGATATGCCAGTAATTGCAATTGCACCAAATGATGAGCTTTTAGGTAAATTAAAGTCTAACTTACAAGAAGTAAAATCTAGAGGCTCTCAAATGATTGTGTTTGAAGATGAAAACTCTAATGTAGAAGCCATGGATGCAATGGAAGTAATCCCAGTTACCTCAAATCTAGGAAGAATTACTGCTCCAATTATCTTTACAATTCCTCTACAATTACTTAGCTATCATGTTGCACTTATTAAAGGGACAGATGTAGACAAACCAAGGAATTTAGCAAAATCAGTAACTGTGGAATAGAATTGATTGTACTTGTTTAGATGGTCTAATACCCTGCCTAGAATTCACAATTGAGATAGAGTCTAACAGTCTCATGTATAACCCAAATAAAGAGATAAGAAATCGAGAATTTCCAATCAAGATTGGTAAGTTCTCAGTTAGACTAGATTTAATTGCTTTCGTTAAACAGGGCTACTAGTGATTGGTAAATTAATTCCATTAAGGTAGCCAGAGTGATCCGCACATAAATGTGCTACATGATATGCTGTATCCTCAGCAGTTACAAGCTTTCTTATTGGGCTTTTCATTGCCTCAACTTCCTTTACTCGTGCAGGTATCTCTGAAGTTAGTTCTGTAATAGTCAAGCTTGGAGATACCATATTTGTGGTTATACCATAATGGGCCATATCTGCAGCTAATGACTTTGTATATCCCCAGAGTGCTTCCTTTGCCGAGACATACGCCGCCATTCCTTTAGGAGGTGTTCCAAAAAGATAAGAAGTACCAAGAAAAACAAAACGTCCAAATTTATTCTCAATCATTGATTTCGAAAAATTTTCTACGAGAAGAATAGATCCTTTAAGATAAGTATTCAGATAAATGTCAAAATCTTCATATCTAACTTTTTCTGTCTTTATTGGCTTAATAGGAGGTGAAGCTCCATGAACTACAATATCGCATCGCCCCCATTTACTAAATATTTTTTTTGACATTTTAGCAATTTCATTAGGACTTGTTATATCTGCTTGAACTAAAATAGCATCTCCGCCAACAGAGTTAATACTATCCACTACTTTTTTAGCTGACTTTTCATCATTGCGATAATTAATTGCTACACTGAATCCATTAGAAGACAATCTTCTTGCAATTGCCTCTCCAATTCCTCGACTTGATCCAGTTATAAGAGCAACTCGTTTAGTTGATCTATGTTTATCTGATAAATATTTTTTGGAATCTTGTGATAAGTCAAAATCAATTGGTTTATTAATTTCATCATTAAGTTTACTAGATAAATTCTCAGTTAGTTTGACCTGAGATTCTCCTATCATTACTTTCTTTTTATTTTGATTAAAGATCTCAACTGAAAGAGTAAGAATTTTGGCACTAAAAGACTTACCTTTGATTGTAAGTATAATTTCAATTGTATCCCCAGCCAAAACCGGTATCAACCAATCAACTGTTTGATTCATCCATATTGCTCCTGGGCCAGGAAAATCCATTCCTATAATTTTTGAAAGATATGATAACTGAATAACGCCATGTGAGATCTGGCGAGAGTAGCCACGACTCTTAGCATAATCTTGATCAATATGTAAGGGATTAAAATCTTTAGAAAAATCAGCAAATTTATTTACCACATCATCTGTGATAACAAATTTTTCGCTGTAAGAATCCCCTAAATTAAATAAATTCACAATCTATTTCTTTAATGCATCTTGCAAAATAATACGAATTAATTTTACAGAAAGCATATCCATAGAGTCTTCAGGACTCAACTCTACATTAAACTCTGATTCAATTGCCATAACCAACTTAAGATGAGAAAGAGAATCCCATTTTTCTATGCTATCTGGGCTGCTATCATTATTGATTTCCACAGTAGGAATACCTAAAACATTAGATATTACTTCTTTTAGCTTAAAATCATCAATCATTTCTACTTACCTGTATAAAAATTGGTTTAATTATATCGCTTTCGTTTAGATTTAATTTCCAAAAGTTATTTTTTTTATCGGTTAATTTAAAACTATGTTTCTTATAAAAATCACTCACAATATGATTTTTTTTTGTTGGAAGATACTGCCCATATAGTTCATATGCACTCTCACTTTTTAGAATTTCTACTATTTCAGCTAGAAAAGCTGTTTCAATTTTTCGTCCAATTACTCGACAACTAAGTAGCATAGAATCAATTATCCAAATTTTATGTTTTATTTCTATTAGAATTGCCACTCCAACAATACCATTATCACCATATCTGTCTGCAGAACTCAACCAAAGAACCTTTCCACCATCAGATATTATTTTAATAATATCTGATGATGAATATCTTTTAGTAGTCAAGTTAAACTGATTAGTTTTGTTTAAGAGTTGCTCAATCCTAGTAATTGTTATATCATCTGAAAAGCCAATTTTAATTTTCATTTTAAGCTCTCTAAGAAAGTCATCAACTGAAACTGAGTTAAATAAATCACTCTTTCTTTGTTGTTCTTGTTGATAAATATCAGCTCTAACTCTATCCTCATTTGTCATTATCAGACTATCAAAAAATTTAGACTCATGAAGTGCCTTCAAATAATTTATTGGATTTTTTGGAACTTCAACCACCTTAACATCTGGAAGTTGAGCTCTAACCCAATCTCTTTCAGCAGGATTATCGTCAAAGAATACTATTGAGTCTAGGCCAATATTTAATTCTTTAGAAATTTTCTCTATGCTGGATGCTTTATTTTCCCAGTGAATTTGCATTGATGAAAAATCACTTTTCTTTAATAGGCAATCTGTATGTTTTTCAAAGACCTCTAATACATCATTGATATTATTCTTACTGGCTATAGAAAGTATCACGCCTTGGTCACGTAATCCTAATATAGCCCTCTGAAAAGCTTTAAAAATATTGCCAGGATATTCATCACTAAGTTGAATTCCTGAGATACCATCTTCACCAACAACTCCACCCCACAATGTATTGTCTAAATCCAAAACTATACACTTTGCAGGCACCCTAAAAATTACATAGATCATTCTTGCAATTATTTTTCCAAATGTTATTTGCGAAGAACTATTGAATGGAATTCTTGCCATATAAAAAAGCTTTGGATCGATACTATTATTCAAGCCAATATGAGCAAATAATTGTTGATAATCTATCACGTAACAAGATGTTATATTTTTAGATAACTCCAATAGACTATTATTTAATTTCTGAATGTAAGTTTGTTGTGACTGAATAACAGGCGAACTAATAAAATATTCTTCTGTTAATTGAGAATTTCCAAAATTTATTACAATTATTTTTGCATCACTTTTGCTACGAATTCCATCTAACATTTTTTGATGGCGATTAATTATATCCTCAGATATTTCTATCAGCTCATCATCAGAATATTTCGCAAAACGCATCATCAAATTTTGATGAGTATCTTCAATTCTAGAGTGAATTATAATAACACTTGGCTCAAACAAATACAGCTCACTATCTGGGTTATAGATTTCCTGTTCAAATTGATTAAAAGGAGCATAATAGAGTGAGCCTTTATAACCATTTTTTGCCAATTCTACAACAATATAAGGGTTGAGTACTTCAGATGTATAACTAGATAAAAAAGCAATATTTATCTTATTAAGAGAATCATTCTCCTCAATTTCTCTTGAGGCTCTTGCATAATCAGAAGGGCTATTAATAATAGATGAAAAGTTATCTTTGCCCATTCTTCCATTCATCTGAAATAACCCCCCACTGATAGGAGTCAATATATTTGCCACCATCAAGAAGACTTTTTCTCATCACCCCCTCACGCTTAAATCCCAATCGCTGAAAAGTAAAAATCATTCCCATATTTGTTGAATAACAGCCACCACTTACTCGATGAAGTCCCAATGTATCAAATGCAAAATTAAGCGCTAAGCGAATTGACTCTTCAGAGGCAGATTTACCCCAATAATTTGAATCGCCTATCATAAGTCCAAATGCTGAAGAATTATGGTTACGATTAAATTCGAATAAACTTATTGTGCCAATCATTATTCCATCTAAAGAATAAATACCCCAAATATATTTTTCCTGATCTTTATAAAAACCATTAATATATTCAGTGACTGTCTCAATTGTTTGATGAACATGTCTAACTTCAAGAAATCTATTAACAATAGGATCGTTAAGCCATGCAATATATTCTTCAGATATATCATCCTTAGTCAACGGATTTAAAGTATATTTATTTCCTATAAGTTTATTACTATTAAACATTTTTTTATATATTCTTTATATTGGAAAATAATCTTATATATTATATTAGATTATTATGTTTAATTAAAATATAATAATTAATCTCAAACTTTGAGATCTTACTCGGAAAATGTTGATTTCTGACCTGTTCATTCATGAGGTCTCTTTCATGTTTTCTCTTATGATTGCAGTAGTAGAATTATTTTCTCTCCAAAACATATACTTCGCTTGTTAATAGCGGTAATTTGTAGACAAATTTAACCTTGAGAGACTTTTCTTTTAAGCAATCATCAATCTTTTTTCTAGTTATATATAACCCCTGTACTCCAAGCAATATTTTCCCATTAGCATTAAGATACTTTGGCGCATTACCTAGAAAACTGTTAATGATATCCATTCCATCTACCCCACCATCCCACGCAAGACCATCATCATTTGACTTATTAAACCTATCAAGTTCCAGAAACTCGCCTACAGATGAAGGTACATATGGAGGATTGAAAATAATATAATCGTATTCCTTGGTTGCATTAGAAAATAAATCACTAACAAAAAATTCTTCTTGTACATTATTTAAGCGAGAAATATACTGCGACTGCAAAACTCTTCTTTCAGAAATATCAGCTCCAAACGCTACAGAATTAAATCTCTTTGCATTAGATATGCTAATCAACGCCCCTGTGCCCACTCCCATTTCAAATACCCTACATTTACTTTTAATCTCTTTATTTATTACATACATAATCACAAGAGTTGTCATATCAAAGTCAACACTTGTCTCAGAGGGAATTTTGACATTAAATAATAACCTGATTAGAAACCTAGAGCTTGCGACTCTATTTCTAAGAGGCATTAATAGTTTATAGATCTTAAAAAACATTCTACCACCCTTCCTAGTATTTAAAAATCCCGATAATTTCGTTGTAACTTTTGAGGTAAATATCACAACTCAAGTATTAACAACATTTAATAAATCATAACGATTTGAATAAATTTGTATAATACCATGTCAAATCCACATTTAATAAATCATAACGATTTGAATAAATTTGTATAATGCCATGTCAAATCAACTTTTTTATTTACTAAAAGACTTATTAAGACTGGATAGATAATAATTAACATATTATAATAATGTTTTATTTATTAATTTAAAACATTAATTAAATGCTCTATAGAAAAAATCTATATTTAATATAAATCATGATAAAAAAAAAATCTTCAGCCATTTAGGAGACATCTTCTAAAAGCCTATGAAATTAGGTGTACAGAAAATATATTTCTAGAATTATTCCGTACTGGAGATATTAGAGGAACTGTTCATACCTGCAAAGGTCAAGAGATACTCCCAGTTATTTTCCAAGACCATCTCACTAAAAAAGATTTTATTTTGTCAAATCATCGTGGTCATGGTCATTTTATCAGCTGGACAAATGATATAGAAAAATTGGTTTTAGAATTATTAGGAAGAGAATCAGGAGTCTCAGGTGGTTATGGAGGTAGTCAGCACCTCCATTCTTTATCATTTTTATCAAATGGAATTCAAGGTGGACTTACAGCTATTGCAGGTGGAATCGCCTCCTCTCTTGAGGATAATGGACTAGTTGTTAATTATATTGGTGATGGTACTCTAGGCCAAGGCTTGCTCTATGAAAGTTTAAATCTTTGCTCTAAGTGGAGTTTACCAGTTATATATGTTGTAGAAGATAATGGAATAGCCCAAACAACTAGTGCTAAGCAAACTATTGCAGGAACAGTAAAAGGCCGAGCAGATGCGTTTGGAATTAAATATTTATCTGGTGATGTTAGAGAAATATCTTTATTGAATGATGCTATTAAACAATCAGTCGATTACGTTAGAAAAACTCGCGCCCCTCTTTTATTACATGTCTCTACTTATAGAATGGGTGCTCACTCAAAGGGTGATGACAATAGAGATGATTTCATCTTAAAGGACATCGTTTCTAAAGATCTTATTAATATTGCTATTACTGAAAATATTATTAAAAAAGAGGATATTGACAAGACTAATAAAAACCTTTCGTCAATAATTGAACGAAGTCTAAAATCTAAAAAACTAGAATATATTGATAAATTTAATCCGATTAGAATATCAAACATAAACTTTTGCCCTTTAGCAAAAATAGAAAACAAGCGTTATATTGAACTTATTAATATTGGACTAGATAATGCCTTTAAGAAACATACAGAATTATGGATGATTGGTGAAGATATTGAAGATTCTAATGAGTTTTTTTCAAAAGACTATGGTGGAGCCTTTAAGGCAAGCAAAGGTCTCTCAAAAAAATATTTAGGAAGAGTCCATAATACACCTATATCAGAAGCTGCAATTGTTGGTTTTGGAATTGGAAGGGCTCTATCTGGAATCCCAACTATTGTTGAAATAATGTTTGGTGATTTTATAACTCTTGCTGTTGATCAAATAATACAACAAGCTTCAAAAATACCTACAATGTTTAATAAGAATATTGCTTTACCAATGATTCTTAGAACTCCTATGGGAGGCAGAAGGGGTTATGGGCCAACTCATTCACAAAGTATAGAGAAGCTAATTGTTGGACTGCCAAACATAAATGTTGTAGCTATGAATCATTGTGTAGATCCATCCAATTTAATAAATTCTGCATTAGAGTCTTTGAAATTGAATGTTCTTATAGAGAATAAGGTTCTCTATGGTTTAGGCTCTTTTCAAAATTCAATTTCTGGTTATAATTATGAACAATCTTTAGAGTCAGACTTTCCAATCATTAAAATTAGTCCTGTTAGACATGATCCATCTTGCACTATTTTTACATATGGGCATGGACTTGTATTCGTAGAAGAAGCTCTTAAAATATTATTATATGAATTTGATATCTTCTGTGAAGTTATTTGCCCAACTTTGATTTCACCTCTTGAAATTGGTCCATTACGTGACTCTGTGATGATAACAAAGAAGCTTTTAACAGTTGAAGAAGGGCCGACATTCGCTGCAATTAGTAGTGAATCTATTGCGTCATTAATGGAGTCTGGAGTAAGATCATTTGATGTTGCTAGACTTGGCAATAATAGCGTTATCCCATGCTCTTATGAAGCTGAAGATTATCTTCTTCCAGGAATAAAAGATATAATAAAATCTGTTAAGGGGCTTGTTGAATGAATTACATAGAAGTTTTTGCTGAAAGAGAGTCTGCTAATGATGAATCTTATAATTTAATTGAGCTTTTAGTTTCTAATGGGGATAAGATTAAAGAGGGGGCCCTTATTGCCCTGCTTGAGGGTTCAAAAGCAGTTATAGAAATCGCCTCACCATCGTCTGGATATATTTTCTTATTAGAAGAAACTGGAGCAATTATTGAAGTGGGGAGTCCCTACGCTATTGTTAGTAAAGAAAGTACTTTCAATGTCAAATTATACAAAAAAAATAGTAAATTAGAATCTATTTCATCTAAGGCAAAAATAGAAAATTCAGATATTACTAAAAAATTTACTGCTAAAGCTCATACTGCATTAGGGGAAAATGAAGTAGATAATAATTATTTTTCTAAAATGGAAATTGTTACTGAGACTGATGTCCTTTTGTATCTTAAATATAAAAAACAAAGTATGGTGCTTAAAGGTGGTGGTGATGAAATTAATATAGATGTTGCTATGGAAACTCATATTGACGGCATCACCGAAATACAAAGAATAGCTGTTATAGGTTCTGGCTCAGCTGCTGTTTTAGCTTATGATGCAGTAAGTAAGAGGCAAAATCAGACTATTGCCTGCTTTTTTGATAATTACAAATCTACTGATTTTAGCTTAGCTGGAATCAAAGTAATAGGACTGGCCTCAGTAAAAAATATTTATTCTGAGTATAAGAAAGGCACTTTTGATGCTGTTGTAATAAGTCCAGGTCTTCTTCCATTTCGTAAAGAATTATTCATAGAGCTAGTGGAGATTGGAGTTCCTTTTACAAATATAATTCATCCAAGCGTTGAAATTGGAGTTAATGTAGAAATAGGCACAGGAAATGTAATTTTTGGTGGAACTATGATTGGACCAAGTTCAAAAATTGGAAATAATAATTTTATTGCAACAAGATGCAATTTTGAACATCATAATTTAATTATGGATCATAATACTTTTGGCCCTTCAGTGACAACTTCAGGTGCAGTCTCAATTGGTTCAAGCGTAATATTTGGGTCAGGAATATTTATAGAGCCAAAAATAAAAATAGGGGATAATTCAACAATATCGAGTGGCTCAATAATCCAAAAAGACGTTCCAGATGATGTTATTGTTAAAACAAAGATTACTTCTGTTACTAAGAAAAAATAAATGCACTTATTAAGGAATTAGATTGGAACTGACTAGAAAATTCTACAAATGGGATCTTACTGGCAAACAGGGTGCAATACAAATTTATTCGGACACTGTAAAGTGAATTTAGGTGCACACTAAATGAAAAATACTTTTAATATCAACTCTTGCCCAATATGTAGCAATATAAAAATACAGAGATTGCAATATAATAATACGCATTTTTTATTTTTAACTAAAAAAAATAAAAATATTTTTGAAAGTTTAAATATTTTATCTTGCCTAGAGTGTGGCTTTTCATACGCACATCCTTTTATTAAAACCGAACTATTAAATGAGTTTTATGAAAATGAATATAACTCAGAGGGTGGGCCGCATTTCCAAATATATAACATAGGAAATCATAAATGGAAAAATATTTTTAACAGTAGAGCTGCTTCTCAACTTATGCTAGCTGCACAATATATAGATTTATCCAAAATAAAAAATTATATGGATGTCGGATGTGGTAACGGCAATTCATTTCGTACTTTAAATAAAATGAACTGCGACGCTAAATACTTCGGTATGGAAGGAGGGAAAAAATTTCAAAAGGATTTAAACGAATTGAATGTAAATCTTATTGACTGGAATAATGACATACTGGCTATTGATGATAAATATAATAATTTTTTTGATTTAATTTTAATTTCGCATGTTTTAGAGCATTTTAATGCACAGTACTTGAAGTCTATTTTAGTAAATATTAATAAATACCTAAAAAGTGGTGGAGTATTTATTTGCGAAGTTCCTAATGATGATTCTAATAACTTCTTATTAGAATCCACCAATCAAGCGCCGCATCTTAGCTTTTTTTCAAAAAAATCTCTTTTAAAAATTATGGAAGATTGTGGTTTTGATGTTAAATACATAAACTGTGTTGGTGAACCAATAAATATAACTAGTGATTCTATTAGTGCTTCAAGAGTTAAATTAAGAAAATTTATACACAAATATAGTGTAATCAAAAAAACTCTCTATTTATTTAGGCAAATTTTTAGGCACATCTTAATGTTAATGAAATATTATTTTTCAAATAACGCCATAAAAACTTTTAGTACAAATGAATTTATTTATGGCGATGATAGGCGTTCAATTAGGATTTGCGTAATGAAGAAATAATTCTATAGAAGGAAAGTATCAATAAAGAAATGTTAGATGATGATTTGATCATCTAAACAAAGTCAGATATTAAGATAAATTGAGGTTAGTGGACGATAAATGTTTAAACGTCCTATTTTTACTCATTTATTCCTCAAAAAAAAATCATAACTAATTTTTAACGCTTCTATCTCCAACATTCTTAAATATTTGAGTAACTACTTCTCCTTCCAATTTCTGAATAAGATTTTTATCTTCAATCGCATTTTTTAAAAGTTTAAAGACTTCGTCATAAACCTCAAGGGTAAACTCAATATGCTCACGTTTATGAGAATAAGATACAAGATGATAGCCAATAAATAAAATACCTCTTTTTGCACACTCTTGCTGAATAAAAGTTTTTAATTCCAATGGATTAAAATCTTTATTTCCACTTAATTTGAAAACTGACTTAAACGGGTAACCAAAAATTGAAACATATCCTCCAAGATTATATTTAGTTATTAATTTCTCAATCCCATCAATAAGAAAAGTAGCTTCAACTTCAATATGTTCATGAACCTTACATTTTTTTAATTTTTTAATTGTTTCAATAATAGCAACAAGGGACAAAGTTTCCCCGCCATAGGTAAACGAAAAAAAGACTGTTTCAAACATCTCCATTATTTCACGCCTTCCAGTTACACAACTCACAGGCATTCCATTAGAAATAGCCTTACCAAAACAAGCTAAATCTGGTAAGACATTAAAATACTCTGAGGCACCGCCCATGCCCCATCTAAAACCAGTAAATAATTCATCAAAAATTAAAACAATACCATGCTCTTTTGTAATTTTTCTAACCTCATGAAGAAAGTTGTTTTGGCACATTGATTTGCATTCAACATTTGTGCAATTATTCATACCCATACATTTTGGCTTAACAGCCCCTACAGGTTCCATAATTAAACCAGCAATCTTGCCTTTATTTTCTTTTATTATAGTCTTCAGACCATCTAAATCATTATATTGAAGAGAGATAACTAACTCCTTCATTACTTTAGGAATACCAGCATCTCTTTCAGTAGAGCTAATGTACCAATCTTGCCAACCATGATAACCACAATGGATAATGATATCTTTATTTGTGAAAGCTCTTGATAATTTAACAGCAGCACTTGTAACATCACTGCCATTTTTACCAAATCTAACCATTTCAGCACACGGGACACAATCGATTATTTCCTTTGATGCTTGGGCTTCAAGAATACTGGGTAATGTAAACATTGTGCCTTTCTCTAGCTGGTCTTTAACAGCCTGATTAACGTCATCATCACTATAGCCCAAAATAAAAGGGCCCAGTGCCATTCCATAATCTATAAAGACATTTCCATCAGGATCAGTTACTTCACAACCCTTTCCAGACTCTAGAAATAATGGTGATGCACCAACGCTCCATTGAGTATAGCCCTTACTCAATGTTTGAGTTGCACAAGGAATAACTTCTTTTGCAACTTCGAGTAATTTGAGGGATTCAGTTAGTTTAAGAGATTTATTTTCTCTTTTATATTGAAATCTATCCACAGTCTTTAATTCTCCTACATTCCTATACCAATTTATTCCATTATGCATTTTGTTTATTTTTTGAACATCAGGATTTTTATCTAAATAATCCAAGACATCTTTCATCTTAAAATTTAGATTATTTTTAAAGTTTTCAAAAATATTCTTTAAAAAATAGTAATCTTCTAAATAATCAAGTGTCCATCTATGAGATCTGAACATATTTCCGTGCTTATTAATTACATTACCAATTGAAAATTTATTCGGATTATCCCAGATGTAAGGAAAAGTATGCTCCCTTTCATACCCTTTAGTTGCATTTTTCCATGCAATTTCAAGTATCTCTATAGGACAACCTTCTACATCCAGTCCATCAGGAAACGTTGGGGGATGATAATTACTTACATAATCATATTTTTCTGGATTATTTATCCATAAGCCCAATACTTTATCAATAATATCACTGTCAGCTAATGGACTATCGGATGGTATTTTAACTACAAAATCAGCTTTAAAGAACTTTGCAGCCTGGTAGTGGCGATCTAGAAGATCAAGCTCACTTCCTCGATAACAATTAATAGAGTTGTCACTGCATAGCTCAAATACTTCATCGTCTTCAACATTTTTTGTTGTTATAACAACAACATCATTTACAGTTTTTGCCTTCATTATTCTTTCAACTTGAAGGATTAATAGCTCTTTACCATCGACTTTTTTAATAATCTTACCTGGAAGACGACTACTCCCCATCCTAGCCTGAATAAAAACAACTATTTTTTTCATATCATTACCAATTCATATTTTGACCCAACATTGTTACCCATGATAAATATCAATAAAACCACCTTTATAGTTAAACACAATTGGCCTTAAAAACATGCACCTTGAGATAATCGAGATATTCTTCTGGCCACTTATATCAATTAAAATTGAACAGTTTTTATCTAAAGTATATTTATTATTTCCTATTGAAAAGTAAATTTTTTTAGATAATGGATTTGCAAAAAATAGCTCTGTTTTTGTAAAATTTTTAAATGAATTTTGTATCCGATATAGATTTTTTTTCAAAGAACTCTTTACCATATCAGAGCCATGAAATTTTCCATCTAAACTCTGGGACTTTACATAAACATTCCCATGTGCAAATGAACTCAAACTATCATTAATAGAAAATCCCACATAGCATTGATTTGCTATAGTTAAGTTATTACCTGAATAACTTTTGCTTCTATGGAATATATAAAAAACACCATAATCTTCAATTCCATCTAAAAACTCTTTGTCAATTAGCAATTTATTTGAATAATTCAGATGATTAATAATAACTTTTTTAATAAAATTATTATCTTTAGAATAGAATAGAAGTTCTACGTATGAATTTTCGATTTTATAAAACAAACTTAAAATATCTGCATATTTAAAAGTAGTTTTATATTCATTATCAGTTCTCCATATAAAAGCATCACTAATAGATGTAAACTTAAATTTTGAATTTATAGATATTGGCGTAGGTCGAAAGCCTAGGTTATTTCTTAAGCTAATTCCAAAATCTGATCGCGCAATCTTTTTAATTAATGATCTCACTAAATTCCTTTTTAAGCTTGCCAACTGTTTTAAATTTATCTTCACTCAAGATATATTCATGAGGGGGATGCGTGTGCTCTAATGAAATATGCTTATTTTTCACTGAGCAATGAATTGGAATTCCAACATATTTTTCAGTAAATAAAAAAACTTCAGGCCTAATAAACTCTTTTTCTACAATGACTTCATTCAGAAGGTTAGTTATTAATGTGATTTTTTTCAACACTTTCTTCGTTTTTAAATTAACAAAATAAGCACTGAATCTCTCTTGGATTGGTAATTCATAAATATTTTTGAAAAAAATAATATTTTCATCCGCTTCTTTATTAAGCAAACTACTAAGAGGACTTAAAATACTTCCGTTACTCATTACCATTCTAAAAGGATATTCTGACTGGTAAGAAGAAAATCCGCCGTCTTTTATAGATACTTGTAAGTTTGCTCTAAAAGCGGGACTTGTATCTGTGTAATTATTTAAGTTTAATAACTTAGAATAGTTATTTTTTTTAAATTTAAGAGTTTCCTTTTTTGTAGCTAAGCAAAAAATATTTCCATTCTCAAATTGACTTGAATCAATTTTATAAAAATCATCGTCATGCTCAATGTTGACTATATTACTTATTTTCCACTTTTGATTACTGATTTCCAGTTTAAAAACCTCATATTCTTTTTTCAAAAGACCTGAATTTTGGAAACGAGGAATAGTCAATGACGAATCCATAATAGAATTCTTAATCCCAAAAAAGAAATTCAAAACCTATACTCCTTGAAAAAATTAAAAGAAAACAAAAGGAAGATGTAATTTTTTTCCATATTTTGAACCGTTTTATTACCCAAATGATTTTACTATTAATTGAAAATTAAAACTTAATAAAATTATACTAAAGTTTATTATAGTATTGTCCCATACGCTTTATTAATTCTAATTTAAATTCCAATTAATTAGTCAATAGAAGTTGGATTAATTTCAAGTGAATATATAATATGTATATATTTTCCCTTTACAATATCTATACAACCTCTATTTGTGGACTATAAATTGAAAACAGTTATCATTATTCCTGCTCGCTTTAAATCTTCTCGATTCCCTGGAAAGCCACTTACTTCAATATTAGGAAGGCCAATGATTTTATGGGTAGCAGATTTGTGCTCTCAAGCCTTATCTAAAGAATTTATACACATTGCAACAGATGATATAAAGATTAAGAAAGTGGTAGAAAATTCTGGTTACAATGTTGTTATGACAAGCGAAAAAGCGCTTACGGGTACTGATCGTATTGCAGATGCAGCAAACCAAATAGAAGCAGATATTTATATCAATGTGCAGGGAGATGAGCCACTCATTAATCCCAAGGATATCTTGTCAATAATTGAAGCAAAAAAGAAGTATCCTGGTGAAATTATTAATGGTTACTGTAAGATTGATAAAGGTGAGGATCCTGAGAGTTTAAATATTCCTAAAGTTGTTTTTAACGAGAATAATCAAATGATCTACATGTCACGGCAGTTAATACCCGGAACTAAATCACAAGCATCAAATCCACCAAACTACTTTAAACAAGTATGTATTTATGCATTTAGTAAAAAAGAACTAGATGAGTTTGTTCGCTTTGGAAGAAAAGGAACTCTAGAATTTTATGAAGATATTGAGATACTTCGATTCTTAGATATTGGCTCAAAAATTAGGGTTGTAGAGACTTCAAGTTCAAGTTTAGCAGTTGATGTTCCAGAGGATGTAAAAAAAGTAGAAAAAGAAATACTTAGAAGGAGAAACATTCAATAGTAACTTTTTTAAACTCTAAAAAAAATATTAATGATTAATGATTAATGATTACAAAAACAATAATATTTGATTGTGATGGTGTAATATTAAATTCAAATTAAGTTAAGAAAGAGGATTATTGCAAGGTATCACTTTCTGATTGTGTTATCAAATAGAGCTTATCTTGATTCCTTATTTATCAATAGATGGTCAAATTTCAAGGAATGGTAAAACTATTGTGATTTTAATAAAATATCTCTGTTGAATCACTAAGTGATTTAATTGATATATTTATGTAAAATTTATCTTTTATGAGTTTTAATTTCTAAAGGTTATTTCTATAATGGGATATGTATTAGCATTATTTTTAAGTTGGGTTGGATTCTCTCTTTTTAAGAAATTAATGAGTCAAGGCTCAATTAGCACTTCAAAGAAAAAAACTGGGCAAAAAATGCTTGCGTGTTCAGTTTGTGAAACTTATATTCCAGAGCAGGATGCTATTATTAAAAATGGTAAAATTTTTTGCTCACAAGAGCATTCGGAGTAAATAAATGAAGTTTCTATTTGATTTTGGCCCCATAATTCT
>Ga0209482_1001470_pt1 | contig 16105 bp, 17 predicted proteins | sample CoawatmetaG10DNA_FD_187512 | JGI IMG/M metagenome (GOLD analysis project Ga0209482, IMG submission 187512) | Marine microbial communities from the West Antarctic Peninsula - Coastal water metaG104-DNA (SPAdes) (version 2) | ecosystem: Environmental > Aquatic > Marine > Coastal ...
TTAACAAAGTAGCCCACTACCATAAGGTATCCAAGTCCTGTCATCATTCCCATAGCAGGTGGGAGATGCAGGAAATTATGAAAACTTACCGCTGTTGCAATCGTTAACAAAAACATAAAGGTTATTAAAATGCCGCCATTCTTAATATCAACCACTTCATCTACAACCTCTGGCTTCTCATTTTTAATTGCAAAGTGCATGATTGCAGCGGGTATAAGAAAATTAACCAGTGATGGAAAGAATAAGACAAAGAACTGCTGGAAGTCAACCAGACCTTTCTGCCAGACCATTAGCGTAGTAATATCCCCAAAAGGACTAAACGCGCCGCCAGCATTAGCAGCAACCACAATATTCACAAACGCAACCGAAATAAACTTTGCATTCCCAGCACCAACTGCCAAGACCACTGCGCCCATTACAAGGGCCGTAGTAAGATTATCAGCGATAGGTGACATAAAGAATGCTATAAATCCTGTCAGCCAGAATAGCTGTCTATAACTGAATCCTTTTGATATAAGATATACCTTCAATTTCTCGAAAACGAGGCGCTCACGCATCGCTTCAATGTAGGTCATTGCTACTAAAAGAAACAGGAATAGTTCAGCATATTCTAAAAAATTATGCCTTAGAGCTGCTTCTGCAGCATGTGGAATTCCTTTGGAGGCATACACCCATCCTATAATTCCCCATATTAATCCAGCAACCAAAATAACTGGTTTGGATTTACGAAAGTGCGTGAACTCTTCAAGCATCACAAAAGCATATGCAATAACAAATAACGAAACAGCGAGATAACCAGACCAATGGCTAGTTAGATCGAGGTTTACAGCATCCGTTGAAGCAAAAGTTAGGCTTGGAATTAAACCAATTATTATTAGTAAGATTTTATTCATTATTTATTTTTTTTAGTAATGGACCTTGTTTATTATTAAGGGTTATTTTTTCATCTTTAATCTCAACATCAAGAGTTGCTAAGCAGTAAAAATTCGAATTATATTTTAACTTAAATACCACCATTCCGCTTGATTTATATCGAGTCCCTCTAGCTATTGCAGATTTTGAAGAGGCGCAGTAAAGAGAGTCCCCAACATTTGCATCAGAGTCTAGCGTAAAGGCAAAAAGACGACGTTTTGCTGAGCCCAGATAATGAAGCCTTGCAACAACTTCTTGGCCAGGGTAGCACCCCTTTGAAAAATTTACACCAAACTCATTAAGATCTAAATTAAGCATCTGCGGCACTAGTTTCTCACTCGTAACTGAAAATATTTCTGGCAAAAAAGAATCAATACAGGCCATATTCCAATGCTCTATTGGGTCTATATTAAATTTGTTAATGTCTTTTTTATCAGTAATTATTAGTGATAATTTATCATTAATAGCTAGTGCCTTTTGATGAGTTTCACTAATGGATCCGACCTGAATATATTCTTTTGTTATATCTTCAATAGTTACATCAGACATTATGACAAACATTTGAAGCCTTGGCTTTATAGCCTCAAGCAAGTCGGAAGGAAATGACAGAAAAAAACTATCCTCATATTTTGTTAACCAGAACAACGCTAAGATCTTACCCTGATGCTGACAGTAAGCATTGAGCTGAACACTTGAGGCGTCAAGCTTATTAATATCATTACTGAGCTGCCCCTGAAGAAAAGTTTCAGCATCTGAACCAGATACCCTTAAAAGGGCACGATTTTTTATATGAACAAACATAACTTATTTAGCTAATTAATTAGTTACATTTTATCTATTTTCACTGAGTTTATTTTTAATTAGACATAAAAAAACCCAGAGCTAGCTCTGGGTTTTTAATACTAACTTATTCCTAAGTTAACTATTACATCTAAACTAATTTAGAATGCAACAGAAGCCTTAAGTGTAAGTGAACTATTAAACGTATCATAAGTTGCAGCTAATGAAGCACCTGAAGTCAGGTCACGAGCAATTGCGATAGTTGTATAAGCATCTTTTTGTGCAGTTGAGTACTTAGTAGAAGTTGTAGATGCTGCAGAAGCACGCTCTGCAGTATGAGCAACTGTTACTACGTTACCTGTAACACCAAATGCTGCAGAAATAGACTTATCAGATCCAACAGTAATTGTTGCGCCTGCAACAGTTGTACCGATAGTCCAAGAAGAAGAACCAGCATCATTAGTCAAGCTAACGTCCATACCAGCAATACTTGCAGAACCTACAGTTTTATCAGCACCGTTCTTAACAGTGTGAGCAACAGTAACACCTGAGAATGTACCTGAAACAGTTACGTCACCAGAGTTATCTAGACCAACAGTAGCATCACCGATTGGAGCATCTAAGCTCACAGTTACACTTCTGTTATCACCAGAGTCTACTGAAAGACCACCAGTTGTTGATACTGTAGCTGAATCATCTTCATTAAACATATCTGCTGATATAGTCAAAGGACCAACAGTAGTTGACATTGTAGTAGCAGTTACTGCAATCGCAGCATCAATGTCCATTGATTGAGTAAATGTAGTTGCACCAGCAGTACCAGTGATAGTTAAGTCAGCGTCATATGTAGTTACAGATGCACCAGCTGTTCCAGCAGCACTACCGTTATCGTCATAAGAAACTGAAGCAGTTCCACTTAAAGCAACACCAGCAATAGCAGCCGTAGATGCCATTGAAGATACCGCGAATAGAGCGATTAGTTTTTTCATTTTATTCTCCGTTTAGGATATTTATATTGCTAGGATTTCTCCTAACAGCCTTTTGTTACTCTTATTGAATAACAATGACCCTATAATAAACACCTTTCTAGCCAATGTCAACAATTATTTGTAAAAATAATACAATTAGTTGTTTTTTTTCAACAACACTCTAATATCTACTTTGTTCAGCTCTAAATCATCATTTAGATGAGAATTTTTTTTATTAACAAAGCTTAAGAGTAATAATTTCGATTTATTTTAATTTTTTGTTGTTTTTTTGCAATTACAATAAAAAACCGGGTCAAGCCCGGTTTTATTTACTCAAATCTATTATTTATTAAAACAAATAACCACCATGTCCTGCACCAATCATACAAAGAAGCATTGGAACCGATAAAACAACATTTGTACGTGAAGCCATAGCAGCAGTAAACTTTGCCTTAGCTATTTCCTCGGCACTAGCCTCAACCATACCAAGAATTTTTTTCTGATTTGGCCAGATAAGTACCCAGACATTAAATAGCATAATAGTTCCTAACCAAGAACCCAAACCAATCATTTCAGCGCCAGGCTTCAAAAGGAAGGCATTTGTAAAACCATAGCCTAAAGATAGAGCCCATGCCCCTGTAAGCCATGTTACAGCTGCTGACATACGAAACCATAATAATGCTCTTGGTGCAATATACTTACCTATTGCAGCAGGTCCAGGTCCGCCTTCATCTGCAAGTGCGTCTGCCATTGCTGGCACTTGCACAAAATTAAAGTAATACAAAAGCCCTACCCAAGTAACGCCTGCAAGTGCATGAAGCCATACACTAAGATTACGTTGAATTAAAGATGAGCCTTCAGGCGACAAATAAAATGCAACAAGAATTGCTAAAACAAAGCCTGACACAATAGTGCCTTTAATAGAGGTTAATGGATTCATAAGATAACTTCCTTTAGTTATAAAATCATTATTATAAATTGTTCGTTATTAATTAAATGTTTTTTTGTAATTTATATTTATAATAAGGTGTATTCAATTTTAAAAAAATACCGAGGGATACATCAATGTTAATTAATTTCAAAAAACTCCTACAGTTTCTTATTTTATTTCTAGGTTTATTTTTAATAACGCCATCATTTGCGATTGACCTGCCTAATGCGATGGAATATCAAGAAACTAAACTAACACTTAATGGGCATGGAACTCGGATAAAGTTTTTCATGAAACTTTATGAAGGCAGTCTTTACTTAGAGTCTGATAGCAATAATGCTAAGGAAATAATTAATAGTGATGCACCAATGTCGATTCGAATGGATGTCATTTCCTCATTAATAACTCCTGATGCAATGAAAACTGCTCTAAATGAAGGACTAGAAAAATCTACTGGAAATAATATTAATCCAATTATTAAGGAAATTAAGCAACTTAATTCTAGTCTTAATCTTGAAGTTGGAGCTGGTGACTTTTTTGAATTTATTTATCTACCAAATTCTGGGATTCATGTTCTAAAAAATTCTGAGTATATTAGTACAATTCCTGGAATTAAATTTAAAAAATCTTTTTTTGGAATATTTCTCTCTGATAATCCAATTCAGAAAAATTTGAAAAAAGCCATGCTTGGAGGTTAATATGGAAAACTATCCTACCTCCTTTGAAGACTGGCAAACTTACCCATCTACTCTCGACCCTATCCACATAGCTTGGCTTAAACAAGCTAAAAAATCAAAAACTGCCTTCGCAGTTGCTGATATAGAGGGTGTTGAAATATCTCATAAGAGGTTTTTAACTGGGGTTCTTTTATTTTCAAAAAAAATTGAATCTTATAGTCCTGAGCAAAATATTGGACTCCTTTTGCCTAGTAGTGGTGGAGGTGCTATTGCCTCAATGGCAATCCTCTCACTTGGAAAGACGTTAGTTAATCTTAACTTTACTGCAGGAAAGAAGGCACTTCAGTCTGCTGCTAAGCAATCTGAAGTTAAGCATATCTATACATCACGCAAATTTTTAGACAAAATGTCTGAGAAAGGAATAGAGCTTGAATCATTTTTCCCAAAATCTAAACTTCTTATGCTAGAAGATATTAAAGAGGAGATATCAACCTTTTCTAGACTTATGACTTTATTAAAAGCAATTTTAATGCCAGTAAGCCTAATACAAAAAAATTACTTTAAAGATGTTTCAATGAATGATACTGCTGCTATTTTATTTTCTAGTGGCAGTGAAGGCTCTCCTAAAGGAGTTGAACTATCTCATAGCAATTTAGCAGCTAACGCTAAACAAGCTGCGATTGAATTGAGTGCGGTCAGCACTGATGTTGTTATGTCAACCCTTCCAACTTTCCATGCTTTTGGCTTTGCAATTACTACGCTAATGCCTCTTGCTGAGGGTATTCCTATTGTTTGTCATCCAGACCCTAAAGATGTTGCAACAATAGCCTCAGGAATTAGAAAATACTCTGGAACGATTCTTGTTGGCACACCTACTTTTCTTAGGATGTATACAATTAGTAAGAAAGTCAGTGTGGAATCTATGCGCACTTTACGACTCGTAGTTGCTGGAGCTGAAAAATTAAGATCTGAAGTTCGAGACGGCTTTGAATCAAAATTTAATATGTCAGTTTATGAGGGATATGGGACGACTGAAACATCTCCAGGTGCCTCGGTAAATTTGCCAGACATCAAATTAGATGACTCTCAGCATACGCAACTTAGAAATAGGCCAGGTACAGTGGGTAAGGCTTTTAGTGGTACTGAATTCCGCATTGTTGATCCTGACTCACTTGAGCCAATTCCAACTGGGGAGGATGGCTTGATATTGATAGGGGGTCCACAAATAATGAAGGGTTATCTCAAGATGCCTGAAAAAACTGCTGAGGTAATCGAAATAATTGATGGTTATAGATGGTATCGCTCAGGCGATAAAGGACACTTGGATGATGATGGTTTTTTAACAATTGTTGACCGCTACTCAAGATTTGCAAAGATTGGAGGAGAAATGATTAGTCTGACAACAGTTGAGGAAGAGATTCTAGATGCTTGTAATAATGGCGATCTAGAAATTGCAGCTACATGCTTACCAGATCAGCGTAAAGGTGAAAAGATTATCCTTCTTTCTACTGCAGAAATTAATAAAGATAAGCTTAAGACATTGTTAACTAAAGCTAAAATTAACCCACTCCATCATCCTGCTAAAGTAATAATTGTAGAAGAGATTCCTAAATTAGGAAGTGGTAAAACAGACTTTGGTGCGACTAAGAAAATTGCATTAGTTAACGACCAATAATATTAGCGAATGCCTGAACTTCCTGAAGTTGAAACTACCCGACGGGGACTAGAGCCTTTAATTGTTAATAGAATAATTACATCTATTCATATCTATAAAGAAAAGCTTCGCTGGGAAATTCCTAAACATCTAATAGATACTTTAAAAAACCAAACTATCCAGAAAATATCAAGACGTGCAAAGTATTTACTAGTTGACTTTAGTGATGGGCAACTAGTTATGCATCTTGGAATGACTGGTTCAATTAGTGTTGTCCCTGATGTTGAACCTCTAAAAAAACATCATCATTTTGAGCTCAAATTAGATAATAAAATGAGTATGCGTTTTCATGATCCACGTCGATTTGGCTCAATTCTTTGGCAAAAATACGATAATCAACTCTCTCTTCTTAAAAAACTAGGTCCAGAGCCTTTGAGTTATGAGTTTGATGAAAACTCACTCTTCAATTCTTCCATTGGTAAAGCAAAAAACATAAAAACATTTATTATGGATAGTCATGTAGTTGTAGGAGTCGGAAATATTTATGCATCAGAAAGCTTGTTTCTAGCTGGCATATCACCTAAAAGAGAAGCAGGGAAAACATCAAAGAAGCGTTTCAAAACTCTTGTTAAGTGTATTAAAAAGGTACTAACAGAATCAATTAATAATGGTGGTACTACTTTAAATGACTTTTCAAATGTGGATGGTGAGGCTGGTTATTTTTATCAAATCTTATCTGTTTATGATCGCAAAGACATGCCATGTAAAAGATGCAGTGGTACAATAAAAAAAATTGTACAAAATCAACGAGCAACTTATTATTGCCCTAAATGTCAACATTAGATAACCCCAAGGCTTTATTTCAAAGTACATGCTCTACTAATTCAGAGCCCTATGCACTCCAAAATATTGGTGACATGATGTCGCCTGAATTTAGTGAAAATTGCATCATAATTGTTGATCCTGGAATGCCAATTCATAACCAAGCATACGTCATTATTGATTTTAAAGATGAGCTTTATTTCCGTCAGTACGTTATCGAAAACAATAACCAGCTAATGAGATGTCTTAACTCTTCCTATGCAGATATAAACCTGACTAATGATTTTGAAGTTCGTGGGTGTGTCACTCAACAAAAGCAGCGCAAACAGAAAGCACTCCACTATTACTTACTTGAGAAAGAGAGTGGAGAAATGAAATTTAGTATCAAAGGTAAAAAAAAATAACTAATTAGGCCTTTGCCATCCATATTAGATGCGCCATCCTCCCTGAACATTTACCATCTCTTCGGTATGAAAAGTATTCATCTGACTCTGCATAAGTACATCTATCTCCCCCACTAATTGAGGAAATTCCACAACTTTTTAGAATTAATCTTGCTGCGCCATATAAATCAAGATAATATTTATCATTAATATAACTAAAACAGCTTTCAAAATTTTTATTTTTAGAAAGGTATTGAAGTTTAACTTCCTCACCAACTTCAAAAGATAATTTAGAAATTGCTGGACCAAGATGGACTACTAAATCTTTTCCGTCACAGTTAAAAGAGTAAATTAAAGATTCGATAATTCCGTTAGCTAATCCTCTCCAACCTGCATGAGCAACACCTACGATTGTGCCCTCTTTATTGCTAACAAAAACGGGCAAACAGTCAGCAGTTAAGACTGCACATACAATTCCAGACTTTCTAGTATAACTTGCGTCAGCATCTACTTTTGAAGATATTAATTCAGCATCAATACTAATATTAGAATGTATTTGGTTAATCCAAGCCGGTGAAGATGGCAAATTATAGTGATTCACCAAAAGAGCTCGATTTTCCATTACAAGGTTATGATTATCATTTACATGAAGAGCTAAATTAAAGTTATTAAAGCCCTCTTTACTATTTCCACCCTCTAAAAACCTTAGAGTTGAAATTACTTTTACATTATGTGGAAATGAGATCATTAATCCAAACAATCCTCGATTAGCAAGAATCTAATTCAATTATTATAGTTAAAGGCTGTTACCTATAAATCAATACTATGAAAATATAGTTTAAGGAATTCTTATTTATTATTTGAGTTTTTTAATAAATCAATTGTTTCCTTAACTCCTCTTTTCAGGTTTCCAGTAAAAATAAATCCTTTAGACTTAAATCGATCGCATAAGACCTCATAAGAAAGCTGATTCATAATTCTATTGTCCACAAACTCAATTTCAAGGCTTGGTACAAACTCTTTAATAGTATCAACAACTTGACGCACAGTAGAATTATGAGTTAAAACATTATATATCTGGCCATCAAAAATATTATTTTCTATAATATAAATAATTGCTCTTGATGCATCTAATAAATCTAAATATGGTCGTTTTTGATCGTAAGCTGTAGTCCAAACTGTTATAGGTTGACCCATAACAGCCTGCCAACAAAACTTATTAACTGCGGTATGAAAACGCATACCTGGAGAGGCACCAAAAATTGTTCCAAACCTACAATGAATTGCCTTTAAACCCTCTTTAATAATTAAATTTGAAATTAACTCCTCTTCTTTAAGCTTAGTAGTTGCATATGGACTTTGTGGCTGAAGATCAATTTCTGAGCAATTTTCATCTACCTGATCTTTTTGAGTACCATAAACACTAGTGGATGAAAGAGCAATTAGACATGCATCAACTTTAATACATGCTTTTGCAACTCTCAATGTTGATTGATAATTATTAGCTTCTAACTCTTCCGCCTTATCAATACTCCCAGCAGCATCAGTAATCGCTGCAAGATGAATCACAATACTTGCACCAACAAAGACTAATTCAAGATCCATTTGACTTACATCACCCTCAACAAAGCGGTACTTTGCATTTAAAGGAAGACTAAACAGAGAGGAGAAACGCTGTGTCATCATATTATCAATCATTACGATATCAGCTCCAGGAAAATTTACTCCTAAATCACGAATGATATAAGAGCCAATATGCCCTATGGCTCCAGTTACTATAATTTTCAAATCATCTCCATATCTCTATTTAAAAGTACTTGCAAAGGCTATAAAATCGGCATAATCAGATATATAGTCTTCGCTCTCATATAGTCGATCACAAATTACAGTCATTGTTGAATCATGTTTTATATATTTTTGTTCTGCCCAGATTCCTGGCAAAACTAGTAGTCCATAATTAGGTTTATCTAGTAAATAAGTTTCCTTATTAATTGAATCATCACAAGTTACTTCGATTGAACCATTTGAGCATATTAAGATTTGTGAGCAAAGTCGATGTGAGTGTTTGCCTCTAACACTCCCTTTTTCTGATCTAACATTAAAAATTCTTTTAATTGGGAATGGAATTGCAGAAATACTTTCTTCAAATACTACTAGTTCACCACTATCTTCCTCAAAAATAGGAAACTCTAATAATTTAACTAATTCCATTAAATGTATTCCTTGCTATAATGACGTACCAGTGAACAAACTCCTTCCTCTAGAGAGACACATGGAGTCCAGCCTGATAATGATTTTAATCGTTCAGATGAACCAATAAAATTTCTTTTTTCAATTTCATTAATACCAATAGGCCAAGGAGCATTTTGTACTTCTAACTTGTTGCCTGTTATTTTCTCTACTTCAGCAGAAATCAAACTAAAAACATCTTTAACTGAAACACCTTTTCCGCTTGCCACATTAAAGGTAATTTCAGATGTTCTACGAATTGCGTCATAGTCAATAATACTTGCATACAAAAAGGCACTCACAACATCATCAATATAAATATAGTCCCTTAAATAGCTTCCATTTCCATAGACTTGAGGATTTTTATTTTCAAAACTCATCTTAGTTACTTTGCTAAGAACCCCTCTATCTTTAGCTTTGCTTTCATTAAGGCTTGGACCATAAACATTAGCTAACCTTAATGAAATCGCGTCAATCAAATTATTATTACTAGCTATTTTAAATTGCTGCTCAGCAAAAAATTTGTGCAAGTCATAAGAAGTCATAGGGGTTGAAAGATGACTTTCCTCAATAGGAAAATCTTCATTTAGACCATAAATGGTAGCTGTAGAGGCAAAAATTACTCTTGGCTTACAATCTAATTCTTTTGCAGCACTTTCAAGATGAATAATTGGTAAAACTGATGAAATTAGACTATCTGCAGGGTTATTTTCTGCTGATAAAATACTAGTATTTCCTGCTAGATGGATAACAATATCAGAATGGCTAACAATTTTTATCCAGCTATTTTTTTCATTTAAATCAAGAACCCAATCTTCAGTATTTATATTTGGTGTCAGTTTTTTTCTACTAACACGAATAATTTTATTTAATGAATAGCCCTCTAATTGTTTTATTAATGCAGAGCCAATATACCCACTGGCTCCAGTTATGGTAATAACTTTATTTTTTAGCTCTTTACTAAGATCATACATATAAGTTATTTTAACTCTATTGTTTAAACATACAACATTCGTTACAAGTTAAGACTTTCACTTAGAACAAATTCCTATAAATTTTTAGATTTTTTACCTTAAAATTATTATCAATCTGAAAAAGGTAGTCGTTGATTCTTTAATAATTCATCTAGTGATTTAAATGAGCCATCTCTTGGATGAATAATAGGATTTTCGATAGGCCAATCAATTTTAACTTCTGAATCATTCCAAATTAATCCACACTCGTCTTGAGGATCATAAAATCTACTCACTTTATAATGTAAGTCCGCGTAATCACTAAGCACACAAAAGCCATGCGCTATTCCAGGAGCTGTATATATCTGCCTTTGTCCAGAGTCACTTAATTTAACTCCATGCCACCTTCCAAAGGTTGGGGAATTTTGTCGCAAATCAACCCCAACATCAAATATTGCGCCTCTCATTACTGTAATAATTTGCGCTTGAGGGCTATTGACTTGAAAATGCATCCCTCTTATAACGCCTTTGATAGATCTAGATTGATTATCTTGGACAAATTTATCCTTAATTCCTACTGATAGATAATTCTCCTCTTGATATATTTCTAAAAAGAAGCCTCTTTTATCTTTATAGCAATTTAGTTCTAAAACATTAAAACCATCTAAAGAAGTTTTCTTGACTTTTATCATAAAAATAATTAGTTATAAAACCTCTTTAAAACGCCAACAATTTTTTCAGCATCACTACTTGATAATTCAGGATACATAGGTAAAGAAAGAATTTTTTGCGCCAAACTTTCAGTAATACTCATATTTTTTGATGTCAAGATACGCCCTTTATATGCAGGATGCATATGAATTGGCAAAGGGTAATGAACTCCTGCAATAATTCCATCTTGCTTTAAAAAATTGAGCAAAGATTGACGTTGCTCCACCTGAATAACAAAAAGGTGAAAAACGGATTCTACATTTGAGCTGATAAATGGCAAAATAATTGGTAGTGAAGACAATCTCTCATAATAAAATTTTGCTATATTACGTCTCTTTTGATTGTCTAAATCTAAATTTCTAAGCTTTATTCTTAATATAGAAGCTTGAATCTCATCTAGCCTTGAGTTTCTTCCTGGATACAAGCTAGTTCTATTATCCCAACCATACTCTCTAAGCATTAGAATTTTTTTAGCCAATTCTGCACTATTCGTAGTGATCAAACCAGCATCACCAATCGCTCCTAAATTTTTAGTAGGGTAACAACTAAAACAGCCAAAATCTCCAAAACTACCAAGTCGCTTACCATTATATTTAGCACCATGGGCCTGAGAAGCATCTTCAATTAAAAAGATTTTATGAGAATGGCAAAAAAATAATATTGAATCCAAATCTGCCGCTTGTCCATATAAATGAACAGCAATAATGGCTTTAGTTTTTTTTGTAAATGATTCTTCAAGTTGGATTGGATTTAAAGTAAAGGTTTTAGAATCTACATCAACTAGAACGGCCTTTGCTCCGGTACACTCAATAGCAGCTACAGTAGCAACAGCAGTATGTGAAACAGTAATGACCTCATCGCCTATTCCAATATTCAACGCCCTCAAAGCAAGCTCAATAGCATCTGTGCCATTTGCAACCCCTACTGCAGAAGTCGTACCAATATAATTCGCAAATTCTTTCTCAAGCTGAGCTACCTCATTTCCTAAAATATAGCGATTACTTCGCATTACTGAAATAACAGCATCTTCAATTTCAGATTGATAGCTCTTAAATTGTTCTGAGGGATTTGAACAAAGTATCATACTTAACTAACCTTAACGTCTGGGATATAAGTAATCCAATGCTTTTTTTTACCCATAAAATCACTCTCTTTTTTCATAATTTCTTCTGCATGATTCCAAGCAAATAGTAATACATAATCTGGATTACTTTCCCTAAATTGACTATAGGGTAGAACAGGAATATGTGCACCAGGTGAATACTTATTTTGTTTAATAGGAGTTGTATCATAAATACAATCAACAAGATCAGGAGTAATACCAAAGTAGTTAGTAACAGTTGTACTCTTTGAAGTTGCCCCATATGCCACAACTTTTTTTCCTTCATTTTTAAGCTTTGTAAGCAGAGCTATTAAATCATCCTTAATTTTATCAACACTTTTAGTAAAACTCATATAAGCATATTTTTTATCAAGCCCTATTTGCTCTTCTTGCTCAATTAACGTTTTTACATTTTGAGAGACCTTCTTTAAACCTTTATGTGCAATTGTATATCTCATTGACCCCCCATGAGTAATTTGAGGCTCAACATTTACTAATTCAAGATCATGCGCATTTGCGAGATAGCTAATTGATAATGCGGAAAATAGGAAAACATGTTCATCATAAATTTGATCAAATGATGTTTTTTCAATAATCTCTCCAAGATAAGGGTCCTCAAAAATAAAAACACCATCATCTTTTAGGAGAGTCTTAACACCATCATAGATTGAGTGAATATATGGAATATGGCACATGACATTTGCACTCAGTATTGCATCCGCTTTTTGATGCATTTTTGAAATATGCTGAGCTAATGGCTGATCAAAAAATTCAGTGATTACTTCAATTCCTTTTTCCATAGCAACATTTGCTACATTTTGAGACGGCTCAATTCCAAGACAGGGAATCTGACTTGATAAAAAACTTTGTAACATAATTCCATCATTACACCCCACCTCTACAACAAATGATTTTTCATTTAGACCCTGGAGGGAAATGACTGAACTAGCAAAGTCATTAAAATGATTTATCATATAATTCGACGTAGAAGAGAAAAAAGCATAGTTTTCATGAAACATTTTTTCTCTATCTGGCTGCTCAACTAACTGAACCATATTGCATTTTTCACAAAAACCAACTTTCATAGCAAAAGTATATTCATTAATTAGCTCCTCTTTTAAAGAGAAGGCGTTTGCAATTGGCATATTCCCAAAATCTACAAAGTGATTGAAATTATCATTACATATTAGACACTTACTCACTATAACTCCTAATTTAATTATTTAACTTAAAAAATATTTGAAAGTCTGATGATTATAAAGCCTTCAATAGACTATCTCTATAAAAACTTAAAGTTGCAAGTAATTTTAAATTATGAAGAAGTTCGCTCACTCATCAAAATTCTCCATAATTAGACAGGATCAAATTTAGTTAACATATTTAAGAGCCTCATCATGTCATCTGGAAGTGGGGCTTTCCATGACATTGATTCTCCTGAATTAGGATGGATTAAAGTTAACTTTTTTGAATGAAGTGCTTGTCTTTTAAAATTAAGTAACTCTTGCTTTAACTCATCATCAGCTTTTTTTGGAAAACGAACCCTTCCACCATACATTGGATCGCCAACCAAAGAATGCCCAATATGAGATAAATGAACACGAATTTGATGAGTTCTGCCAGTTTCTAAGATTGCTTTAACGTGAGTATGGCTCTTAAATCGATCAATTATTCTATAATGTGTTAAGGCCTCTTTACCACTAGTTGAAATGGCTTGTTTAATTCTGTCTTTAGGATCTCGACCAATAGGCTCATCTATTGAGCCACCTGCAATCATATGGCCATAAACTAAAGCAGAATACTCTCTCTCAACTGAATGGTTTTGCAACTGCTCGACTAAATATTTTTGAGATTTCTCATTTTTAGCAACAACCATCAAACCTGAAGTATTCTTATCCAATCTATGAACAATACCAGCCCTATCTAGAGAAGACAGGCTAGAATCATAGTACAAAAGTGCATTTGCTAAAGTTCCACTCCAGTTTCCTGCTCCTGGATGAGTAACGAGACCATATTGCTTATTAATTACAATAATATCATCATCTTCAAATACAATATCTAATGGGATTTTCTCAGGCATCCAATCATTATTTTTCTTATGATTTAAAGTCAAACAAACAATTTCAGCTCCTTTAACTCTATCTTTTGGTTTAAAAGTTTTTGAATTAATCAAAGCATCGCCAGATTTAATCCACAGGGATATTTTTGAACGAGAGAAGTCTGGCAACATTTCAGCCAGAGCAGCATCAATTCTTTCACCTATCAATCGCCCTGGAATTAGAATTTGAAGCATTTCCATACTATCTATTTTTATTTGAGGAAAATAAGATTGGTAAATTTTTCATACAATTATTAAGAGAGTCTTTCCAAAAATTAATTTTCACGTCAAATTCCTCAGAAACTTTTCTCTTACTCATTAATACATACATAGGTCTTTTTGCAGCAGTAGGATAATTTTCCGAACTTATTGGATTTATACTGCAATTAGCTCCTGAAATATTAGCTATTTCTTTAGCAAAATCATACCAGCTACATTCTCCTTCATTTGAATAGTGATAGACTTCTGATACTTTCTCAAATTCAGTGAATTTGTCATTCTTTATGATATTTAAAATTGCTTGAGCCAAATCATTAGCATATGTTGGAGTGCCTATTTGATCAGATACTATATTTAAATCAACTTTCTTTTGAATCAGTCTTAGAATAGTATCAACAAAATTATTACCATACTCAGAGTAAACCCAGCTAGTTCTTATAATGCTTGCATTGGTCTTCATGATTGAAAGAATTGCATTTTCACCCGCTAATTTAGTTTTTCCATATACATTCAAAGGCAAAGGAGTGTCTTCTTCAAAATATGGCTGGCGCTTTAAGCCATCGAAAACAAAGTCAGTTGAAATATGGATAAGTTTAATTTTATTACTTTGAGCTATTTCCGCAATTTGCTTAACCGCTAAATGATTTATTAAATTAGCTTGTTTTTCATCATTTTCAGCTTTGTCAACTTTAGTGTAGGCTGCACAATTAATAATTAGGTCAAATTTATGATCTTTGAAATAATTACGAATACCTTTAAGATATGATAAGTCCAGCTGATCTCTAGACGCAAAAATAAAACTATGGCTTACCTTACTTTTCTCAACAAGGTTTTTAATTGACCTTCCTAACTGACCACTTGCTCCTGTAACTAAAATAAACATAGTCTATTTATCAAAATAGTTTTTTATTATCAGACAGATTAGGATAGTTTTGATCTGCTTTTGACAGAATTATTTCTTCCTTTGAAAATCGCCAATCAATATTTATTTCTTTGTCATTATATGCAATACCCTCATTATTTTTAGATGAATAATAAGCATCTACTTTATATGAAACTATAGCGCCTTTGCTCAAAACTACAAAACCATGAGCAAAACCTTGAGGTATAAAAAGTTGCTTTTTATTTTTTTCACTTAATTCCACTGAAACATGCCTTCCAAATGTTTTGCTATCTTTTCTTATATCAACTGCAACATCCAAAACTTTTCCTTTAATAACCCTTACTAGCTTACTTTGGGTAAAAGGGAAGGACTGAAAATGCAACCCACGTAAAACACCTTTAGAAATTGATTCGGATTCATTGTCTTGGACAAAATTCACTTTGTACCCTAGAGCTTCATCAAGTAATTCTTGTTTATAAGTTTCAACAAAATATCCTCTCTCATCATTATGAACCAATGGCTCAATCAAGAAAATACCTTGAATAGATTGTGGTGTAAACTTCATCCAGCTCCTTCAAGATGCTTAAGCAAATATTGCCCATATTGATTATTACTCATCCCAATAGCAATAGACAATAATTTTTCTTTAGAAATATACCCCTTATCAAATGCAATTTCTTCGATACAAGCAACTTTTAAACCTTGTCTTCTTTCAATAGTTTCAATAAATGTTGAAGCTTCTAGTAGATCTTCATGAGACCCTGTATCAAGCCAAGCATAACCTCT
>Ga0209482_1001471_pt1 | contig 16102 bp, 9 predicted proteins | sample CoawatmetaG10DNA_FD_187512 | JGI IMG/M metagenome (GOLD analysis project Ga0209482, IMG submission 187512) | Marine microbial communities from the West Antarctic Peninsula - Coastal water metaG104-DNA (SPAdes) (version 2) | ecosystem: Environmental > Aquatic > Marine > Coastal ...
TCCTGACGCCGTGCAGTGGCCCCACCGCCGGCGGCACGAATGGCCTCAGCCACGCTCGCTACGCTGTCTGGGTTGATGTCAGTGAGAAAGACGTAAGCGCCTTCTTCGGCAAAGCGAGTGGCTGTGGCGGCTCCGAGGCCGCTGCCAGCGCCCGTTACCAATGCTACTTTATTTTCCAGTCTACGATTCATTGCAATCTCCGGTAAATCAGTTAGCGGCGAATACCCAAATTACGGCCAAAGCCAGCGGGCACACCGACGTTTTTTCCTAGGTCAAGTTGTTCTTGAAAGCGCCGCATTTGCGCTTCAGTAAAGCCTGCGCCGCGGCGCGTGGCCATGTCTATATACATGGTTAGGCACTCGTTCGTGGCAGCAACATAGCCTTTATCGGCGTGGTACATGGTATGAAAATAGTGCAATCGCTTGCTGTCATAGTCAACCAGTTGAGTAGTAAAGCGCAGCGCGTCACCGGCAACGACTTCATGTGCAAAATCGATATTGGAGCCGAGGGTAAATGTCGAGTGGTTTCTGGTTTGTAGGTGTGTAATGCCAATATCGAGAAAGTCGAAATAGGAATCAGTGGCGATGTGGTCAAAGGCCACTAGGTAGTAGCCCATGTTCATGTGGCCGTTGTAGTCGATCCACTCAGGTTTGACGACCGCCGTGCTGGTGAATAGCGGTCTGTCTGGCATGGCTGTGTCCTATTGTTTGATGCTGGCAGGGAAGCAGGCAAGCGTTTTTATAAGAGATAGTCAATGGTGCCGCACACTCACGCTTAAGTATATCCGGCTTCTTGCGCCGAGCCAACTTTTGACCATCGCTCTATCGAGTATATGTTGCCATAATTGTGTCTCAATGTGATGGGCTTACAGCCTCGCCTTTGCAATACGCAACGCAGTAACCGGCACTGGAACAAGTAAGAATACCGATTGAGTTCTAGGCCCGATTCCCCAAAGTATAGCCGCTCAGAATGTTGTTTTTTGTTGGTCTGGATGTTATTTTTTATAGCATTTGAAGATGCCATGTCTTTAATGCAGTTAGACCTATACTGGTACCTTATCAAAATGGCGCGGTGGGGACTAGAAAGTCCGCCACACGTTTTGGAGAGCGACTATGCTGATTAGTCACACCCCGTGGCTACTCCTGTTGAATCACGGGGTAACTAGGTTTTTGCGTATGCGTGTCACCGCGATGAAGTTTAGTACTGTGTCGATGGCGATCGTTTTAATCAGCCTTATCCTGACTGTCTATGCCTCTGAGGCGGAAGCCCAACAACCTACTGAGGGCTTTGTCTCACTGTTCATTGGGCACATTTTTTTGAAGCCCTGTTACGAAAAGCCTGCTTAACGAGCGGGTTTTTTATGGCGAAATAAATCTACCGAAAGGGAGTGGCAGCATGGACGTTCTAATTCAAAACGGAGAAATCGTTGACGGCACCGGCGATGCTAAACGCGCTGCTGACCTAATACTTAAAGACGGCAAGATTCAGGGCATCGAACCTCCCGGCTCTGTCAATACTAGTCTGGCGGGGGAAGTTATTGATGCGGCGGGTTTGCTTGTGACACCCGGTTTCGTCGATCCACACACTCACTATGACGGACAGGCTACGTGGGACGACCGATTGTCGCCCTCCGCCGATCATGGGATAACAACGGCCGTCATGGGCAACTGTGGCGTTGGCTTTGCACCAGTTCGCCCCGGTTCAGAAGATTTCTTAATCGCATTAATGGAGGGCGTTGAGGATATTCCCGGAGCTGCGTTGGCAGATGGCATCGACTGGTCGTGGGAGACCTTCCCTGAGTACCTCGATGCACTAGCGCGCAAGCCTCGCGCGATCGAAGTCGCAGCGCAGGTTCCGCATGGCGCGATCCGTGCCTACGTGCTTGGACGTTCCGGGAATGTGAATCGCTCCGCAACCGGCGCCGAAATCGCTGAGATGGCCGTGCTCACAGAGGCGGCAGTGGAAGCGGGTGCAGTTGCATTTTCGACTAACAGGATTGCCCTTCACGTGTCTACGAGCGGCGAAGCGGTGCCCGGAACGTTCGCGGATAAGCGTGAGATTCTCGCGCTTGTCCGCGCGACGCAGGCCGGCGGCAGTAACTTGCTGCAGGTCGTTCCTGATGGCTTGATGGGCGAGAACCCAGATGGTTTCCGCTCTGAAGTCGACCTCTACCGTGAACTCAGCCTTGAAACCGGTTGCGCTATCTCGTTTACGATCGCGCAGAATAATGTGCAGACAGATTTGTGGAGAGAAGTCCTAGACAAGATCGATCGAGCGAATACAGAGGGTGCAAAATTAATTGGCATGACGGCCAATCGCCCGGGTGGGATTTTGATGAGCTGGGACAGCTTTAATATTTTTTCAGATCGTCCCAGCTACCTGACAATCGCCGATCTGCCGCTGGAGCAGCGTCTCGAGCGTCTGCGTGATCCGAAGATGCGTGCACGTATTCTGTCAGAAGAGGTGCAGTCACCTTTGCTCAAAAATGGCCACATGATCGTGATGCAGAGCCTTGGTGCCACGTATGTCTTTGACGGCGACCCTGCCTTTGAGCCTCATCCATCTGAAAGCTTATTGCACCGGATTGAGCGCTCGAAGAAGCCCGCAGAAGGGGTCCTCTATGACGCAATGTGCGAAGTTGGTGCAGGTTTCCTGCATGTCTACATGGGCAACTACGCCGAGGGGAATCTCGCGGCAGTCGAGGCGATGATGCGCCATGATCACACGTTTATCGGTGGCGCTGATGGCGGTGCGCATGTCAGCGTAATCTGTGATGCGGGGTATCCAACGTTCATGTTGCAACATTGGGTTCGCGACCGCACGCGTGGCTCCCGCTTCAGCATTGAAGAGGCGGTACACATGCTAACCCAGCAACCGGCAGATTTGTACGGCTTCTCAGATCGCGGGGTGCTCGAGATTGGTCGCCGTGCAGACGTGAATGTGATTGACCTTGGCGGGATGCGGATGCACATGCCGCGGGTCGAGAGAGACCTTCCGACGGGCGCGCCCCGTCTTTTGCAAAGTTGCGATGGTTACGTGGCGACGCTTGTTGCGGGACAGGTGACCTTCCGAAATGGAGTCGATACCGGCGCGCGTCCGGGTGGCCTTCTGCGAGGTAGTGCTCTGAGCGCTGTGTAGGGCCAGCATCTTATGCCGACCTACTTGTTCTACGGTGGCCTTGGTTATTAGATCTGTGGCTTTTGGGTGGATGAAGTGGAAGGTGAACACCAGGGCCAGTGTCAAGTACCCACTATCGAAGTTGGTGAGTAGGCACTACACTGGGCAGCCGAAATTGTTATCTGTAGTTCGCTACGCTTAAATTGATGTGGAGAGAATGATGAGTACTTGCCCCTTTGCGAATCTAATTGACCCCGAAACGTATGCCAATGGAATGCCGTATGAAGAATTAAAGCGGATTCGAGATGACGGTCCTGTGCACTATATGGAAGACGATATCAGGGGCGTGCCCTATTGGCTCATTACCGGGCGGGGCGAAATCGATTACATCTCAAAAAATCCTAAGATATTTTCCAGTGAAGCTCGAAGTGTTCTTGTCGAGGAATGGACTGAAGAGGAAATGGTGTCTATCCATCGAAACATGACCATTAATATGGATCCGCCTCGCCATCTGCAGAATCGCCGCAAAGTACGCACCTCCTTTAGCCCCTCTGCTGTGGATTCATACGAAGGCAGTTTTCGAGCACACGCCAAGCGTATTATCGATGAAGTCGCTAGCCGTGGCGAGTGTGAGTTTGTGGAAGAAGTCGCGGCCGAACTGCCACTGCTGGCTATTCTCGAGCTGTGCGGAATTCCACCGGAAGACCGGAAGGATTTTTTTCAGTGGACGAATACGATGATGTTTAGCGAAGATCCAGACATGTCAGTGGGAGAGGAAGAAGCACAGGTTGCATCCTTACACATCATAGAATACGCGATGAAGCTCGCCGCGCAACATCAGGAAAATCCTAAAGACGATATTATCGGGGCGCTGCTAACGGATAAAGGAAGCGATAAAGGACTGACGGAAGATGAATTTGTCTGGTTCTTTTTAATGTTGATCGCTGCGGGAAATGAGTCCACACGAACTATCACCAGTCACGGCATGCGGATGTTGATGCAGCATCCAGATCAGCTGCAATATTTAGTTGATAATCCTGACAAAATTCCGGGTGCTTGTGAGGAGATGCTACGCTACAACACAGCATTTATCCTTATGCGACGCACTGCGCTAGAAGACATCGAAGTAGCCGGTCATCAGATTAAAGCCGGTGATAAGGTTATCATGCACTATCACACGGTCAATCATGACGAGACGGTCTTCGGTGACGATGCCATGGAATTTGATGTGAGACGTGCGGAACGCATGCCGGACCTCTACAAGGAGCATCGCGCTTTCGGTGTGGGCCAGCATTTTTGTTTGGGATCACACCTTGCCCGTTTAGAGCTGTTAATTATTATGCAGGAGATTATCCCCCGTCTTCGCAATCCCAAACTGGCAGGTCCGATATCCTATACGCGCTCTGCCTTGGTGAACGGCATCAAACGTATGGACATTACGTTCGATCGTGAGGTGAAGATTGAAGCCGCAGAACGAGAGGTCGCGTAACGCAGCGTTCGCACTGATGTAAAAAGCCTCAGCAGGTCATTGGGTAGGGGTTATAAAGGAATAAAAAACCCGGCGGTGCCGGGTTCAATAGATTTTCAGTGTTGGCACAAGCCTTAGAAGGTGTACTTAATGTTGCCTCCTATGATGCGTGGCGTGGGCCGCAGGCGCATCCCACTAACGCCAAAGTTCTCTCCGGTGCCAGTATAGTAGTCTTCTTCAGCCAGGTTCTGTACATAGGCGCTAAAACCCCAGTTCTCCATGTCATAGCCGGCGCGTAAGTTCCACACGTCATAGTCTGGGGTCTTGAAGGGATAGTCTCCAAACTGGGCGATGGAATTCCGCGCTATGCCTAAGTTCGGAGATGGCCCGTCAGTTTGTTGGTAGGTGAGCGCTTCGATATCACCGTACTGGCCGTCCCTGTGGATGAAGTCCAGTTGCACCCAAGCCTCATTATTGCCAATGGGGAGGCGATATTCTAGGCTGGCGTTGTAGGTCCATTTCGGTGCCTTTGCCAGTTCTAGCCCCTCGAGTTCAACATTAAAGCCGCCCGTAATTTCAGCGACGGTGTCACTGGTAATTTCAGTGTTGATATAGCCGATAGCCGAGGTAAAGGTGATATTTTCAGTGAGTGCAGCGACTAGCTCGACTTCACTGCCCCAGGCACTAGCATCTTCGATATTGATGGTCTGCTCGAAATTTGATGAGAGATCGCCGGGTGTCAGGAACCGGAAGGATTCCATCTGCAGATCTGACCACTCCATATAATACAGTGACGCGTTTAAGCGTACGCGGTTATCCCACAGTTCGCTTTTGAGGCCCAATTCATAGTTCCACAGCGTCTCTTCATCGAAAGGAAGCACGATAGCTGGACTGCCGTCGACATTGGAGTCGTTGCCCAACGTGATGCCGCCTGCTTTATAGCCCTGTGAAATGGTGCCATACACGTTGATGTCGTCAGTAGCCTGATAGAGCGCTACGAAACGCGGAGAAATATTATCAAAGCTTTTTTTGCCGTCAGCGGGCGGAGCCGGGGTGTTAACAAAACTTTGGAAGAATTCATATCCGGGCGCTGGATAACCAGGGGACCCAGGAAAACAGCAGGTTGGGTTATAAGGGTTGTTCTGAAGGTTGTTTGTGATTTCATCGTCGGTATAGCGGGCGCCCAAGACAAGATCTAACCTGTCGGTGGCATGCCATGTATAGTCGGCAAATATTGCAATACTCTCAAGCTCCCATTTTTTGTTATTTAGAGCCAGGCCCAAGCCTTCCGGGAAAGGTGGCAGCCAACTAACGCCATCCAACGTTGCCGTCGGCTGAGTGGATATGCCCACGAGGTTGTCTTGCTTTTGTTCATCACTGGCATACAAGAATCCGCCGACAAAATCGTAGCTTTCCTCGGTTATCTGCACACGGAATTCCGTGCTCCATGACGTGCCCTCGTAAGAATTTTGACGGCGCAGCGTATCGGCTCCACCTGCAAGGTCGTTGTCGAAGTTACGGTCAAGCGATGCATCGATGATGCCGGTGATGGATTTGAGGACGATATTGTCATTTAAATTGTGGGTAATATTGAGGACTCCCACGGTAGATTCGTTCTTAGTACGTTCTCGAAGATCGTGACTCAATTCAGAATAATTCCCCTGATACCAAAACCCTGTGCCTGGATCAAGCGCTTCCGTCAGTTGAAAGCTATCGATGGAATCGAGGTCCAGCACACCGGAGGGTACGTTTTCATCGGTGTCTTGGTCATCCTTTGAGTAATAAACCGATCCTAGTACATTGGTGTCTTCAGATACGCTCCATTCAAGATGCAGTCTACCGTTTAAAGAGGTCTGATCACTGCCGTCTGCGCCGTTTGGTGTAAAGTCGTTTTCCACTGCGGCGGGGCAGGATGCCGCGCTGGCACCGGATGCACAGTTGTTCGTCACATAGCCTTCGCTGTCGGCATAATACACAACGCCGCGCATTCTAAAGTCATCTGAAAGCGGAACGTTCAGTACGGCGGTTATGCTACCCTGATCACCACCATCTTTATATGTTTCCGCGCCCAGAATAACTTCAGCTTCGAACTCATCTGTGGGTTTTTTGGTCGTCAGGTTAAGCGCCCCGCCCACGGCGTTACGACCAAAGAAGGTACCCTGAGGACCCCGCAGTACCTCGACCCTGTCCATGTCTGACAGGTTAGGGTTGGTCACATTGTTCGGTACCGAGGCCACACTAAATTCGTCCAAGTAAACGCCGATGGAGTTAACGAAAGCATTTTCACCGGTCACCAGGCTGGTGACGCCGCGGATAGAGATACCCATGCCGCGACTACCTGTCTGACCGTCTTCCGTGAAGCTGACACCGGGGGTGATCGCTAGGTATTCGACAGCATTCTTGATATTGCGTCGCTCCAGAGTGGCTCCTGAAAAGGCCGTCACACTCACCGGAACGTCTTGTAGGCTTTGTTCTCTGCGCTGAGCAGTGACCACTACCTCCTCCAGCATGATATTTTCTTGGGCAATCGCCGGCGTCACGTTCAGGATCGCAGCGGAAATTAAGCTTAAAGGGAAAAGTAGCTTCGCATTATTATGCATGATTAGAATCCTGTTTATGAGTGACAATACGCAACGCAAATATACCAACAACAACGATATCTCCCTACCGCTTCACGTTGAAACGTGAAAAATTTACAAAACTGGCAGGGAGAGTAACGTGAGATGTTGCCGTTTTAGTCTCTGCCGCCGCCGAAAGCGCTGCTTGTGGCAAGTAGAACCTATTATAGTCGCCCATGCGCAGAGCGGGGTCGTACGGCCTTACTTGAATTGACTTCAGCACCTGCAATTTTTACTAATCCGTGTAACCTAGCGGGTCGACATTGATCGTATATCGAAGAGGAGAGCCGGCCGTGCCATTGCCTGTGTTAGACAATAGAGAACATATACACACCCGCACCATTGCCATGACAGCGTTTCGACGCGATGACGGGGTGCTAGACGTTGAGGGCCACCTGACTGACGTGAAACCGTTTGCCCACCAGATGATGGACAGTGTCCGGGCTGCAGGAGAGCCGGTACATGACCTGTCACTGCGAATCAGTCTGGATGGCAGTCTTACGGTGGTGGAAGTAGAAGCCTGCATGGATCAGGGCGCGCATGATATTTGCCCAGATGCTGAACCCAATTTTGCGCGATTGCTTGGCTTACAGGTTGGGCCGGGATGGAATAAGAAAGTCAAAGTGGCTATGTCGCCAGGCCGCGGTTGTACTCACATCATTGAAATGCTGGCGCAGATGGCTACGGTTGCCATGCAGGCCAGCTGGTCACGTAAGATCGGCGAGCCACTAGAAATCCCACCGCCTGAGGAGCGCAAGATACAGTCAAGTATGCTCAATGCTTGCTACCCGTATCACGAGAGCAGCTCCTGGATTAAAAAGCATTTCCCTAATGCGTATATCCCGCTGGTGCCTGTTGAAGAGTGATAATGACTCGCGTTATTCATTGATGCAAACTCGGGTTTAAAAAATGATGAGGCAATGATCGTGTGCAAAAAAATTCGGTATGTCTGTTGTTTGTTATATCCATGAAGCACGGTCGACTTTGATGAAAGCCAATTTTTCTGCAACAGTGGTTAGTGCATTAGCGCTGTTTTCTTTACACGCTATTGGTGCTGCGCCAATCAAGGCAAGTATAGAAGAGGGAGGTAACCTCTATCAGTTTGCAAATCAGTGCTACCTGATGAAGTTGTACGACAGTGATCATTATTTATCTAAGACCGATAACGGCTTTGTTTTTTCTCAAAAAAAATATTTTGCAACAAAAATCTACATGCGGCCTGCTGCCCTTGGTGTTTACCTGCTCTTTGATCAAGATAAGCAATACCTGATCGCTGAAGGGAAAAACCTGACGGTAGCGGGAAAAATTGAATCAGAAATGACATTGGACGTGCCTGAAAAAGACTATCTTATAACGCCAGCAGAATGGGAGCTGCAGGCGAAAAAAGGCGGCAATGAGTACCATTTAAAAAATATAAAAGAAGAGACATGGCTCGCCAGAAAGGGTTTGAATAAAAACTTTAATCTTGCAGCATCTATTAGCTTTGAGCCTGCAAACGGCTGCGCCAAGTTTCCTGAATCCGAATTAGGCGCGACAGGAGACATCACCAAAACGCAACATGACAACGGCATGCTGTGGGGCTTTGCTGATGCGCATGAACATAGCGGTGCGAATCATGGCTTTGGCGGAAAAATTTTTCATGGCGCTAGTTTCCATAAGCTTGGCATTGAACACGCCTTAGCCGATTGTGAAAAACATCACGGCGAAAACGGGTCTAAGGATTTAATGAGCGTCACCTATAAATCAGGGTCTGGAAATGTCGCTCCAGATTCCTTTGGAAGTGATTTGTACGATCATTTAATAAAGGGTAAAGCTGACCATCGTACTTCCGGATACCCAAAGCTTAGCGAATGGAACGTTCACGAAGCGCCAACTCACCAAAGTTTATATTATAAGTGGATAGAGCGCGCTTACCTAGGCGGCATGCGAGTCATGGTCGAGTATATGGAGTCGACAGAAGTCGTTTGCGAGGTCTATAAAACGTTATTGCCTGGAAATAGTGAGTCAAAAAGCTGTAATGAGATGGCGCATGTTGATCATCAGCTGATAAAAATAAAAGAGTTGCAGGATTATGTAGACGCACAATCGGGTGGTCCAGGCAGAGGCTGGTTTCGGATTGTGTATTCCCCCGAAGAAGCACGGCACGTTGTGAAGGCGGGTAAGTTGGCCGTAATCCTAGGTATAGAAATTGAAAATCCTTTTAATTGTTTTGTTGATGAAAGAGAAGGTTTTCAAGCGTGTGATGATGAGTTGGTACGTGAACGCTTGAACCGCTATTACGACAAAGGTGTCAGAGCACTCTTCCCGTCGCATAAATTTGTAAATGCCTTTTCAAGTGGCGACGGCAATGCAGGAGTCTTGGAATTAGGCGATTATCTTAACACGGGTCAGTGGCGCGATTATGTTGCCTGCGAGGAAGTGCCCGGACGATATTGGATGAAAGCGCACGGAGAGGGTGAGCAAACAAGTATATTCTCTAAAATATCAGACATTCCGGGCATAAAGGCACTTAACGAATTTCTCTCTGACGGCAAAGATCCGGCTAAACAAGCCCTACCGGTTTATGCAGAAGCCGAAACACATTGCCAAAGAAATGGGTTCACCCCACTGGGCATGAGTCTAATTAAAGAGATGATGTCACTCGGTATGATTATTGATTTAGGGCATACTCCTAAAGCCTCACTCAACGATATTATTCCGCTGTTAGTCCACAATAACTATCCTGCGGTGCATACTCACGGCGGCGATCAGGCAGCGATTAATCTCCTCGATGGGCTGGCGTCTAGAGGCCTCGGAAGCGCCTGCAGAGACGAGGAGGGGGGCTCAGGTTTGCTTGCCAGCTTTGACAATATAAATGAACAAAGTGACCCAGAAACGGGTCTGCCGAGGAAAGGTTTAAGTTACGATTTCAATGGTTTTGCCTCCTACAATAAACCACGCTTTGGTGCGCTTTCAAGGTGCGAAGAAAAGCAAAAGGATCCACTGGAATATCCTTTTACATCAGTCGGTGGTGACATTGTTTTTCAGAAATTAAAAACGGGTGAACAGGAATTCGATTTTAATCAATTAGGTTTAGCAAATATTGGCTTATACCCTGATCTGATTGAAGAGGCGAGGCGCAGCGGCGCAAGTGACGAGAGTATCACTGCACTGTTTAAAACAGCTGAGGCGTATATCCGCATTTGGGAGCGTGCGGAGCAACGGCGATAAGTGGCCATCAAAATCAAGAGCCACACAGTGGGTTGATGGCCTGAGTGAAACGACGCAGGGGTGCTGTCAAGATCGACCGCTAGGGTTGTACCGGCATTGTTGGGTTTGTCAGCATCTCTCTATACTGTAAGAACCAAGACCCTTCGCATCAGGCGGTGGAAGGTTTACGCCGCTCCAGCCAATTATCGAAGCGCACCAGCAGTGGTGGTAGGAAAAGTAGGTCTAGTAGCAGTGCAGTAATAATGATCGGCGTGAGTAACAGCGCAACATTTTGATAATAGAAGGTGTTAGATAGAACGAGAATAAAGGTTCCGACTGCCAGCGATAATGTAGTGATAGTGATCGCCGATCCTGCCCTATCAAGCGAGTACTGCACGGCGGCTTCGGGTGAGTCGCCCTCACGCCGAGCGACGATATATTTACTCAAAACGTGGACAGAATCATCCACTACTAGGCCAATACTGATTGAAAACAACATGAGAATGTACGGACTTAACTCGCCAACTAGCAAGCCCCAGACGCCGAACACAATGGTCGCAGGAAACAGGTTGGGTATGATACTGAGTAAGCCGTAGCGCACACTTCTCAGGCCAACCAGTAATGTGGCTGTGATCAACAGAAAACTAACGGTGAAGCCTTCCATGAGTTGCAGTGAAATCGTTTTATTCAAACGCGCATACAAAATGCTGTTGTCGCCATGCAAGACGTCATACGCCGGATCCATATTCAGGGTAATCCAGCCCTCAATCTGTTCACTGAAGTCGAGCAGTTGTACATTGGAAAGATTTGAGGTGCCCACCACCATGCGGATGGCCGAGTAGTCGGCATTAAAAATAGGTTCCAGCTGGGGCTCGATTTCCTGCACAAGCTGATAGCCTACTAAGTAATCGATGATCTGCAAATTGTCTTCCGGCAATACTTCCCAGGCTGGGTCATTATCGTTCTCGGCCATGTTGCGATTTTTAAGGAAGCCTGTGTAGCTGGTTACAAAACTGGTTTGTGGTTGGTCTTCGAGCCAGAGACTAAACTCTTCAATTTTACGCAGGAATTCAGGCTCAGTAATGCCGTAGTACTGGCCACTATTAATACTGTAGACCAGGCTCTGGTCATTACCGATTTTTTCTGCCAGCGCTGAGATAACCGTGTGAAAATCGGAATCCTTGTCAATGAAGCTGAATCGGTCAAAGTCGACTTTATTTAGCGGTAGCATTGCAAACGTAACCACGATGAGCGTCAGGCTACCCCAAAAAAGCGGTGTGCCATTGTTTGCCACCAGTTTAGCGACAAAATTAATAAAACCCCTCACACCCAGAGGCTTAGGCACTTTTTTGACGGGCAGCAACAGGATAAGCGCGGGCAATAGAGTAAACGTTGCAAGGAATGCCCATACCACACCGATGGCGACAACATTGCCAAACCCGTAGATGCCGGGGGATGCACAGTAGTTTAGACTGAGAAAGCCCATCGCTGTCGTCACTGTCGCGAGGGTCACCGGCTGTATGTTGACGCGCAGGCTCTCACGCAGTGCTTCGAATTTACTGAGTGATTTGTTCAGGCCCTGTAAATACACCGACACGAGGTGAATGGAATCGGCCATAGCGATCATAAATACGACCAGTGGGCCCATATTGGATATCTGGTTAAAGGGTACCTGCGCCCAGCCGACGGTGCCTACGGTTAAGCCAACTGACATTACAGACACGGCTGCAATCGCCAGCGCAAACCACAGAGAGCCCAGGCAGAAGTACATCAAGGCGAGGACAGTGAGCATGACGATCGGGAAGAGATACTTTGAATCCTTGACCTGAGCGTTGTAGTTATCGTATTCAAAGAGAATGCGGCCGAGGACATAAATATTCTGATCAGGATACTGCTCGCGGAGCGAATCTCGTAGGTCGATGACTGTTTTCGCAATCCGCAGCTGTGTTTCCTGTTCCTCGGAGGTGGCCTGAAACTTGATCACAGCCAACGCCATATCACCCTCGGGCGACAGCATACTTTGAATCAGGTCTTCATCTTCGAGGGCAATCTCGCGAATTTTTATCAGATCCTGGGCCGTGAGTTCATCCAGTTCTGGCAGCAGGTAGTCGCGGCTGTGAATGTCGGCATCCACTGCATCGAGGCGGTGATTGATAAGAGACGCCACAGAAACGGCTGATTCCACATCGGTATAGCGGTCGGTGAGATCCTGCATCGCCTGCAGCATATCCATATTGAACACGTCGCCCTCGGGTGACATGAAGGCAAAGAGTACGGATGTGCTCGGGGGGAAGTCTTTGTTGACCTGAGCAACTTCTAGGCGGTACGGGTCATCTTCACTGAGAATAGAATCATCGCTACTGTCAATGGTGGTCTGCAGGGCGCCCAGCGAGATAGCGCCACCCAGTACGATAGAGAGGGTTGCAAGGAGATAACGCTGTGATAGGAGAAAACTGATCAAACGTGCCATGGGATCGCCACTAAATCTGAGAGCGTGTTTATACCATATTCTGGCCGAGAGTAACGCGCGAGATTGACAGGTTAGCCGGTCTCGGTAAGCTCAGTGCGGCGGCCAGAGGCCCCTCCCGTACAGGGCATAGACGATGGCTTCAGCCTGAAGCAGGTGTGCCGCAGAACGCCCTCCGCGCGGCTCATAATAGTACCGCGCACTAAGGAGTCGGCAGGCCTGACTTTGCTCAGCAATTTGATTTGTGGTTTTATAGCAGCCTAAGCATCATGACTGTACTAATTCGCCCCGTTGCGCTGCGCAGATGAGGGGCACCAGGAGATACCGGTGAAGTTTTATTGTCTGCTACTGCTTTTGCTCGCTCCCAGCCTCTCCGCCACACCCTTCGGCGTTGCGCAACCGGCCAAAATCGGCGACTTCGCGCTGCTCGATCATCAGGGAAAGTTCCATCAACTGAGCTGGTACAACGACCAAAAGGCAGTCGTGATTTTCATACAGGGCAATGGTTGCCCTATCACGCGCAACGGGGCGCTTACCCTAGAGACTATCCGCGACGATTTCGCCGGTCAGGGTGTGAATTTTTTCATGCTCAATCCACAACCACAGGACGACCGCGACAGTATCGCTGATGAGGCTGCTGAGTTTAACTATGATTTTCCCATCCTTATCGATGAATCTCAGTTGGTGGCAGAATCCCTCGGGGTGGATCGCACCTCAGAGGTGTTTGTGATTGATCCGAAGACATTGCAGGTGTTGTATCGCGGCCCCATTGATGATCGCCTCGGCTATGAAGCACAAAAGCCCGAAGCGCAAAACGACTATCTGCGCGATGCGCTGACTGCGGTATTGTCTGGCACTGCAGTGGCGCAAGGTACACCGGAATCCCCGGGCTGTCTGATCAACTTCCCTGCGCGCGACAGGTATCAGAACACCACTATTTCCTACGCGGATGATATCGCGCCCATACTGATGGAAAACTGTGTGTCCTGCCACCATGACGGCGGCATTGGTCCATGGTCGATGAATGATCATAAGATGGTGCAGGGTTGGTCGCGCATGATGAAAGAGGTATTAATGACTCGCCGCATGCCACCTGGACAAATCGATACGCATGTGGGAAAAACCATTAAGGACGTTGTCGAAATCACTCCACAGGAGCTGCAAATGCTGGTGTATTGGATTGATGCGGGCGCGCCTATGGGCGAAGGCGAAAAGGATCCTTTACCTGAACTCACCTTCAGCGATTCTCTGTTTGCGCTTGGCGAGCCAGACCTGATCTATAACGTGCCGGCCCAGTCTATTCCAGCGACGGGGCTTGTCGACTATCGCTACATTCCCGTAGAGCTGAATCTTGATGAAGATGTCTGGATAGAGGCCATCGAATTCGCACCGGGTGATCGTAAAGTACTGCATCACGTCATCGCCTATCTCCAGAGCCCTGCCGATAAATCAGCGGGTGGCCGCGACGAGAGCGATGGCCGTGATGACAGCATCGGTGGTTTCGCACCGGGCCGTCAGGCTGATGTTTTTCGTGACGAGAGCGGCCGCCTGATACCCAAGGGCTCAAACCTGTTACTGCAAATGCACTACACCACATCGGGTAAAGAGACCGTTGACGCAACAACGGTGGGTATCTACCTGCATGACAAGCCACCACAGTATGTGATGTCTGGTGGGGTGGCCGGGCAACGCAGGTTTATGGTGCCGCCCCATGCTAAGGAGCACAAACTTGAGGGTGAAATGCTCATCGAACGTGATGCGTATCTTTACGGTATGACGCCGCATATGCATTTTCGCGGCAGGTACATGAGTTACAGTGCGGAATATCCTGACGGCACTTCGGAGCTGCTATTGTCAGTGCCTAAGTACAATTTTAACTGGCAGTTCAGTTATGATTTGGAGGAGCCCCTGCTGCTGCCGGCGGGCACTCGACTAGTAGCGCATGGTGCGATGGATAACTCTGCGCAAAACCCGTTTAACCCCAACCCTGAAGTGCCGGTTGTTTTCGGTTTGCAAACCAAGCACGAAATGTTTTTCGGCTTTAATACTTTACGATATGTGGGTGACACCCCTGACAGCCGTGGCGCCAACAAGATATCCAAGAAAGAGACAGTTTCTGGCTCATAATGGGCAGGCGGTTGTGGGACGTAACATTCGTCAGCACCAAACGCCACTCATTAAGAAACACGTCGGTTAGTGTTAAATGAACGCAGAGGGTTTGCACTGCGAGGTTTCTAAACCTCGAAAAATCGGTGCCGCATGACGCGAGCCAGGTTGTCAAGTGTAGAACGTGTCGTTGAAAAAGTCTGTTTATTGCCCTAAATGAGCTGACGACCCTTTCTTATCGGTGTATATATAGTGTTGCTATAACTTACAGGGAGCGGCACCCGTGGCATATCTGGCTCAGCATGTTCGAATATCAAGATCGGTAATGGCATTAACATCACTATTGTTTTTAGCGATAGGATGCAGCGACGGAAATAATAATTCGACGTTTGAGATTTTAAAACCGCAACCCCCTAACCCTGTTGTGGAGGAAGTCACTGTCCTCGGTGGCGGACCGGCATGCTGTAAGATATTCGGGGGAGTAATCGATCTTAGAGACCAGAATTATACCCCGGGCACTGCATTTTATTCCGGTCTCGCTTTTGATGCTTCTGAGGTTGGCTATCGAGAAACAGAATTCTTTATCGCAGGCACCGCCACCTCTTATGTTGCTACCGATGAGTTGAAAGAGGACGGTGTGTGGTCGGTGCAGGAAGCAGATGCTGCCGAGTATCGAACCCGTATAGTGGTGAGGCGGCCTATTGATCCTGAGAAATTTAATGGCACAGTGGTAGTGGAATGGTTCAATGTGTCAGGTGGTTTAGACGCTGCCCCTGATTTTCTGGCGCTGCACACAGAGTTCGAGCGAGAAGGCTATGTTTGGGTAGGGGTGTCGGCACAATCTGTAGGGGTTGAGGGCGGAGGAGGTGCTTTCGATATCTCGTTAAAGATTGTTGATTCAGTGCGCTACGGGACGTTGAATCACCCTGGAGACAGCTTTTCCTACGATATTTTTTCACAGGCAGCCCAAGCGGTGTTAAGACCGCAGGGTATCGATCCGCTCGAGGGTCTCAGTGTCGAGCGTATACTGGCTGTGGGTCAATCCCAGTCGGCGTTTAGGCTGGTGACCTATTTTAACGCGGTCAATCCTATGATAGATCTCTTCGATGGCTTTGTTATTCACAGCCGCTCTGGAGG
>Ga0209482_1001475_pt1 | contig 16075 bp, 15 predicted proteins | sample CoawatmetaG10DNA_FD_187512 | JGI IMG/M metagenome (GOLD analysis project Ga0209482, IMG submission 187512) | Marine microbial communities from the West Antarctic Peninsula - Coastal water metaG104-DNA (SPAdes) (version 2) | ecosystem: Environmental > Aquatic > Marine > Coastal ...
TGTCATTGGAGACTTTAGAGCACCAAACATTATAAGATTTGGGTTCACACCACTCTATACATCCTATGAAAATGTATGGAATGCAGTAAAAATACTACAAGAGATAATTGAAACGGATATTTGGAAAGATCCAAAATATGCTGTAAGAAAGTTAGTAACTTAAATTATGTAAATAATTTTCTAAATTACAGTATAAAAGAGGTTTTATGGACGCCCCAGAAAAAGTTTTAAAAGGAAAAAACAGACCCTTCACTGGCAAAGAGTATATTGAATCGCTTCAAGATGACCGTGAAATTTATATTTATGGGGAACGTGTAAAAGATGTTACCAAACATCCTGCCTTTCGAAATTCTGTGTACTCAATTTCAAGGTTATATGACGCTTTACACGATAAAAAAACAAAGAGTTTGCTAACGACACAAACTGATACTGGTTCTGGTGGTTACACACACAAATTTTTCAAATACGCGAAAAGTAGTGATGAATTATTTGAGCAAAGGGATGCCATCGCTGAGTGGGCAAAAATGTCATATGGCTGGATGGGTCGAACCCCAGATTACAAGGCAAGTTTTACAAATACTCTTGGTGCTAACGCCGATTTCTATGGAAAGTTCTCAAATAATGCGCGCCATTGGTATAAAAGAACACAGGAGTCTGTCGCATTCGTTAATCATGCGTTGGTGAACCCACCAATCGACAGACACAAAATCGCAGATGATGTAAAGGATGTATATATCTCTGTCGATAAAGAGACTGACTCCGGTATTTATGTTTCTGGAGCCAAAGTCGTAGCCACGTCATCAGCTCTTACTCACTATAATTTTCTGGGTCAAAATATGGCTGCTGAAATAAATGATGAATCAATGGCGGTCATGTTCATGGCTGACATGAGAACACCAGGAATTAAACTCATATGTAGACCTTCTTATGAATTGAGTGCCGCTGCTACTGGGTCTCCTTTTGATTATCCATTAACAAGCAGGTTTGATGAAAATGATGCAATTTTCATATTCGATAATGCATTCATACCATGGGAAAATGTTTTTGTTTATCGTGATATTGAAATGCTTAAAGCCTTTTATCCTAAATCAGGATTTGTAAATGGGTATACGTTTCAAGGAGCAACACGGATGTCTGTTAAACTGGATTTTATGGTTGGCCTGCTAAGTAAGGCACTCAAGGCTACTGGCAACGATAGCTTTAGAGGCGTTCAGGTATTATTAGGTGAGGTTGTAGGGTGGCGAAATCTTTTTTGGTCGATGACCAATGCGATGGCTGGCGCTCCAGATAAATGGTCAGGAGATGCGGTGCTTCCAAACGCCCAAGCAGCCTCAGCATATCGTATTTTTTCAACCGAAGCATACCCTCAGATAAAAGCAATTATCGAGAAAATTGTTGCATCAGGACTCATTTACTTACCTTCAAGTAAAAATGACTTTGAAAATCCTGAAATTGATAAATACCTTAGTCAATACGTCCGAGGATCAAATGGAATGGGACACCGTGAACGAATAAAAATCATGAAACTTTTATGGGATGCAATAGGTACAGAATTTGGTGGACGACATGAATTATATGAACGAAATTATGCTGGAAATCATGAGTTAATAAGAATGTCTGCATTATTTAGTGCTAACAGTTCAGGTGACATGACTAAAATGGAAGCCTTTGCACAAGCTTGCATGGACGAATATGATGAAAATGGTTGGAAAGACCCAGGATATCATAATGGAGAAGATATCTCGATTCTTAAGGATAAACAAAAATGGTAACTACTTCTAAAACTCTAAGTGAAAAAGCCAAACCAAGAGGGAAATACCCCCACGTGAAGCGTGCTGGAGATTTCCTTTTTATATCTGGAACTTCCTCGCGTCGAAAGGATGGTAGTTTTCGTGGTGCTGATCAAGATGAGATGGGCAATGTGAGCTTAGACATTCAAGAACAAACCCGAGCAGTAATTGAAAACATTTCTGACATACTGCAATCCGAAGGCTCAAATTTAAGAGATGTTGTAGACCTCACTACCTTTCTTATAAACATGAATGATTTCAAAGGATATAATGAAACTTACTCCGAATATTTTAATGAAAATGGCCCAGCACGTACTACTGTTGCTGCTCATCAATTACCTCATCCACTAATTTTGATTGAAATAAAAGTAACAGCATTTGCACCAATTTAACCTGTAGAGCATATTTAGGAGATCATCTCTATGTTACCACCTTTCAACCTAAAAAAATGGGTAGAAAATAATGCAGACAAATTTACCCCACCAATTGGCAATCATCAATTGTACAAAGAGCAATGGGAAAACCTTTTAATAATGGTTATTGGTGGCGAAAATTATCGACCAGATTATCATGATGATCCGGGAGAAGAATTATTCTTTCAAATCAAAGGAGATCTAATATTGAGAATAATTGATCCCCTTACGAAAAAGCGTAGCGAAGTTATGGTGAACGAAGGTGAACTTTTTTTATTACCGTCTCACGTGCGTCACTCCCCACAAAGGGCAGAAGGAACAGTTGGTTTGGTTATTGAAAGATTTAGACAGCCAGGTGAAATAGATGCCCTAGAATGGTATGATGAAGATGGAAGTTTAGAGTTTCGTGGAGAGTTTAAAATTGAAAATATTGAAACTGATTTAAAAAAAGTACAAATAGCATGGGAAAAATGGATGCAAGAACCAAATAAAACAGTGCCCAAACTTTGGCGGGTGGGGGAGCCCATTTAAAAAGTAATTTTTCTAAGACCTGAAAACAAAAGAAAGTATTAAATTGCACAAAAGCACTGATTGGAAATCCCTAACTAGTAAAGACCTGGAGAGAGAGTATAATCCCAGCTCAGTCATTGGTGGTGATTACCGTCCATACGTACAGCAATATATAACCCAAAGCCAACTTTCAAAAAAGAACTCAAAATTAATTGAATGTAAGTATGGCCCCAAGCCCACCAATACCTTGGATCTTTTCATCCCCAAAAGTGCATCACAAAAAAAGCCCTGCCCTTTGATGGTTTTTATTCATGGCGGTTATTGGCAAGAATTGTCTAAAAATGAGTCTCAATTTTCAGCATTGGACTTTGTAAACAATGATATTGCATTCGCAGCAATCGATTATACCTTATGTCCAGAAGTAAGTATTGGCGAAATAATAAATGAATGTAGGGCAGCAATAAATTGGCTACAGCACCATTTTAAAAAATATAATTATGATCCTAAAAACATATATATTTCTGGCAGTTCGGCGGGGGCGCATTTGGCAGCCATGTGTTCTTTAAAAAATTGGAATAATAAAGATCAGAGTTTAGCTAAATTAGCTGGCGTTATTTTAGTCTCAGGTATTTATGACCTTGAGCCACTCATATCAACTACAATAAATAATTCACTTGGGATGGACAAAAACTCTGCGGTGGAGGCCAGTCCATTATTTAAAGAACTTAAAGACTTTCCAAGTGCAATTATTACCTGGGGCCAAAATGAAACTACTGAGTTTAAAGAACAAAGTATTATATTTTCTAAAGCTTTGATAGACAGTGGGGCAAAAGTGCAAACTCTAGAAATACATAATCGCAATCATTTTGATATTATCTTAGGACTAGGTGACGATGATGAAGATCTAGGTAAAAAAGTAATTAAAATGATCAAAGATGGAAGAAGCTAGATGCCAAAATTTAAACCATTTAACATACAAATTGTTGACCCTTCTGGAGTAAATACGTCGATTGCCGCAAGACCAATGGAAATGGGCTCAGACGAAAGTAGAGATAAAATTGTTAAAGAAACTAGTGGAGAGCCTATTGTAGACTATTTAGGAAAAACCAATCCTTACATTGACTATCAAAGCATCGATATTCTTCTTTCTTTGCAACATCCACGAAGTGATGGTTATGACGAACATTGTTTTATTATAATGGGTCAAGTTAAAGAAATGTTATTTAAAGGTTTTCACTTTGAATTAATGAATGCGCAAATGCAAATTCGTAATGACAACATCAATAATGCAATGGAGATCCTAACACGAGCAATAGCCTATGCGAAATATATAGCAGATACATGGAATGTATTATCAACAATCTCAACAGAGGGTTTCAGTGAGTTTCGCAACAACCTAGGAACAGCTTCTGGTCAACTTTCATTTATGTACAGACATGTTGAGTTTGTTTTAGGAAATAAAAGTGAGAAACTAGCAACAGCACACAAGAATGTTGCGCATGTTTGGCCAGAAATTGAAAAATCATTAAAATCACCAAGTCTATATGATGACGTTATTGCACTTTTAGATCGTAGAGGATTCAAAATCGATCAGAAAATGCTGGAGAGAGATTGGACCCAACCTTATGAAGTTAATATGTCTGTCGAAGCAGCTTGGCTTAAAATTTACAAAGAAGCATCACTTGAAAATGACCTGTATAATTTGGGTGAAAAGTTAACATCCTTAGATGAAAATTTTTCAATATATAGATGGCGGCACTTTTTAACTGTGCAAAAAATAATTGGATACAAGCCTGGCACAGGCGGTTCTGCTGGTGTTGGATGGCTCGAAAATGTAACGAGCCATCGATTTTTTCCTGAATTATGGTCTATTAGAACAAATCTTTAATTTTAAGTAGGGGCAGAAATTCACCACCCCTATTTTAGTATAAGAATATTAGTTCATTGAACCCGCAGGGATAGCCACACCCTTCTCTTCATAATACCTTTGCGCTCCAGGATGTAGAGGCATTCCACCTTCTTGAACAGCATATTCCAATGTTATATGCTTGAGCCACGGCGTTGACGCCCTAGCACCCTCCATATTTTCCCAAAATGTTTTTGTTATTTTGTAAACATCATCATCGGACATATCTGCTCGCGTAACTATTCCTACAGCAGCTCCTCCACTATATATATCATGCGACATAACTACATTATCCCCATAAACTCCTTGAGGTATAATACCAACCTCTCTGCCCGGCAAACTTTCAAGATATTTTTGGATGGCATCGTTACTCTCGAATTCTGATTTACTCATACCAATTAGACGCATCTTATTTGTTAAACTAAGCTGTTCGACCTGAGGAAACGGAGCTATACCACCATTCACATAAACATCGAATTGCCTATCTTGAAAGCCTTGAAATGCTGATGACCAACTGGCTTTTACATTCTGAACATCTCCAGCTTTAACATCTAAACCACCAGCAAGTTTTAACCATGTAGCAGCGGCAGCATATGCCCCTCCGCCCGGAGGGCCTAGAAAGACTTTCTTACCTTTCATATCGGCAAATGTCTTAATGCCGCTATCTTCGTAAGCTAGCCAGTGATATTGACCGTATGGGAACCACATAACTGCCCTAAGCTTTTCAGCTAATTCAGCATGGGCTTCCACATTTTTGTACATAGCTATACCCTTTTTCAAGAAAAAATGTATAGTCGGCGCGCTCATAGCAAATTCCAACTTGCCTTTAGCTAACTCAATAACATGCTTTGTCGCTGCTCCAGTGGCATCAACAGTAATGTTCACTTTACTCTGGTTTTGATTAACTAAACTAGCAAATGTTGTCATAGTTAAATAGGCAGATGTGCCTGGCGCGATCGTGGCCATTTTCATTCTTTCTGCCGCATAAGCACCTGAAGTAAAGAGAGATACTATCAGTACTCCAATCAATGTGATAAATTTAATTTGTTTCATTTTTTCCTCCTTGAGTTAAAATTAAATATTACTTCTTTGGTTAAATTTAGTTACTTTCTTCCGATGCCATACAATTAATATAATTGCTAAAGTGATACACACTCCAGAAATAGGGTAATTAGGGACTAAAACAAGTATTCCCAAAATTACTCTTAATCCCCTCTCGGGAATGATCAAGTAATCGGCATCATAACCACTCAATCCAGAACCAATGCACCAAGTAGATACGAGAAACGCAAAAATAGCCCACAATAATCCAAGTAATTCGAAATCTTCAACAATTATCAAGACATCTTGGTGATAAACAAAAATAAATGGAATTATAAATCCAGCGACGGACAAACGCACGGCTTCAAAACCTGTCTCCATTGGCTTAGACCCTGCTATTGGCGCAGCTGCAAAAGCCGCTAAAGCAACAGGTGGTGTTACTACTGAGAGAACACCAAAATAAACTACAAATAAGTGCGCGGCAATTGTAGGTAAACCCAAACGTTCTAAAGCAGGCCCAAGAACGATAGCAATAATTAGATAAGCCGCTCCAGTGGGAACACCCATTCCCATAATAAGGCAACCTAACATTACCAACAACAAGCTAATAAATAATTTTGACCCAGCAACAGTCAAAATAGCCTCTGCAAATTGCAATCCGATACCTGTCATATTAACCACACCAATTACAAAACCTATTGAAGAAACAATAATCATTAAAGTTGCTGAAGTTTTCCCAGCAGTAATCAATACTTCCAACCACTTTCTAGGATGGCGAAAAGCTGGAAAAAATAAAATACATAAAACGACTGCAACTATTGTTGCAGCAAACCCTGCGTTTTGGGGAGTTCTGCCATCTAACAAATAATATACAAGGGTGCCCAAGGGTACCCAAAAAGCTAAACTTCTCACCCAATCAAATCGTGTCAAAACTTGCCTTTGATCTTTTGGGATTGGCTCTATTCCCCTTTTCTTTGCCTCAATATATACAACAATAAATAAAGATAGATAATACATAACTGCAGGTATAAGTGCGGCGACAACTATCTTTAAATACGGAATTCCGGTAATATCAGCCATTAGGAAAGCTACAACTCCCATAACAGGAGGCATAATTTGCCCACCTGTGGAAGCTGATGCTTCCACAGCTCCTGCAAACTTAGCTGAAAAGCCTGATCTCTTTATTATTGGGATGGTAAAAACACCAGTTGATACTACATTTGCTATTGGCGAACCAGATAAGGTTCCAAACATTGCTGATCCCACAATAGCTGCATGTGCAGGGCCACCTGAAAACCTTCCAGTGGCAACAAATGCAAATTTTAGTAATACCTCGCCAGCCCCAGATATATGTAAAACAGCACCAAATAAAATAAAAATGAGAACTACCCTACCAACAACTTCAACTGGTCTGCCAAACACACCATCAGTCGAATACCATAAATTCTCAGCCACCCTTATCCAATCTTCACCAGCTCCTAAAAAATTGTTTGGGGCAAGTACATAATAAAGCATTACTAAAAACACGATAAACATTGGCATACCAAAATGTCTTAATGTCAAATAACCAGCAACTGCGATCCCCACCCACGCTAAAACATCATCCAAAAATGTTATTTCAATGAAAAATTCTTCTTGCTCTAGCATCAATGCTGTCCATTTCCATATTATCCAAGTAAAAATAACAGCCAAAAATGCATGTAAAATAGGTATAAAATTTTTCTCATTTTCTTTAATCTTTTCAAGATTAAATAAACCCACCATCAAGCCAAACCAAACAGTCAAACTTGAAACCCAAATATTATCAAAAACACCCCAACCACCCACATAAAAAGCTAAAATACTTAATGCTATCGCAAAAATATTCGTAATTTTAGCAAAACTTTTAATCATTCATAAGATTCCAAAATATGATTACTGTGATCTGTTAATTTTTTTAATATCTGCAAAAATTGTTTGCATTCAGATTTGGTTAAACAATCAACAGCAATGTCATTTCTGCTTTTTGAAAACTTTAACATTTCAATACTAAGCTTCTTTCCTACTTTGGTAACTCTCAGATCTATAGCTCGACCATCAAGAGCTGATGGACCAGTTGATATATACCCACGACCAACCAAAACCTTAACAGATCTACTTAGTTGTCCCTTATCCATATCCAGTGTCTTTTGAATCATTTGGAATGCAATAGGCTGGTTAGCTGCTGTTAATCCTAAGATTCGCCAATCATTAAGACTTAGATTAAATATTTTTTTAAACCAATATCCACCCAAACTCTGATTGATAGCGGAAAACCTAGCCACCTTAAAACTTAATAAATCTGTTATTGAAGAAACAGCCGGATGGTTGGAATTTGATTTCAAATATTTTTTGTAACTAACATTTTGCATGGTTTCCCCATGGATCACACTACTGATAATGTTGATTAGGTCAACAAAAAGCTTTAATAAAAATAGAAATGCTTGAATTAGATTTTTTATTCTGGAAATCATATAGGGAGCATCGAATAACTAACTCAGCCTACCCAATACTGAATACACTCAGTAAGTAAAACATAAATTTATTTTAACACTTCAAACTATCTGTTCATTTTTATTTGATTCGAAGAAAGAACTTCTAGATCTGAACCCATCCTCCTTAAAATAAATCTACTAATTGTATTTGATCGAAGTAAAATAAATTTGTAAGTTAACTTGACTCATTGAATAGATAATTGAAAACTCTAACAATTATTAAAATGCGACTCTGGGAGTAATTAACATAAAACCTCCAGTATCCCGTTAAATTTTAAAACTAGAAGGAAACTATTAATGAATTTTTATGCAAAAAAAATAGCAACAACCACTGCTATACTACTGAGCTCTGCGATTATTTCGCATGCTGCACAAACAGACATTACTATTGGTATGCAACTTGAGCCACCAAACCTTGATCCAACAGGGGGAGCAGCTGGCGCCATAGACCAAGTTGTTTATGCAAATATTTTTGAAGGATTAACACGTTATCAAGCAGATGGGTCAATAGCACCAGCTTTAGCAAAAAGTTGGGACATCTCTACTGATGGGTTAACATACACTTTTCATTTAAATGAAGGTGTTAAGTTTCACGATGGTAGCACAATGGATGCAGAAGATGTTAAATTTTCATTAGATCGAGCCAGGAGTGAGGAAAGCACAAATGCTCAAAAGGCTTTATTTGCTGGTATAGCCTCTGTCGAAGCGGTTGACGCAGCTACTGTGAAAGTAACATTATCTAGTCCAAATGGTGGTTTTATAACCAACATGGCATGGGGAGATGCCGTAATTGTTGCACCAGAGACCATTGCTAACGCTGCTACCAATCCTGTTGGTACAGGCCCATTTGTCTTCTCAAATTGGGTACAAGGTGATCGAATAGAAATATCAAGAAATGACAATTATTGGGGATCCCCAATAGCACTTGAGAAAGCTACCTTTAAATTTATCTCAGATCCTACAGCTGCTTTTGCAGCAATGATGGCTGGTGATCTAGATGCATTTCCTGGTTATCCAGCCCCAGAAACTCTTCCTCAGTTTGCCGCCGACCCAAGATTCACAGTAATCGGTGGAAACACAGAGGGTGAGACTATTTTGTCTACGAATAATAAAGATGAGCATTTCAGTAATTTAAAAGTTAGAAAAGCACTGGCCCATGCAATCAATAGACAAGAAATAATCGATGGAGCAATGTTTGGTTACGGAAAACCAATAGGCACACACTTTGCACCACATCACCCAGATTATGTAGACTTAACTGCAAATTCAAATTATGACCCAGAATTATCAAAAAAACTATTGGCTGAAGCTGGGTACCCTAATGGATTTGAAACTACTTTAAAATTACCACCCCCATCATATGCTCGCAGAGGTGGTGAAATTATTGCAGCACAACTTAGAGCGGTAGGAATAAACGCTGTAATAAGTAACCTTGAGTGGTCTGATTGGTTAACGCAAGTATTCAAAGGTAAGGATTATGGATTAACAATTGTTTCTCATACTGAACCTATGGATATTGGTATTTATGCAAGGCCAGCATATTATTTTCAATATGATAACCCTACTTTTCAACAACTCATGACTCATTTTAATGCAGAAAGTAATCCTTCTGCGCGTTCAAGTTTGCTCAAGTTAGCACAAAAAATTATTTCAAATGATTATGTGAATGGGTATCTTTTCCAACTAGCCCGAACATCTGTGATAAATTCAAAAATCAATGGGATGTGGGAAAATTCGCCAACTCAAGCGACAGATTTGACAGGCGTAAGCTGGTCAGATTGATAACATTAATTTAAGAAAATGGCATGCCTTGGGAAAAGCCCTAGGCATGCCAGTATTAAAAAAATATAACATTTAAAAATTTAATTAATATTGGCATAATGGCATGCTCCACTTTGCGTTTACTCGTCTTATATCATTGTCGCTTAGCTTAATCGCAGCGAGCGTAGTCATATTCTCAGTTATAGAAATCATCCCAGGTGACCCAGCATCTTTTATGTTAGGAATAAACGCTCAGCCCGATACAATTGCCGCACTACGAGAACAACTTGGCCTTAATGGTTCTTTACTTTCTCGTTATTTTAGCTGGGTTTTTGGAATGTTAACAGGAGATTTTGGGATTTCCTATACATACCGTGTTCCAGTTTCTGAACTTATTTTAGCTCGTGTTTGGATAAGCTTACCATTGGCAATTTATGCACTTGTAATTTCAACTTTAATTGCATTTCCCGTAGGGTTAATTGCAGCTGCAAACCGAGGAAAGCCAATTGATCTTGCTATAATGGGAACAACTCAACTTGGTGTAGCAATACCCAATTTCTGGTTTGCAATGATTCTGGTACTAATTTTTTCTATAAACTTACGTTGGTTTTCCGCTGGTGGCTTTCCAGGTTGGGATGAGGGACTATTAATATCAATAAAATCGTTAACTCTTCCAGCAATTGCTTTGGCGTTACCACAGGCAAGCATATTAGCTCGGATAATGCGTTCAAGTGTTTTGGACACCCTTGATCAAGATTATATTAGAACAGCCCGCGCAAAGGGTCTTAACCAGCGTCAAGCAATTTGGCGACATGCTTTGAAAAATGCTATGATTCCAGTTTTAACAATCATTGGCATGCAATTTTCTTTTTTGATGGCTGGAGCAATCATTATAGAAAATGTGTTTTTTCTTCCAGGACTAGGGAGATTAATATTCCAAGGGATTACTCAACGTGATCTTGTCGTAGTTGAAAGCGTGGTAATGCTTTTGGTCTTTGCTGTCATCACAGTAACGTTTATTGTTGATCTTACCTATGCCGCAGTTGATCCTCGGTTAAGAAGAAAATGATTAAACTTCCTCGCACATTAATTTTTGGTGGTATATTATTTTTTACTTTTCTGATTGGCGCCTTAATATCATTTTTGTGGACACCTTCAGACGTCGAAATTTTAAACATTACATCTCGGTTTAAATTACCATCAACAGTAAACTGGTTTGGAACAGACCATTTTGGGCGCGATATATTTTCAATGATAATGGTGGGTGCGCGCACATCAATTGCAGTCGCTGTTGTTGCTGTAGGGATTGGCATTTTAGTTGGTTTGCCACTTGGTTTATGGGCAGCATCTCATCATGGGCACTGGGTGGATGATTTGATAATGAGAGGGAATGATCTAGTATTTGCTTTTCCCTCACTAATTATAGCTATTTTAATCACTGCTGTGTTTGGCCCTTCTGCATTTAATGCCATAATAGCAATTGGAATTTTTAACGTTCCTGTCTTTGCAAGGATATCAAGAGGCGGTGCGCTTTCCATATGGACGTTAGATTACATACTATCTGCGCGCGTCGCAGGTAAACGCACATTTAGAATCTCCGTGGAGCACATTTTACCTAACATCGCGAATCTTTTAATTGTGCAAGGTACGATCCAATTTAGCCTAGGTATTTTAGCTGAGGCAGCATTAAGTTATGTTGGTCTTGGTGTTCAGCCTCCTACTCCAAGTTGGGGCAGGATGTTGGCTGATAGCCAAACTATGATCTCTTTTGCACCACATCTGGCATTATTTCCAGGCTTTGCAATTATTTTAACAGTACTAGGGCTCAACTTGATGGGAGACGGTTTGCGGGATATTCTGGATCCTCGGATAAGGCGAGCCCGCGGATGAGTTTATTAGATATAAAAAATTTAAATGTATCCATTCACAATACAAAGATTTTAGAAAATATTTCGTTCAGTGTAAATGAAGGAGAGATTTTTGGTATAGTTGGGGAAAGTGGGTCTGGCAAATCCATGACTGCTCTTGGTCTAATGGGATTATTACCAGATGGTGCCAAAATAACAGGTTCAGCAATCCTTTCAGAAAAAGATTTATTGAAGATATCAGAAGAAGAAATGTGTACATTGAGGGGCAATGCAATTGGCATGATTTTTCAAGAACCAATGACCGCGCTTAACCCCGTTCAAACCATTGGGAACCAGGTTGCAGAAACATTAATTATTCATGGTCGTGCGAAACGGACTAAAGCTTTAAAAATTGCTCGGGAAAAGTTAAACCGTGTTGGCCTAACTGAAGAACAATTTCCATTAGATAAATACCCACATGAATTGTCTGGAGGGCAAAGGCAGAGGGTTGCAATTGCTTTAGCAATTGCAATGAGACCCAAGATTTTAATAGCTGATGAACCTACTACTGCTTTAGACGTTACTACTCAATCGCAGATACTTCGGTTATTAAAATCATTGGTTGAAGAAGAAAAAATGGCATTAATTTTAATTACTCATGATTTAGCAGTGGTATCAGGATTGGCTGATAATGTAGCAGTAATGCAAACTGGAAAAATAGTCGAAGCAGGAACAACAAACGACGTATTTAGCCAGATGAAACATGCGTATACTCGGCAACTGTTTTCCGCATCAAATCATATACCAGTTCGCAATCCAAAACTTGAAGAAACTCCTCTGTTGGAAATTAAAAATGTAGTTAGAAATTATAAATTGCCCCGAGAAAGTATATTTGCGCGACCAAAGTTCTTCCATGCAGTACGTGATATAAGTTTTATATTACGTAAAGGTGAAAACCTTGGTTTAGTTGGAGAAAGTGGGTGTGGGAAATCAACTTTAACGCGAGCAATACTTGGATTAGAGGAACTGCAGGGAGGCGAAATTATACTTGAAGGGGATATTGTAAAAGCAGGAAAAAAATTAAACTCAAAAATTAGACGAAAAATGCAAGTAGTATTTCAGGATCCATTTAGTTCTTTTAACCCACGTCATAAAATTGGTCGCTTAATCTCTGAACCATTTTACTTAATGGAAGATAGGCCAACAGGTGCAAAACTTAAAAATGAAATAAATGATGCTCTGACAAACGTTGGATTAAAAGTAGAAGATGCTGATAAATATATCCATGAGTTTTCAGGTGGGCAACGTCAAAGAGTAGCAATAGCGAGAGCATTAATAATAAAACCTAGTTTAATCGTATTAGACGAAGCTGTTTCCGCTCTTGATGTTTCAATTAGAGCACAAGTTCTTGACTTACTTGCTGAACTCTCTTCAAAGTTTAATCTTTCATACTTATTTATAAGTCATGATTTATCAGTGGTTCGAAATATCACAGATAGAGTATTAGTCATGAAATCTGGTAAAATTGTTGAGAGTGGCGACACTCAAAAAGTTTTTGACAATCCTCAACATGAGTATACCAAGGAATTAATTGCAGCCACACCGCAACTACCTAAACATTTAAGCAGAAAAGTATAATTAACAAAATTCAGAATTAGCTACGACGTATTAATGCAAAAATATTTGAGATAATAAATAAAATAGCTGCAAAGCAAACTATTGTGGGCCCTGTTGGCGTATCAAATGAAAAAGAAAGTTGTAATCCACCTAAAACTGAAACAGTACCTACTATCATAGCTCCAATCGCCATTTTTTCTGGCGTATTCGCCAATCTTAATGCTGTAGCTGCTGGAATAACCAACATTGAAACAATCAAGATAACCCCTATCACCTTTATAGCAACAGCCACAAATAGTGCCAAAATAATAGTTAAAATAAGTTGCTCTTTTTTGGGTTTAATGCCACTCGCATGCGCAAGATCTGTACTCATGGTTGCTATCAATAGTGGTGACCACCGCCAATAAATAAGCGCCATTACAACTAATGAACCAAACCAGATTAATAATAAATCTTGTTTATTAACTGCTAAAATATCACCAAAAAGAAAAGCCATTACATCAATTCGAATGCCAGATATAAATGAAACAGCCACTAAACCAGACGCTAATGCTGAATGTGCCACAACGCCCAGTAACGTATCCATTGCATATCCCCGACTACTTAAAGAAGAGACAATAACTGCCATCACTAATGAGACTAATAATGCCCCATAAAATATTGGTGCTGAAATGGCTAATGATAATGCAATGCCCAATACAGAGGCATGTGCAGTAGCTTCACCAAAATATGCCATTCTTCGCCAAACTATGAAACACCCCAATGGACCGGCAGCAAGCGCAATGCCAATTCCCGCCAATGCAGCTCGAATAAGAAAACTATCCAACATTGTTTTCTTTCAAATTATCAGATCCATGCGAATGATTATGTTCATGTCTATAAATTGCCAACGCTCCTTCAGTACCACTTCCAAAAATTTCTTTATACTCTGGTGCAGAAGCAACAATTTCAGGTTTACCCTGGCAACATATGTGTCCATTTAAACAGATCACTCTATCAGAAGCGCTCATGACAACGTGAAGTTCATGACTAACCATAAGAACAGAGCAATTTAACATTTTTCGTAATTGTTCAATTTGCTGATAAAAATTTGCAGATCCCGGCTGATCTAAGCCTTGTGTAGGCTCGTCTAGTAATAAAATATCCGGTTTATTAATTAAGGCTCTTGCTAGAAGTACCCGTTGAAACTGTCCTCCTGACAGCTCAGTCATTTGCTTATCAAACAAATTATTTATGCCTGCTTGCTTTGTTGCTTCAGTTAAATCATTGATTGGAACCCGAATGGGTAGATTCAAAAATCTTTTCACAGTTATTGGAATAGTAGGATCAATATGTAGAGATTGGGGGACATACCCAATACGTAAATTTTGTTTTCTTTCAATACTACCCTTGGTGGGATTTATAGCACCAATAATTAATCTTAGTAGTGTTGATTTTCCTGAACCATTTGGGCCAACAACTGTTACTATTTCTCCCTCAAATAATTTCAAATCTATGTCATGCAATATTTTTTTTGCACCAAGGTCATAGCCTAAATTTGTTATCTCAATTAAGCTCATCAGAGTGCAACTTCTTTACAATTTGGACAAAGACCTTCTGCTTCCAAGACAGCCTCTTCTATTACAAAATCAGCTGTTAAAGCTGTCTCGTTTAATATTCCTTTTGAGGTAATTGGCAAAGTCTCTGCGACTGATGCACAAAGACGACAAATTAAAAATGCTGGTGAATGTTTCTCACCCACATGGGCGCAGGCAATAAAGGCATTAAGTCTCTCAATTTTATGTGCAAACCCATTAGAAACTAGAAAATCAAGTGCTCGATATGCAATTGGAGGCTGAGAACTAAACCCATCTTCACGTAAAATATCCAAAATTTTATAGGCTCCTAGTGCTTGATGCTCTTTTAATAGAATTTCCAAAACTCTTTTACGTACTGGAGTTAAAATTAACCGAGCATTCTCACACATCAATTCAACTTCTGAAATGCTTTTCTCAATACAATGCTTATGATTGTGTTTCTTAAACGCTAGACTGTCCACGACACACCCCCCAAAAAAAACTACTTGATATGTTATAATATAACAACTATATCAATTAAAATTGTAATTCAACCTAAAAAAGAGCGTACCATGAGCAATAATTCTAAACAACACGTACTAAAATCAATGAATCGAGCAGTATATTCGTTAATTACTTGTCTTTTTGCCTCAGCATCAAATGCTGATGTCCCAAATGTAGTTACAGATATTGCACCAACACACTCACTTGTATCTATGATTATGAAGGGTATTGGGGAGCCTAAACTACTGATAAAACCCAATGAAAATCCGCATGATTATAGATTAAGACCTTCAAAAGCCAAAGCACTGGAACAAGCAGATATAGTTTTTTGGATTAGCTCAGGTCTCACACCCTCATTAGCAAAAACAATACCAAATATTGCCAACAGTGCAGAATCAGTTGAGTTAATTAAGTTAGAGCGTACCGAAATTCTCTACATGAGAGAGAACGTTGCTTTTGCAGAAGAAGATCATGGGCACAGTGAAAATCATGATGAACATGCGAACGTGGATCCCCACGCATGGTTAAGTATTAATAATGGAATGAATTGGTTAGATAAAATTGCTAATAAACTTTCAATCTTAGATCCAGAAAATCAAAATCAATATCAAAAAAAT
>Ga0209482_1001476_pt1 | contig 16070 bp, 17 predicted proteins | sample CoawatmetaG10DNA_FD_187512 | JGI IMG/M metagenome (GOLD analysis project Ga0209482, IMG submission 187512) | Marine microbial communities from the West Antarctic Peninsula - Coastal water metaG104-DNA (SPAdes) (version 2) | ecosystem: Environmental > Aquatic > Marine > Coastal ...
AAATTTAGATTCCAAAGATTTTTCCATAGTATCATTAGCTATATTGGTAAATATATTTTATAGGATAAAGTAATCAGTGGCATACATATCCATCCTTTTGATCGTAATAATCCTTCTATTGGGTATCTTGATTTATTTAAATCTAAGATCTGATTCTGAAAAAGTAAGTTCCAAGGAATCTTTTAGAGATCTAGATAAGGCTGTAGAAAGGCAAGAGGCTACGCTGTCTGATTTATCCAAGGATATTCAGTCTTTTCAAGACCCTCTAAGTAAACTCAACCGGTATCTATCAGGTGGCGCACTAGCCGGTAAATTTGGTGAATGGTCATTGGAGGCTATCATTAAAGATATTTTTCATCCCAATCAATTTATTGCTAACGCTGAAGTAATATCAGGCTCAGGCAAAAGAGTTGAGTTTGCCATCAAGTTACCAGAAGGCTTGCTATTGCCCATAGATGCAAAATTTCCTTCTGGTTTATTTGATAGTTATCTCTCTGCAGTAGATAACAGTGATACTCAGTTAATTAAAAAATCTGCTGATGATATTCGAAGACACGTCCAAAAGGATTCAATAGACATCAATTCTAAGTATATGCAGTCTGGGGTAACGGTGGATCTAGGAATAATGTACATCCCAAGCGAATCACTCATGCAGCTCATAGACTCCATAGATAATATTAGGGAGCAAATCTTTAGAGACCACCGAGTGCTAATCATGGGCCCTAATTCTCTGGCAGCTTATTTGATCAGTGTTCATATGGGCTTTAGGACTCTCGCCCTCAATGAGAGAGCAAGCGAAATCATGAAAGAGTTTGGAAAGCTCAAAAAAGAGTTTGAGAATTTTGGAGGCTCTACCGAGGAACTCCAGAAAAAAACTGATGCAATGCTAAAGGCTGTAAATGAGCACGCCACACGAGAAAGGCAGATGGATAAAGCAATTAAGAATATGGACCAACTAGACTCCTAGTTAATAATAAAAACGTCTCCACATGTTTAGTCCAAACATTAGGGCTAAAAACCACAAAATAACTTCTATGATATTTGGGTTGCTGTTGTAGCCAAAAAAGCCTTTAAGGAAAACCCCAATTGTCCCTTTGTCATGCAGGATATGGGATGTCTTGCCGGCCCCTGGAGTTGCTTCAGTGGGCTCTAATACATTCCACACTCGATAGATTTCAGATTTTTCCATTTGGCCTGATTTTACCAAGTACTCTTCTGCTTCGTGGGTTCCGTAAGCAATCATTCCAGCTGAAAGAAATACAAGCAAAAGTGTTGTGTATTTAAAAACACTTTTGAGATCAACCTTTCTGCCCTGTGCAACAATTAAGTAGCCTATAAAGATTGCAAGAACTGCGCCAGAGAAAAACCCTAGGTATGAAAAAGTACCTGTAATGGAGAAGCTAGAAATTAAGAAGATAGCTGTTTCAAAACCTTCTCTCAAGATGGCAAAAAATACCACAAAGAATATTCCCCACGAAGATAATTCCATTGCATTAAGTGCTTGGCCTTCAAGGACTTTTTTATCGCTGACATTTTTTGAAAGCCAGAAAATGACATACCAGATTAAGAATGCGGTTAGGTATAAGAATACTGCTTCAAACAAAGCCTGAGTAGAGTTATTTCCCAAGGAATTCTTAGCTTGAATGACCAGATAGCCAACGGCAATACTTGCTAAAATGGATGCAAACACTCCATACCATAGCTGAGAAAAATGCTCCTTCTGGTTAGTTTTTTCTATTAAAAGATAAATAATTCCTACTACGAGTGACGCCTCTAGCACTTCCCTAAACACAATTATAAATTCAGCCATTTTATTTCCTTTTTTTTATATGATGAGAATCATTCTCATTTAGAATAGCACAAAGTTGTTTAAAAGTTAAAGCTCAACTCATCCTAAATACATTAGAATGTTAGTATATTTTTCGACTTAGTAATCAATAAATACAAATAATGATTCAACCCAATAATACTGCTCTGCACGCCTCACATATTGATTTAGGCGCAAAAATGGTTAACTTTGCTCAATGGCAGATGCCGATTACATATTCCTCCTTAATTGAAGAGCATCATGCAGTGAGAAAAACTGCGGGTATTTTTGATGTGTCGCACATGGCTGTATTTGATTTTAATGGAGGAAATCAAATAGGTTTTTTTGAAAAGATTTTTGCCAATGACATTAAAAAAATTGCCAATGAAAATAAAGCTCTTTATGGCGTCTTATTAAATGAAGAGGGTGGTATTTTAGATGATCTGATTATTTACCATGCAAACGACAAGTTTAGATTGGTATCTAATTGTTCAACTCGAGAGCAAAATTTTAATTGGTATAAAAAGCATGCCGTGGATTTTGGCGTGGAGGTTGTTGAAAGAAAGGACATGGGAATTTTGGCTATCCAAGGACCTGAGGCAATAAAAAAAATACTGGCCATGAATGAAATCTCTCCTTTAGTAGAGGATCTTGAGCCATTTGGATGTATGTTTTCAGATGAGCATCTTTTTGCGCGAACAGGATACACAGGAGAGGATGGTCTTGAATTAATTGTTTCCAATGATGTCATTGTGAACCTTTGGGAGAAGGCTTTAGTCCAGGGATGCACGCCCATCGGTCTAGGTGCAAGAGATACATTGAGGCTAGAGGCTGGACTTAATCTCTATGGCAACGATATGACAATTAATAATCATCCTTATGAATCTAACCTAGCTTGGACCATAGACATGAAGGATGAAGCCAGAGATTTTATTGGTAAAAATGCGTTATTAAAAGTTGATAGAGAGGTAAGCCAAAAAATTATTGGGGTTCTTTTAAAGGATCGCGGAGTGCTCAGACCAGGTTATGAAATCACACATGCTCAAGGCAAAGGTATTATTTTAAGCGGAACTTACTCTCCAACTCTTGAGACCAGCATTGGTTTAGCTCGAGTTGATCAGGGGCACGGGGACAAAGGCGAGGTTATGATCAGAAATAAAGCCTTAAATATTGATTTTGTGTCCCCTAGATTCCTGAGACAAGGTAAAATGTAGCTATGAGTGAGATTCCGGGCGATTTAAAATTTCTTTCTTCGCATGAGTGGGTTCGAGTAGAGCCCGATGGCTCTGTAACAATAGGTATTAGCGATCATGCTCAAGACTTATTGGGAGACATTGTTTTTGTAGAACTTCCAGACATAGGTCAATCAATAGACGCTGAAACAGACGCTGCAATTGTTGAATCGGTAAAAGCAGCATCTGATGTCTACTCTCCAATTTCTGGTGAAGTCACAGAGATCAATTCTATCCTGGAAGATCAGCCAGAGATTATTAATTCCTCTCCGTACGAAGATGGTTGGTTTTACAAAATGATGCCATCGGATTTAAGTGAGACAGACAACCTTTTGTCACCAGAAGATTACAGCGAGGTCTGTGAAGATTAGGCCCGTTATACAAACAGCTGAATTGAAGCTGTTGCATCGTTAAGACTTTTAAATATTTATGGATAATTACAATAATTTTGCTCGCAGGCATATTGGTTTAAATCAATCTGATGTCGATGGTCTGCTTGCTGAGCTAGGTTACAAAAATATAGAAGATTTTTCAAAAGCCGTCTTGCCTGAAAATATTTTTATTGGAGAAGATCTTGAGATGGATGAGCCCATGACAGAAGAAGAGGCTCTGCAAGCATTAAAGAAGATCGCAGAAAAGAATCAAGTATTTAGATCTTTTCTGGGACAAGGCTACTTTGGCACCATTACTCCAAAGGTTATCTTAAGAAACGTATTTGAAAGTCCTGGATGGTACACCTCCTACACTCCCTATCAACCAGAGATTGCCCAAGGAAGATTAGAGGCGCTAATTAATTTTCAAACCATGGTGGGAGACCTTACCGGTCTAGAGATTGCAAATGCTTCTCTGCTTGATGAGTCAACGGCTGCAGCTGAAGCTATGACCCTTGCTTCTCGAGTGGGAAAATCTAAATCTCAAAAATTTTTTATTGACGAGAATTGCTATCCCCAAACCATTGCAGTGGTGAGCGCGCGAGCAAAGCCAATAGGGATTGAGGTGGTGGTTGGAGACCCTGGAACACTTGAGAGCCTATCTGAGGAAACGTATTTTGGAGCATTAATTCAGTACCCAAATAATCATGGAGAAATTTGTGATTTTACATCGGTCATTTCAAAACTGCACAGCCACAATGGGCTGGTAATCATGGCAACGGATTTGATGGCGCTCACTCTAATAAAAAGTCCTGGGGAGCTTGGGGCTGATATTGCTATTGGAAGTTCGCAAAGATTTGGGGTGCCTCTCGGATTTGGCGGGCCTCATGCAGCATTTATGGCAACCAAAGAGGCTTACAAGAGATCTCTGCCAGGAAGATTAGTCGGCGCTTCTATCGATGAGCATGGGAAGACAGCATATCGCTTAGCCCTGCAAACCAGAGAACAGCACATCAGAAGAGAGAAAGCCACAAGTAACATCTGCACAGCCCAAGCATTGCTAGCAATCATGGCTGGTTTTTATGCGGCTTATCATGGACCCGAAGGTCTCAAGCACATTGCTGAGTCAATCAATGCACATACTGTATGGCTAGCTAAAAAAATTAATGAGCAAGGATTTGAAATCACCTCTAATGCATTTTTTGACACCATCTGTATTAATACTCAGAGCTATACAAATGACATTATTAAAGCAGCTCAAGCCAAAAAAATTAATATTAGATGCATCAGCTCGAACTTAGTCAGTATTTCATTGGATGAAACTACATCACAATTAGATGTTGAAGAGCTGGCCAGTTTATTTGCTAATTTCGAGGTCTCGACCCCAAGCAATAATAAATATGGAATACCTAATGCGCTTGAGAGAACCTCGGCTTATTTAACGCATCCTGTATTTCATTTATACAGAACTGAAACAGAAATGTTGCGTTACATAAAAAATCTTTGCAACAAAGACATAGCTTTGGATAGAGCAATGATCCCTCTGGGCTCTTGCACAATGAAGCTTAATGCAACCTCAGAAATGATCCCTGTGGGCTGGGAAGAATTTTCAAATATACATCCCTATGCTCCAAAGGAGCAAACGCAAGGGTATCAAATACTTATTAGTGACCTTGAAAAGAAATTGGCAACAATCACCGGTTACTCAGCGATATCATTGCAGCCAAATGCTGGCTCTCAGGGTGAGTATGCTGGCCTGCTAGCCATCGATGCATTTCACAGAGCAAACGGTGATCTGCAGAGAAAAATTTGCTTAATCCCTGAGTCAGCTCATGGAACTAATCCAGCATCGGCACAAATGGCTGGCATGAAAGTAATTCCAGTAAGTTGCGACAAAAAAGGAAACATTGATCTGAATGATCTAACAGATAAAGCTAAAAAATATTCTGATGAGTTAGCTGCAATCATGATTACCTACCCTTCCACTCATGGAGTCTTTGAGGCAACAGTAACAGATGTATGCGAGATTATTCATTCGCATGGCGGCAAGGTTTATATTGATGGAGCAAATCTAAATGCAATGGTTGGATTATGCAAACCTGGAGAATTTGGAGGAGATGTATCTCATTTAAACCTTCATAAAACATTCTGCATTCCTCATGGTGGTGGCGGGCCAGGCGTTGGGCCAATTGGAGTAGTAGAAGATTTGATGCCTCATATGCCGACTGATCCCCTAACCTATGACGCTTTATCTGATCATGTTGGGCCTGTTTCTGGCACAAATTTTGGTAGCGCTTCTATCTTACCGATCAGCTGGATGTATATCCAAATGATGGGAGCAACCGGTTTAAGACGAGCCACTCAAGTAGCAATTTTGAGCGCTAATTATATTGCTCAAAGACTAAGCCCACACTACAAAGTTTTGTATACAGGTCAAAATGGGCTGATTGCTCATGAGTGCATCATAGACATCAGGCCTTTGAAGGAAATTTGTGGAGTTGAGGTAGATGACATAGCCAAGCGTTTGGTAGATTTTGGATTCCATGCCCCAACAATGTCCTTTCCTGTTCCTGGCACTTTAATGATTGAGCCCACCGAAAGTGAATCCCTTGTCGAGCTTGATAGATTTATTGAGGCGATGATTAGCATTAGAAAAGAAATACAGGAAGTCGAAGACAATATTTACTCCATGGAGGATAGTCCTCTTAGGAATGCTCCACATTGTGCTCAAGTAGTCACTGGAGATCAATGGAGGTATAAATACCCTCGATCTGTTGCTGCTTATCCTGCAGATAATGGAGCTAAAAATAAATATTGGCCGCCAATTGGAAGAGTTGATAATGTTTACGGGGATCGTAACTTGATGTGCAGTTGCCCATCAATGTCAGATTTTAAAGAAAAAATTTAAAGAATTGGCAGATCAATAATTTCCCAGCCTCTTTCTAAAGATATTTTCTTAAGCATTGCATCTGGATTTACAGCCTTAGGAAAATCTACAGCCTCTAAAAGCGGCAAATCATTAATCGAATCTGAATAAAAAGTTACATCTTTGAAGTCCTCATAACCATTATCATGCATCCATTGATCAACAAGCTGTAGTTTGCCTGCACCAAGAGCCGATGGAGGAATATATTCTCCAGCACATTTGCCATCATTAAATTTGACTTGGGTACCAATCACATTTTGAATATCTAATCTTTCTGCAATAGGTCGAACAATAAGCTCGTTTGTAGCACTTGCAAGAAGAATGGCATCTCCTCGATCGACATGATCATGGATGATCTTGAGTGCAAGGGTATTGATCATTGGCTCTATTACCTTTGCAACAAAGGGGAGCATGTATTCATTAATCTCTGAGCGAGTCATCCCAAGATATGCGCTTAAGGCAAAGGTTGTATAAGCATCAAAATCTAATTCACCCCTTTGGTAGTCCTCAATAAATATTTGATTTTGTTTTCCTGCGCTCTCATCAAGAGCTTGAGTATGCACGAGATAATTAATCATCGCATAATCTGAATCGCCGTTTAAAATGGTATTATCTAAATCAAAAATTACTAAAGCAGGCTTACTCATAAGGGGTTAATCTAACATGAATGATAAATCTTATAGAAAAAATGTTGGCTTAATTGTGCTAAATCAAAAGAATCAATTATTGGTCTGCAGAAGAAAAGATCAACAAACATGGCAATTTCCTCAAGGCGGAATTGATACTGGAGAATCTCCTAGAGCAGCTGCACATAGAGAACTTTTTGAAGAAGTCGGCATTAAACAAAAAGATGTAAAAATTATTCAAAAAAGCTCTCATTGGTATCAGTATGATTTACCACAAAAATACCAAAAAAGATCTGAAAGCATGAAGCGGTTTAGGGGGCAGACTCAAAAATGGTTTTTATTTAAAGCTAGAACTGAGCTAGAAATAAATCTTTTAAATGAGGTAGAGCAAGAATTTGTTGACCACAAATGGGTGAGCTTTTGGTATCCCTTATCCCATATTGTGCCGTTCAAAAAAGATGTTTACGCAAAAGTGCTAAATGAGTTTCTTCCAACATATATTGCCATAGCCAATGATTGATATTGTTATCTTTTTGGCTCTTGGTGCATGTACTGGTCTGCTGGCTGGCATGTTTGGCATTGGAGGAGGTTCTGTCTTAGTTCCCGCTCTTATGTTCATTTTCTATGGCATGGGTTTTGAAGCATCTATAGTTATTTACTTAGCCATTGGCACCTCTTTAACCAGTATTTTTTTCTCTGCCCTGTCTTCAGCTTATTCCCATCATTTAAAACATAGTGTTGAATGGCCTCTTGTAACACCCCTATCCATTGGAATGGTTGTTGGAGCTCTGGTTGGATCTAAGTATGCAACCTCCATGGAAAGCAATGATTTAAAATTAATTATTACAATATTTCTTTTTGCTGTTGGAGTTGAAATGGTCTTTAGTTACTCACAATTCATTATCAACAAAACTAAAAAAACTTTATCTATTTCCAATGTTACAGCTCCACTTCACGGATCTTGGATTGGTTTTCTATCATCGATCATTGGAATTGGAGGTGGCTCTTTCACTACTCCTTTGATGATTGCTGGAGGCTATAATATTAGAAAAGGAATTGGGACAGCGGCAGCATGTGGCGTCCCTATAGCTACAGCAGGAGCTTTAGGATATATGTTATTTGGACAAGGAAACTCAGATCTTCCCAACTTTACATCTGGATTTGTTTTCTGGCCTGCAGTTGCAGCCATTTCATTTGCCAGCATTCTGACCGCTAAGGTTGGAGCAAACCTGAGTCATTCTCTGTCGGAAGTAACGCTAAAAAGAATGTTTGGTATATTTTTAATCATGGTTGGTGTCATGGTAATGATCAGTTGATAGTAGAACTCTCTGAATTTTTTAATAACCCAAGTCTGATAGATTTTGGTTTTATTAAAATTCAATACTATGCGGTGACATGGGTGCTTTCTGCCGTATTAATTTTTCAATATCTTAAAACGCATCCTATTATTCTTGGGTTAGGCTTAAGCGAAGAGCAAACAAATGACATTGTTTTTCTGTATGGCTTAATATTTGGCGCCATGCTTGGCGGCAGAGTTGGCTACATGTTTTTTTATGGCTTAGATCAATTGGCAGCAAATCCTCTAAGTCTTTTTTTTGTTTGGGAAGGCGGGCTAAGTTTTCATGGAGGCTTGATGGGAGTGATTGTTAGTCTATATGTCTATTCCGTCAAATACTCCATATCTTTTTTACGTCTTGCAGATGCAATTTGTGCTGCCATGCCGATCGGTCTTGGTCTGGTTAGAATTGGTAACTTTCTGAATGGAGAGCTGTATGGCAGACCTACAGATGGGAGTTGGGGCTTCATCTTCCCTACGGATCCATATGGTCTAACAAGACATCCCTCTCAATTATACGAAGCATTATTTGAAGGAGTGATTCTATTTATATTGCTGATGTGGATTGGAAAAAATACCGCTAAAACTGGCATCATTAGCGGCTCTTTTCTCATGGGATATGGAGCCATTAGATTTTTTATTGAGTTCTTTAGACAGCCTGATGCACACATGGGATTTATTACATTACAATTAAGCATGGGCCAATTGCTAAGCATTCCGATGTTTATTATTGGGCTGATATTACTTACCACATCGATTAAAAAAGCATGAAGCAGTATCTAGATCTATTAAAAGATATCCTTGAAAACGGTGAAAGTCGTGATGACAGAACTGAAACCGGAGTTTTATCCTCATTTGGGCATCAACTTCGCTTCAATCTTCAAGATGGTTTTCCTGCCGTAACCACGAAAAAACTTGCTTGGAAGGGGGTGGTCTCTGAATTACTATGGTTTTTAGAGGGCTCAGATGACGAGCGTCGGCTTGCAGAAATAAGGTTTCAAAAAAGCAGAGAAGAGCTAACAGACCTAGATAAATTTTCTACAATTTGGACTGATAATGCTGACAATCAAGGCGTGGAACTCGGCTATGCAAACTCAGAGACCGTAAAAAAACTTGGTCCAATATATGGGGTCCAATGGAGAGATTGGGGAGGCAAAGATCAAATCCAAGAACTCATTGAGGGACTTCGCTCTAATCCTATGGGGAGAAGACATATATTAAGCGCATGGAATGTAGAAAAAATAGATGAGATGGCTCTTCCACCCTGCCATGTTATGGCACAATTTTATGTCTCAACAAATGGTCGACTCTCCTGCCAAATGTATCAGCGGAGTGCTGATATGTTCCTAGGAGTTCCTTTTAACATTGCGAGTTATGCCCTTCTGTTATCTATTCTGGCAAATATTCTTAACTTGAAGCCTGGAGACTTTGTTCACTCATTTGGTGATGCTCATATCTATAAAAATAGTATTGAGCAGGTAAAAGAACAGATAGCAAGAGAGCCAAAAAAGTTGCCCTCACTAATCATGCCAAACATCGAATCTATTGAAGATCTCGAGACCCTATCAATTGATGATTTTATTTTAGATGGATATGATTCTCATCCTGCAATTAAAGCGCCAATGGCTATTTAAGATGAATATTTCTCACTTAGTCGCACTTTCAAATAATTCGGTAATTGGGGTCAACAATGATCTTCCCTGGACATTGAAAAGAGATCTCAAGCACTTTAGTGCTTACACTCAGAATAAAGCCATCGTGATGGGCAGAAAAACCTTTGATTCTATAGGGAGGCCTCTGCCAAACAGACAAAATATTGTCATCTCATCTTCAATGCTTCATCAAAAAGGTATCGAGATAGTCAGAAACCTAGAAGAAGGTATTGCTGCAGCAGAAAACTGGAATAAAGAAAATGAATTAGATGATGAGGTGGTGCTGATTGGTGGCGGCCGTGTATTCGAGGAGAGTATCTTAATTGTTAATAAATTAGTCTTAACTAGGGTTGATTGCGAAATTGCAGGTGATATTTTCTATCCTGATATCGATTTAACAAATTGGACTATGATTTCAGATGAGTCGCATACAAAAGATGCCGACAACGAATATAACTTTAAGATTGAGACTTATTTAAAGAATTAACTCTTTTTAGATTTAGCGTTAGATTTTTCGATGAACTCTCTTCTGAGATTAAGATTTTTAACTCTAATTGATTCATTCTCAGCATACTTGATCCATGAATTTGCAGTCTTTTTGATTCGCTTGTTTTCATCTCTAGCAGCCAACCTAAATTGTTTTTTTGCTTCGTCAAAATTTTCTAATTCAAAATGAGCTTGCCCTAAAACTAATTGAGCCTGTGATCTACTTTTAATCTTAGATTTTTTTAAGGCATTTTCAATCGCTCGAATGGAATCTTCCATTCTATCTTCATACAAATAGAGGTTGCCTAATAGAACATAAAGATTTCCATCTTTAGATAATTTAGCTGCCCTTTCAAGAACAGGAATAGCTTTATCAATTTCCTGCGCCATTCTCCAAGCATCACCCAAGAGCTTTAAGTTTTTCTCACTTTCTTTGATAACGGGGAAGGTCTCTTCTTCGCCGGTTTTCTCATCTTTAATAGTTATTTTTTTATTTTGGCCGGCAACCAAGACTTGAGCAGCCCAATAAGGATTTTTGTTAAGAAGAAGCAACTGAGCTAAAGCCTGATACTCACTTTCCTTATCAAGAAAATCTTTTTCGTATGCAGCTTTAAGAACCAGCATGTAGTCTTCCTCTCTTTCCATTTGAGCATATGTGCCGCCCAATTGAATAAAGTATGATTTCTTGGGATAGTAGTTAACAAGAATTTCATAAATTAATACTTGCTGTTCTAAAGCATATTGCTGACCAATGACTTTAGCTTCTTTTAGTTCATACAGTGAAGCTGCCAATAATACATACCAATTTTCTTTAGGCCTATACATCTCAACTTCTTCAGCAACTCTAATTGCCTCTTCTACTGATTTTCTAGCTCGAACAAAGTCTTTCTTTTGAAAATATGCTTGTCCTAGCAATGCGTGAGACTGAGCAGTAATGTTCTCTACCTCATCCATCCACTGAAGGATTAGCGCAATACCTTTATCCCAATTTTCTTTTACAAGGTTAAGTTGAGCTAAGGTTAATAATGATGACGTTCTTAATGGGACTGTTGCTTCTGGTTCCTGGAGAAGATTTTCATAAGCACCCATGGCGCTATCATAATCTTCTGCACTGAAATAAATGTAACCCCAGTAATTCCACATAACTGAGCGATCATAACTTCTCATCTCATCTCTGCGGTTGAGCAATTCTGTCAGAATGAATTTAGCCTCTACAAAATCAGGATCATCCTCTTCTTTTTCTATAAATTGCCCTTCGTTCAATGGATCTGGAACCCTAATAGTCTTTTGTCTTTCAAGGGCCTCTACTATTTTTACAATCTTCTTTGCAGTTGAAGGTTGAAGTACTCTAGCTTTTTTGTATGATCGCGTTTTTCCCGATTTTTGGGAGCTTCCACCAACAGATGGTTCATCTGCTCTGCTTTGCGCAGAAAGATCAGTTACGCTTAATGTGAAACCTAAGGCAATTAAGACAAATGTATTGCGAGCGATTGTTTTAGGCATCAGTCATCCTCCAGAAGAAAAGTAAACTTATGAGGAACATCATCAACTCTGACAGCTTTTCCATCAACAATCTTTGGTTTGTACTTCAGTTTTACTGATGCGCGTTTAGCTGCTGAATTAAATATAGAACATGCTCTAAATACTGTTTCAGGATTCGTTGGATCTCCACACATTCCTTCAAGAGCCTCAGCATTTTCGACAGTGCCAGTTTCTGTAATCGTAAATGATACAACCGCATAACCCATGATGCCTCGCTCTTGAGCTCTTCTTGGATAAATAGGAGTAACTTTAAACAGTGGAATATATTCACCGTCTCTAAAAAATGAGCCGCTGCTTGCAAAGTTAGCTTTTGGCTTTGGAAGGCTCACATCCATCCCTGCTATAGGTGCTAGGTCTAATTCTGGTTGAGCTATGTCTTCGGGTTGTTCTTCAGGCTCTTCAGGTTTATCAACGTTATCAAATAAAGTGTCGATGTCTCTATCTGGCATGATGACATCACCGAGCTTCCTTGAATTGTCTTCTGGAATGCCAGCATCACCAAGAGATATCAAGGCAACCATCAAAAAGAAAAGTGAGAGAGTTATCACAGAAGCAAAACCAACGCCTGCTAAATATTTATTATAATTAAATGCTTTGTAATAAAGGTCTGCTAACGGAGTAACAATCTTCGATAAGATTTGCGAAGCAGAATTTAAACTATTAGCAGCAGTATTCAATATGATTCTCTATTTTGGTTCTGATGCAAGTGAGATGTTAAATACGCCAGCTTCTCTGGCGCCATCCATTACTTTAATGATGGTATCAGCCATTGCTTTTTCATCTGCTTGAATGACAACTGATCCCTGAGGATTATCTGCTAAAAGCTTAACAACGTTTGCTTTAACTTGGCGGGCGTCGATTCTTCTTCCGTCCATCCATATTTCTCCTGAAGCACCAATTGCAATCAATATTGCAGCATTTTCTTGAGTTTCGGCTGTGCTTGCATCTGGTCTATTGATTTCTAGGCCAGGCTCTTTAATAAAGTTGGCTGTAACAATAAAAAAAATAAGCATGATGAACACAACATCAAGCATGGGAGTCATATTAATTTCAGCTTCTTCGTCTTGTACTGCACTTGATATAGCGTTTCTTCTCACGATATTCTCCTATTTAACTTTTAATTATTTCTTTGATTGAATTTTCTTCTCTATTTTTAGCCGATGTAAGGTATATGGTAGCAAAAACTCCAGATAGAGCTGTTGTCATGCCAGCCATAGTTGGAAGCGTGGCTTTTGAAACTCCTCCAGCCATAGATCTTGCATCACCGCCGCCTGTAAAAGCCATCACCTGAAAGACTTCGATCATGCCTGTAACTGTTCCAAGCAACCCAAAAAGGGGAGCAAGAGCAACACATGTATTAATAAGTGGTATATATTTGTTAACTTCTGTCTTTGCTTGAGAGGTAAGCTTATCTTTGATTTGCTGCGCTCTCCATGTTGTGTGATCACCCACTGCTTCCCATTCAGACCGAATGTCTTGCATGTAGACTTTGTGACCTGCATTAAAGTACCAGATTCTCTCTAATATTATTGCCCACATGAAGGCTGCTAGAATTGCAATCAACCACAGAACACTTCCCCCAGCGGCCATAAAGTCTCTGAGGGTATTAAATGCTTCGGTAATTGCGTAGAACATTATTTCTAATTATTTATCAGAATGTTCTGCTACGATTCCTGTACTTTGTTCTTCGAGAACATTAATAATGCCTCTTGCTGAAGAATTAGCAAAAGAATGTAAAAGCGTTGTTGGAATTGCAACCACTAGACCTAAAACAGTCGTAACTAGAGCCTGGGAAATACCACCAGCCATAATTTTTGGATCGCCCGTTCCGAACAAAGTAATTTGTTGGAAGGTAACAATCATCCCTGTAACTGTTCCTAGAAGTCCAGCCAAAGGTGCAACAACTGAAATTATTTTTACAACATTAATGCCGCGCTCGATATCAGGTCTTTCAGACATGATTGCCTCAGCCAACCTCAACTCAAGCGTCTCGATATCCTTGCTCATGTGTTTTTCACCAACTGCTAGAACTCTGCCCAGTGGATTGGATTGATCATGAGTTTTTGATGTGGCTTGTTTCTTAACTGCTACACCCATGGTGTATAGCTGGAATAGCTTCCAAAAAGCTATGCTGATACCTATCAGACCAACAAAGATGATGATGTAACCAACTTCACGCCCTTGATGAACTCTCTCCATGAGGCTTGGGTTTTGAATTAAATTAGCAAGCAAGCTTCCGCCAACTGGTCCAGTAGGATCCACACCAAATTTAACAACATCGCCTGCATCTGCTTTAGATAGTTTTTTTGCTGTACTGACGTAGCGACCTTCTGGCTGCTTACCTAAAAATGCATACTGTCCTTTGCTGCTAATGTACTCAAGATATTTGCCATCACAAATTGCGTTGTATAAACCAACTCTTGTAACATCACATACAGCTGAGTCACCCTCAAGAGTGATGACGTTAGCTTTAAATGTTACAACCTCTGACCCCGCAACCATTTCTCTTTGAAGCTCATACCAGAGACCTTCAAGCTCTCTAATTGTTGGCAACTCAGTTGCACTAGACATCTTAGAAGATAGGTTGTTAAGAAAAGTTTCTCTATCTCTGCCATATTGGCCTGATGATAGTGAGTCAGCAAAAAGAGCACTAGCTTCTCCAGCCGAACTCTGCAAATGTCCAAAAAGCTCAACCAATGAACCAAGCTCTTTCTTATAAGCAGTCTCTTTAACAACTAATATAGATTCATTTGCTTTGTATTCTTTTTCAAGGGTGTCTGCGATCTTTTCTTGTCTCGCAAGCTCTCTTTTTTCTGCTGCTAGTTTTGCAGCTTGCTTGTTTTTAGTTGCTCCAAAGTCAGCCTCTCTTTTTGAGTTAGCTGTTTGCTCAGATGTTCTGCCCTCTAAGACCATTTGAAGTAAAGCTTGCGTAGTAGTAGCCTCGCCTTCAACAACGTCTTGAGCAAATACTGAAATTGTTCCAATTAAAGCAAAAGACAGTAAGTATTTATTTAAATTTTTCATGAAGCTTCTCCTCTGTAGACAATCGGCAGCATCATGATATCCATTGGTGCTAATTTTTGAGCCATTCGAATACCGTCTCTGACTTGAACTCTATAGCTTCCTGAAAGCTCTTCCCATGAACCAAGCTCAGTATCGTAGTAGCCTGTTTTTCTTTCGTCTTTTGTTTGGAAGAACATCCCGAGTCTTCCAACCCTTAGAATATTAACAACCATTTCTTTGCCATCAAGGACAATAGTCTCGTCATAAGCATCAAGCTTTCTTCCGTACTCGCCTTCAATGTTGTAAGCCTCAAGTATTTGTCTGACCTGCTCTGAAGCAGTAACTTTTGGATTAGACAAAGATGCTCGAACTAAATCCAGTCTTTGCAATCTCTCTTCTAAATGAAAGGGAGTATCAAGTTTCACATATTTCTCTAGGCCAGCTAGCATTCTTTGTGCTAAAGGTGGAACCTGTCTTTGCATGATTACAACTTGAACAAGCTGTTCGTCGTATTGATCCATTAGATCAAGCTGAGCTTGAATCTGGATTCTTTTTTGGGCGTTGTAAAGCTTTAAGCCTTCAACTTGTTTTGATACCACTTTAAACTCATTAACCAATTTGTCGGTTGCTGAGTCTGTTGCATCAATTTTACCTTGTGATTGTGCTGATAATTCTGTGTTATCTCTGCCAACCTCAAGAATCGCTTCCATCTCTGATGCAGCTACGAATGTAGTAAGCATAGCTAAAGTTAATAAACTTTTATTTAACATTTTTTTTCTCCCTAGAAAAATGGTTCACTAGTCTAACTAGTGTTGTGTAATTATTCAAACTTTTTTTTGCAGTGTAATTGTACATAATTTGTTTAATTTAGTGTTATTAAGTAACAAAAAGATGTGCATCATCTATGCGAGCAATTTCAAGACGTTTGTAAAAGAGTTAAAAGTTTAAAATATTTTAGGAATAAATTTTGGGGTGCTTTTAATGTAAGCCTGGTAATCATCAAGATGTCCCCATTTTTTATTGCCTCTGTATTCCACCATTCTTACTCCGCTAACATAGTTCAATAGAAGGTAAGAAAAAATTGGTGAG
>Ga0209482_1001477_pt1 | contig 16057 bp, 14 predicted proteins | sample CoawatmetaG10DNA_FD_187512 | JGI IMG/M metagenome (GOLD analysis project Ga0209482, IMG submission 187512) | Marine microbial communities from the West Antarctic Peninsula - Coastal water metaG104-DNA (SPAdes) (version 2) | ecosystem: Environmental > Aquatic > Marine > Coastal ...
CATTGTTGAAACCGGCAACGATAGCTATCGTTTCAAGCACAGCACCACCCAGCCCAAGAAGGAGAAACGCACCGCCAAACAACCCGCACAAAGCGACACCTAACAGCCTTTGGGGTGGGTCAGTTTTAGATGCAAATCCTGGGTCAGGATTCGGTGCAAATCAACAGCTATAACCTACTTGACGAACTCCCCATTCGGCCCGATAACCGAAAGCTCCACATAATTCGACCCCTCTCGTCTGCTACGACCATAACGTACCTCAATCCCGCCAAGATCGAACGTACCTAACGATTCAAGGCCCGCAAGAAAGCTTGCTCGCGTTGGCATTGCACCCGCACGCCTAAGACCTTCGACAAGGACTTTGGCGGATGCATAACCTTCCATCATGGCGTATGAGGGAGTCTCGCCAACGGACTTGGCTGCAGCTGCCAATTCACGCCCAATTTTTGACGTCGGGCGAATAGGTGAGGGCATGACTTGCGTCATCACAACCCCCCGACCGGCCGGTCCTAAGGATTCGGCAAATGATCTGTTTGCATTGTTTGACAACACCGCGATTTGAGCAATATCGGCCGACTTCGAAAGATCTAAGATAGCGCCCCGCGCGGTTGCTTCTGGGCAAGCCACTATAACGGCTTGCGGTGCAAATCTCGCAATCTCACCAGTAGCTTTTTTAATATCAGGTTTAAGTCTATCCACTGTAAAAACACGCTTTGAGCTTTCTGAAAAATCTTGCGTTACCTCAAGAAAACCAGCTGCCGTATCCTGACCAAATGTATCGTTCACATTGATTAAAGCAAAACGTTTTAATCCAAGAGTACGAAAATACTGCATTAATTTTGCTATCTCATTTTTATACTTAGCGCGAACCATGAATAGAACGGGATCCGGGTGCTCGAAAAAGAACGCCGCGCCTGTGGATGGCCCAACAATTGGCACACCTGCGAGCCGTGCCTCGCTCAAGATTGCTTCTGTGTTGGGCGTAGCGCGTGGCAGGAAGAATGCGAAGACCCGCTCCCTAGTCAGCAAGATACGTGCTTGCTCCCGCGCAACCAAAGGATCAAAACGGTCATCGCGCGCTACGATGTCGATCAATCGCCCATTCACCCCTCCTAGTTGATTAACAGAATCAATATAGATTTGCGCCCCTCTGGCCAATTCTCTAACCGGCTCTTTCGATGGACCGGTAAAACCCGCGATCTGCCCAATTAGAATTTTATGATCAAAAACTCCGTCTTCCGCATAAGAAAAATCAGACACCAATACAAAGCAGGTAAGCACTAGCCACAAAAAACTCGCAAATGAAGCAAAAGAACGCATCATCACCCCCCCTACGACAGCAATCTCACGTCTACTCGATGAGATCCTTGTCTATTTTTTAATATGACTATCAATAAACGACGCAAAATCTTTTACGAAAGCACTTGTTTCTGGTGTCCTAAAATACATGAATCCATGCGGCATTCCTTCAAATAATCGAAGATCGTTTTGCACGCCAACGTCCGTCAATTTTCTTTGAAGGCGAACGCAATCTGAGAGTAACGAATCTCGTGTTCCTGCGGCAACAATAGTAGGTGGAAAATTGGAAGGGAAAACGGCGTAAACCGGTGACAATTCTGGAGATCGAAGTGAGGTGCTTGCCCCAATCAATCTACGTATGTTTCCTATGATTGTTGGCTCTACGACATCCAAGGGCATCAGCGTTGAAAATGTGTCTCCACCGCCGCTTAAATCTGCCCATGGGGCAGCCAACACTATCGACGCTGGCATAGGCACTTTTAACTTAGCAAGTCCTAATGCGGTGCGTAACGCCAAGCCACCTCCTGCCGAAGTCCCCATCAAGGCAATGGAATGTGACTCGCGATCTTTAATCAATTCAAGAAAAACGGCGATAACGCGATCCACATCCGCAGGAGGAAGTGCTTCACTCCATAAAGGATAGCGAATCGCCAGCACCGGGCAGCCAACTGCCGCAGCTATCGGCGTCGCGATTGGTGCTTCACATTGAGGGGAACCCTGAACGTATCCTCCTCCATGTAGATGCAGGATTAAACGCTTATCGTTCTTCGGATCAAAGTTAGGTGGAACAAACAAGGTATGCGTCGCCCCCGCAACACATACCTCGCAACTCTTAGCGGCCGTCGAATTTAGTAGCGACGGGTACTTCGAATTTTCCGTCAATAACGCATCGATTGCGTCATGTCGGGACCGCCACACTCCCCGGCTGTAGACCGAGGCGGGCGTTGTCGTGCGCTTACCGCGGAGAACAGCCGCTATCAATCTAGCTTCTGCACTAGTCGATTGCGGCAATTTCATCCAAGCTTCACTGCGCATCTCTCCCCACAACAACATTGCACTGCCTCCCCGACCTCTTTTTTTGGTGCGACCGCACTAATTCTGAGAACGGCTTGCAGCGTAGCGGGCGCCGATTCATATCACTGGGTCTATGGCCTTATTAAGACACAATTTCTCGCCCTCTCTCAAACGATTTTTACGAACATTGTGATGCTTTTTTCTCATCGATGAACCCCGCTCTCACATCGAAAAGATGCAAGCATCTTGGCTTGCACCAAGATCTTCTTCCGCATGCCTCATCGTTACCCCGACTTAAATTTTAAGAACCAACTAAAAAATATTATTTATTGGTCATAAAATACAAATAATCAGATTATTTTAATAAATCAAATTATATATGTAAATTTGCAGCAGAAATATTGCACTCCATTCACTCAATCTACAGCTTGGCTTCCAACTTATATTTCTCCACCGCCTCCATTAACCACGATCGAAACATTGAAAACTCATTGCTTTTACCTCCAGACTTTGAATAAGCAAGAAAGTACGCACTTCTATAAGTAATTGATGACTGAACTGGCACGATCAATTTTTCCTGTTGAAGCTCTCTCTCAACAAGAAAACGAGGTACCAAAGCGACACCAAGCCCCGCTACTGCGGCGCTAATAAGCATGAAATAGGTTTCGTAGAACTCTCCCAATTTTGCTTGGCGCCAATCAACTCCGTGATAGGAGAACCAGGTTTCCCAGGCCTTGGCTCGATAGCCCGACTGCAGCAAGGGATAGTTGAGAAGCTCATCCGGGTAACAGTCGGGACTAGTGATCAGCTGAGGAGAGCAAACTGGAATGATTTCTTCATCGAAAAGAAGATCAGTGTTGGCATCAAGACAGGTCTGAGTACCAAAGCAAATTGCTGCCTCGAAATTCTTTTTGTCAAATGATATAGGCCCAAATGTTGTTACCATGTTTATGCGAACATTCTCATGATAACTGTAGAAATCTCTCATCCTTGGTATCAACCAGTTTGAAGCAAATTCCGGAAGAACAGCGATATCTAAATTTGATACATTGTTTACGCGAGACGATAAAAGCCATGCGTTACTATCCAACGCACTCAGCGTCTCACGAACGTGATCCGCATATAATCTTCCGGTTTGATTTAGATGCACTCTCTTATTTTGTCTTACGAAAAGAGTGACGCCGAGATTTTGTTCAAGAGAAATTATCTGCCGAGATACAGCGCTTTCCGTTATTGATAGCTCGTTTGCTGCCCGTGTAAAGTTCTCGAGCCGAGCCGCCGCCTCAAAAGCCTGCAACGAGCGCAAGCTTGGGATTTTGTATTTTGGCATTCAGTCCCCACCATTTGGTTTTATAGTAAATACAGGCACCAAAAATCGACTAGGCAAGAAGATATGGCACTACACCATACGGTTTAAACCCTGCCTCTTATCTACTGCCGTCGATGTTGCTCCACAAGCTTTCTGGTCACAAAGTCATCTGGATTAGATCACTAGCAACTCTTGCTGGTGCTTAAATGGAGTATCAAGAATTGTTCCATGCGAGCGCAATCGCATGATGCTCGTGGAGATTGTTATCTACCTTGAGTTGCAAGAAATATACTTGCATCGGCATCTATTTTTCGAAGTCTGATTCCTCGGAATCTTCATCGATTTTTTCTGAAATTTCGGAAATCCAAGATGATGAAAATTGTTTTAGCCCCCCCCCTGACCCTACACCAAGAAGCAGTACCGCTGAGAAGTAGAGAATCCGGCATGATTTTCACGATTTGAAATGGAAGGCATGCCATGAAGACGAGCAAGTTCACCGAGGCGCAGATATCGCTTGTACCGGGCCGAAGGCCTGTCGCTGCGGCATAAGCGCCCCAAGCGCAACAAGTCTGCGCGGCTACGCCAGCCCAAGAGCATCGTCACGGCCATCAACGAAATCTGGAGCATGGACTTTTCTATAGTCCGCCCGCAAACCGCAAGCTCGAACTGGTGGCACTGAACGACTCGCGTTTATCTATCCGGCCTGTCGCGGGCACTTCCAAAGTGTCCTTGGCCTGCATGAAGAAACCGCACGCTCCCGTCCCGATTAGTGTGAAGGCGTCAGAAGCGCCGAAAGTCCAGACGGGTCTACGGGTGCGACGGATGGTCGTTGCTGCCATGTCGATGCTTCGCGAGCTGCGGAAAGCAAAAGAACTCTAGTTCATTAGGTGAAGGCGGTACTGCACCTGGAAATCCTTGCCGCTGCGCAATACGGCCCACACGATGCGCGCAATCTTGTTAGCCAAGGCGGTCACGGCAACATGTGTATGCCGGCGCGCGGCAAGTTGGATGAGCCATCGTTGCAACGGATCATTCGGGTGCTTATCCTTCCACACCCAGACGGCTCTGGCCCCTTGGATCAGGAGGCGCCGCAGATATGCGTTGCCTCGCTTCGTGATGCCTGCCAAGCGTGTCTTACCACCGGTGGAAAGCTGCCTAGGGACGAGCCCTGCCCACGAGGCAAGATCGCGCGCGCGTTTGAATTCGCTGCCATTACCAATCGAAGCCACGATGGCCGTTGCAAGCAAGGGGCCTACACCGGGAATCGATTGCAGGCGTTGACATGTCTCACTGTCGCGAGCGAGTTGCTCGATCCTCGCATTGAGCTCACCAATGGCTTGCTCAGTCTGGTTCCAAGCCTGCAGCAGAATCCCGAGTAGGTCGCGCATCATGGGTGTGAGCAGGCTGGTGTCATCCGCCAGCAGCTTCGGCAGCAACGTACGCAGCGCGTAGAAGCCTTGCGCGATCTCTATGCCCCGATCAAGCAGCAGGCCTCGAATCTGATTCGTCATGGCAAGCCGCTGGCGTACCAGGCGCTCCCGCGCCCGATGAAGTGCTTGCACGTCCATCTGTTCTTCGCTACGGATCGGGACAAACCGCATGGTGGGCATCCCGACCGCCTCAGCGATCGCGAGCGCATCATTAAAGTCGTTCTTCTGTGATTTCACGAACGGCTTGACGTACTGGGCAGGCAGTAACTTCACGTCATGGCCAAAGCCCAGAAACTTGCGCGCCAGGTACTGGCTGCCGCAGCATGTTTCCATGCCGATCAGGCACGGTGGGTGACGAGCCACGAACTCGATGAGCTGAGCGCGATTGAACCTCTGGCGACAGGTGACATGGCCTGCGTGATCTGTGCCCACAACGTGAAACCAGCGCTTACCGAGATCAATTCCGAGAGTGATCGTGCCCATGATCGGCTCCTGAAGTGAAAGTGCCACGATAGAACAAGCGGGCGGACCATTCCATTAGTATCCGATGCCTTGTTTGATGGTCGGCGCCTGCGCGCGTTGACCGTGGTGGACAACTACACCAGAGAAAGCCTGGCCATCGAAGTCGGCCAAAGCCTGAAGGGGGAAGACGTTGTGCGAGTGCTTGACGCAGTGGTTGCCGAGCGCGGCGCGCCTCAGACCATCAAGGTGGACAATGGCAGCGAATTCATCTCGAAGGCGATGGACCGGTGGGCATACGAGCATGGCGTGGAACTCGACTTCAGCCGGCCAGGCACGCCGACCGACAATGCCAAGGTGGAAAGCTTCAACGGGCGGTTCCGGCAGGAATGCCTGAACGAGCACTGGTTCTTGTCCTTGGACGATGCTCGGAGCAAAATCGCCGACTGGCGGAGGTACTACAACGAGAGCCGTCCCCACTCCGCACTGCAGTGGGCGACACCCGCCGAATTCGCCTGTCAGGCAAGGAAAAACACCTCGGCGGACGAATCAACGACGCCGGAAATCTCCACTTCTGGACGGTACTAATTCCGGTGTAGGGTCAGCCCAAAACGACCGCGCCGTCAAAAGGTATTTCCATCCTCAAGGAAAGCCGTTCCCGAGTTACGGACAGTTCAGATATCACGTCAACAAAGCATACGATCAAGACCAGGTGAACCGTTCCGTCTACGGCGAAGCTCGCGCACGCAACGGACGTCCGCCCGAAGGCAAATTCTCCCATGCGGTTGCCAACTTAATGGAAAAGTTGGAAGCTGACGGGCGATTCACGAACGACTATCCGACGTCGCCATACTGCAAGACGTTACTGCAACCACTGTGTGTCGTCGCTATTGTTGACGTTGCATCCTCTTGCAACGTAGGCGTCGGCTTCTCCCTGAATAGCGAGACATCAGAAGCGTACCGAATGGCGCTGTTCAGCATGGCCATTCCGAAGAAGCGCTTCGCCGAGCTATTTGGGCTCACGCTTCACGACGGTGATTGGGACTGCGAAGGTCTTTCGCCGTTCCTAATCTCGGACAATGGTCCAGGAAAGAAGTTGCTGGCGGGCAAGTTCGACCAGATCGGTATTCCCATGCGGGAGTGCACTCCCGCATGGGCTCCAAAATCCAAGGCCACCGTAGAAACCTCGCATCCCCGAGATATCGAACTGGAGGGCGCGCCAACTTACGTCCAAAGTGATCTTAGCCCTGTTCAGATGGCAGTGCGCGAGATCGACCGCGTGGTGAGGGACAACCACAAGCGCAACGTATTGGCGAAGCTGACGCCCGACATGATCGCTGCGGGCGTGCTACCTACAGCAGCTGGAATGTGGAATTATTTATCTGCCCGCGGGCGCACAGATGCGATCCCCATTAGTTTCGAAAGGGCTGTTCGATCCTTTCTGTCACCCACGAAATTCAAGCTCAGGAGCGACGGAGCCTACTTGCGACACCGATGCTTCAACTCCGTTGCGCTGCGGGAGACGGGGATCTTTCAATGTCTCTCAAACGGGCAAACCATCGACGTTCGAGGTTACATTTTGGACATGTGTGTACGCCACGTCTGGCTTGATATTAACGGACGGATCATCGAGGCTGACTTAGTGCTTGCGATACGCGACTCGTACGATCCGCTCGCATTCATCGAGCTGCAAGACCTTGCATGCCAACAGGCGATTCTGGAATCGGAGCTCCGTGAGCACAGACATGCCGCTGACAGCGAAAGCCGGAAGCGGTTCGAAGAGACGACAGGTAAGAAACAAGATGCGGGCAAACGAAAGAGCGGCCGCCCCAGCCCCCGATCGAAAACGTCCCAGCAAGCCAGAAAGGAGGCCGCTGTCGGCACCGCACATCGGAGCGTACGATGAATACCATCAGACAGGACCTTTATGATCGACTTGCTCCTTTGCTAGATGACTCGGTCATTGCTGCGAAAACGCGTATCCGCCCGCCAGCAGCAAACGCTATCGCGGGTGAGCCACCTGCTGCTGCCGAGGAAAGGCTGCGAATCGCGCTCAAGAGTGTGTTCGTACCAACAGCCCAAGTACGTCAGATCATCAAGCAGCTGGTTGGAGGATCGATCGGCTTTTCTGCTACCCGTTACCAGGACAGCCTTGAATATCTTGGCCTCGTGTACAACCGCAATTTCGCCGATGATTTTCCGGACGCATCGGCGATTTGTCTCACCGGCTTGGCAGGATCCGGGAAGAGTGCATTGACACAAGCCATCGCCCGACTGCTTCAGATTGAAGAGCCCATCGCCGTTGGCGGCGGCCATGATCCGTTTCTCGCAACGCACTGCATCAATTTGAGTTTTCGAACTCACCCCACGGTAGCGGCATCGCTAAGGAAATGCGCCTATCCGGACGAGGAGTCTGCGCCGGCTCGAGCCCGACTAGACGAGCTCACGACGCATGCGAGATGGCGGGCATTTCGCGATTTCTCAGTCTTGATGTTCGCCGACGAGTGCCAGTTCATCACCCACGGGAGCACCTCAAGCGCGAAAGCGACGTCCACATTGCTGACACTGCTGGGACTCAACGTGCCGCTCGTGTACGTAGCCAACTACAGCCTATGTCATACCTTGAAAACGCGCCCCCAGCAGGACCAACACCGTCTGCTGTCTCGGCCCATCGTTCTCCAACCGGAGAGCGCGGGGACAGAGGACTGGCTCGATTACTTGGAGGAGTGCAAACGCGTGGCCGGTGGTTGGTTTCAGGTGCCAGTGCCGAAGTGTGAACGCGAGATTTTCCAGATGACGTTCGGCTTGAAACGAATCGTGATCGATCTCATTTGCCTTGCGTATCGCCATATGAGGCAAGAAGGTCGCTCGTCAGTCACCATCGAGCATCTGCGAAAAGCCTATCTTACAGCCGACAACCTACATCGATCTGAGATCGAAGCGCTCCTCGCGCATATGGTCAACGGCATACAACCACGCAAGGACTTGCTCTGTCCGTTTGAGGTGGCATCGCCTCTTGCATCCGTGGCTGCTCAAATGCGGGAAGAGCAGCAAAAGAAGATCGTCGAGTCTTACACTGAGGACGCTCTGACCGTGCAGGAGCGTAAGACGCTGGACGGGCTGAAGAAGGTGGACGACTCTGTTGGCGCGGAGAACAAGCCAGCCAAGAAGTCACCCAAAAAGTTACCTCAAATATCCGTGGAGGTTCTCATGGCCGGCGAGGCAAAAATGCGTGCGATGGCGGGAGCAAGGTGAACACTCATGGGGACGCCAGTTTTGACAACGGAGTCAATCCAAACACCGTAGAAATCATGGCACTCAAAGAGCCGAACCCTACGTCCGCCCTCCCCCTATCGCCAGCAGGAGCAGAGCTTGCGCGACGGCTCGGCCTCCCCTTGGCCGCCAGAAGTGCGGCCACGTACCAGCGCGCATTTCTCGAAAGCTACGTTCCTAACGCCTCTTGGCTGATACCACCGGAAGTGGCAGAAGATCTTTATCGCTTGGGGCATTTGAGCGAGACTCGGCCCCCAGGCGCCTACGCCCGCAAGGTATTCGCGCAGATGCTTGTCGACCTTTCCTGGAATTCATGTCGACTGGAGGGCAACCAGTACAGCCGGCAAGCGGTCAAGGAACTCTTTAATGGCGCGGACGCCTCCTGCGACGTCGACACCGTGATGTTGCTTAATCACAAGGTCGCCATCGAGTTCCTCGTAGAGGGCGTCCCGCAAGAGGGGCTCTCTACTTGCATCGTCAAGAACCTGCACGCGGCACTCATGCAAGACCTCTTGCCGGACAGCCGCTTGCTTGGCGCGATTCGCAAGACCCCTGTCGGCATCACCGATACACGCTACGTACCAATCCGAAACCCTGAGGTTCTGGAGCAACTGCTAGATTTGGTCATCGCTAAAGCTTGCCTCATCAGGAACCCGATCGAGGCCGCCCTATTCCTCTGGGTGCACCTTGCATATCTGCAGCCCTTTCTCGACGGCAACAAGCGCACCAGCCGCCTGGCCGCCAACATCCCCCTACTGCTTCACAATTGCGCGCCGCTCTCATTCGAGGATGTCACTCCTATTGACTACGCGCGTGCGATGCTCGGTGTTTACGAGCTTCAGAATGTCGCGCTCGCTGTAGACCTGTTTTCGTGGACCTATCGGCGTTCCGTACATATGTGCGACACAGAGACTGACGCTCCCTCAGCGAAGAGCGACTAACGTCGCGCCAGCAGCGTTCGGACGACACTGAGTTGACTACGTGGTGTCCCACATTGGGAGATGGCATGCTCAGCCTGACCTTCGCCATGCAGCCCTTGGCCGGAGCTTTTTTGCCCGGCCGCGACATGAAGCCCTAACGCATCTAAAAAAAGATGCGAATCGCTTGTTGCCGCGCGCGACTCTCTGCGCAGTCATCCCTGGACACGTTTCGCTCCTGATAGTCGCGAAGGAATGCGGCCCAACTGCCGTGTATACATGACACGGCAATCATCAGGTCCAAAACGGACGACCGGAACTCGGATCCAAGCATGCGCCTCGCCATTGAGGCAGCTTGCCGCTCGCCTTGAACTCCTCGCATTGTGGGGGCGGAAGAGGAAGGCTCACATGCCTGCATTAGAAGCTGTGCGCACTTGTGGAAATCTAGTTTGCCGGTATCATCCACGGCGCCAAGTTGCACGGCTTGCTTCGCCAACACACTGCAGACGCGGCATCGATCAAGAGCCAGTTGTGGTGCGCTAGCAATATAGCTGGCCGAGTTCTCGGCAACTCGCACCCATGAGCGCCAGACGCTCGGGTTCATTCCCGTCGTCGCTGGCAGTGAGCGCAGATGCTCCGGCTCGGGAAGACAAAGCGCCTCCCACACGCCTCCGCCCTGCCTACGAACACACTCGAGCAGCAAAGAACGGTGTTTGGGGCACATCCAGACGCTTGGCAATTGGTGCAGTCGATGCCAGTAGGCAACGCCGAAACTTGCTTGGTCCTCCGCCATGCATGCAACGCAGGCTTTCAGCGGGTGATGAGTGCCAAACCGTCCAGTGAGCTGTCCGAGCGGATAGCGAAAGGACTGAGGCTTGTCGGACGTGAGACTTGCCCATACATCAGCCCGAATCGCGGCACTCGCGAGTGGCAAGTAGTACGGCAGAACGGTGTGCTGTAACAGAATTTCTCCGGCTGAGCCATACCTGCCATGGGTCGCCACCATAAAGGATCCGGGGACGCTCGGCATGTTCGCCTCTGGCCCCAGTCGAGCCAGCCCAAAAGCATCGCGACAGGTCTCAGTGGTCCTCATGTTTCCGGACAGTTGATGCTGCCGCGACACCAAGCTGAATAGTGTCTCGTCCGGCAACCAGCCGCTCACCACCAGGCCAATAGACATCGTGCTCATACGAGCAATTGGCAAGGACTTCACGGAAGTCCTTTACCGTTGCCATAGCAGCCACACAATAAGCAACGTAGGCTTGATCGTCAGGATTGGCGAACCTGCCTACTTGTCCTTCTGCGGAGGGACTCGATGGTGACTCTTGCTAAGAATAGACTGAGCGCGTGGTATGTGGCCATCGCTCGCGACCGATGGTAGGCCATCGAGCAGTTCCGCTGCTGTTCGTCGTCCTTCCGTCTTCCCCATAAGCGAAAGAAGCTGGTTCTGGCCAAGGAGCACAAACGGCTCCCCTCTATGGGTTATCACCTCAATGGACCCGTTCCTGATGCGGTCGAAAACCGCGGCGTGGCTATTTCGGAAGACGGAAATGGAGGTGACCACGGCGGGGAGATCTTTTGCATCAACGCGCGCCGCGAGTCTCCGAAGTGCTGTTTGGAAAAAGATTCTTTCCCACTCCGAAGTGTCTTTGCTTGCTCTTCGTGTGATTGGCGGTTTGGGCATGGCTTGGTCACCTCCCGTTAGCAATCTCGCACGATTGTATCGCCGATGCGCGCACCGGATTCTTGGCATGTCGCCTGCCTATATTGTGTGATTGCGTCAGGCGCTTTGCTCTCTCGGTGAACGGTATTCGCAGTTTACGAAAGGCCCTTCTGCTCACGAATTCGATCGAGCCCCCTTTGATATGTCAAAGGAAAAGATGGTTGCCATCTTGCCTGATCAAGCTTTCTACATGACACCTTCAGTGGCCGCGAAGCATGAAAAATTGCTACTCCTTCGCTGACGCGTACGATACCGAGGAGGAGATACCGCGCTATGTACTCGACGGCGTACTCGGCAGCGGCGAACCATGATTCTCTGGAGACCGCTGCTATGAAGCCGACCTTCCTTGAGTGCCAAAAGCTTAAAAAAGAGTTTGCCAACGAAGTCGACCGAATGAAGAAATGCTTGCAGGACGCCGGCGCGACAATAACCGACGACGAGGCTGTTCTGGCGTGGGCCGCGTACTCTGACGATCTTTGCGCCGGCTGGTTAGCTCTTCCTGAAGACGATGCGACCTTGAGAGAGACCCTAATCAAGTACATGCCAAGGGCCAAGCCTCACGTTTGGCGTGTGACCAGTATTGAAGCAGGTGATGGAAGCGGCGATTTCTTTGTCCCTCTGCCTTCCCATCTTCTCGTTCGGCTAGGTTGGGAGATCGGGACCGAGTTGTCGATTGAGCAGGCGGACGACGGATCATTGGTGCTACGGCGCATCTAGGTTCATGGATAAGCGCGATGCTGTATCCATCGCCGGGCTCCAAGCTCTCACATGTATACCCGTACCGCTTCCGGTTCGAACTGGCAATGCGTATTGCACGGCAATAAGGTGGCTTTTGCTCGATAGATGCCTGCCACGAGAAGGCTAGTGATGTTGAGACCGACATCAGGTGTCGGCATCCTCCTCGTCCATGCGACGCCCCTCTTCGAGTTGGCGCTCGATTTCGCGGACCGCATAGTCGCGCAACTCGCGGTACAGATCGAATGTTGGATCGCTCTTCGCCAACAGTGCGAGTCGCTGTTCTGACATCGCCTTGAGTTCGAGGTCGAAGTGGAACGGCTGCCCCGGCGCGCCGGAGCGCACACCACTCACGCTAGCCGCGAAGATTGCTGACGAGAGGTCCCTGTGAGTTGTGCGGCCGACGCTCCGCGCAGCCTTGAGCACGCGCGCGACGAAGCCTTCGTGGAAGTAGACAAAGCGTGGGCCGGCCTCGCGAACGATCGCTGTGATGACCTTGAAGTGCTCGTCGGTGCCGCCGGCGAGCCAATCCTCCAAGGCAGCGACGCAGGCTGCGTCGTACGGACTGCACAGCGCCTCGATAAGCTCAGCGAAGCGGTAGCTGAAGGCGTAGTCGCCAATTCTGCCGCGCGCCCAATCGAGCAACCCGCGGAGTATCTCCCGCCCTTCGGGAAGCGATAGAAGGTCAAGTGCATCGCCCCCCCCTAGGACACCCCCAAGGGGTTGCATTCCCCAGTCTCCGCTAGCGATCGCGCCTTCGATACGCGTCTTCGCGAGTTCGATGACCGAATCTGGCACCCGGCGGATGGCTTTTTTCAGGAAATCATTGGTCCAGTACTCGTCTAGTCGCGTCGCATGTCGTAGCCCGTCGACCAACCTCCGTAGCTGGTCGTCGCGAATCATTTCGAACGGGATCGTGTCTTCATGGACGATCCACATGAAAAAGTCGCGCGCGTAGCGCAGCGCGCAGTCCACGTCGACGCTTGTGATGAGTTCGATCGCCAGCCACTTGTCGTTCCGCGCCACTTCGTGCGTGATGTGAGGCGTGTACCGGAGGACCGGTCCTTCGTGGCTGGCGAAAATTCGTCTGAGCGTCCGGAGATCGAGGGCCGAGTACGGGGCGAGGTTCGTCGCAAAAAGATAGCCTTCGGCGACAACCTGCAGATGCGTGTCATCCGTGGCGAGCATGCTATCCACCAGCGCTGAGGTCTCCTCTCTCGCGCCCATCAGCAAGAAACTTAAAGCGCATCCCGTGTGGGGCGATAGCTGTGAGTTCTTTCCACGCAGATGCGCTTGCACGAGGTATCGTGCAAGCGGGAGGTTCGACTCAAGCAGGCGAGCAAGGAACAGTCGTGCCGCCCCGTGATCTGGTGAGCCGCTTGCCTGACCGATGTCCTCCAAGCGATCATGCAGGAACTGCGCGAGTTGCGCCGGCTCCGAGTAGCGTGCGCCAAGCTCGCTGCAGAGTGCGTTGACGTCAGCATCGTGCTGCGGTCGGCCAACATTCTCTTCGATCGGCCATGTGTTCGTGCCCCAGGCATCCATGAGGGCACGGGTCGTGCGTGTGTCAAGATCGCGATCGAGGTGCTCGAAAATCCGTCTTGCCGTTGGCCGCGTACGCTCCGGGCCGTAAAGGGCATGCCAGGAAACGGATTCTGCCACCCTGACCAGAACCGGTGCGGTCACGATCACCGTGCCGAGCAACGCATCGGTCTTCTCAAGCGTCTGGAGGAATTCGTCACCCCAGGAGTCGAAGTCCCCCGGCTGCGCGGCCATGGGGGCACGGAGGGCGTTGGCAAGATGCTGTGCTGCGAGAAAAGCGCGGCGCTGATTCGTATTTGATAGGCTGGAGAGTAGCTCGGCGATGATTCGCTGCCGCACCTGACTGACCCTCTCGCGCTGAATCGAGAAGGTCGAGAGCGTGATTTCGCGGCTGGACGCAGCGGAGGTGAAATGTCCTTCGGTCGCGAGGGCGCCCTTGAGCACCTCGAAGGGCGTGTATGGACCCTTCCAGCTCTCCGGATAATCGAGCAGGGATAGCGCGAAATCGACCACACCCTCGACGAACTCGATTGGTTTCCGTGGATCCGGCGTCGCCAGTTCCGTCAGCAATCGGATGGCGTGGTTCGGATGCTGGTGCGTCGGGCGCTCATCGTGTTGCCCGACCTCCCACAGCAGTGAGCAGGCGTCGGCGAGGTGGCTGAGGTTGTATGTCGCTCCTTGGATGATGCGGCACACTTCCTTGTCCTGACCATGCCCCTCGTCGATCAGCCGTCGCGCAAGGGTGAGGGCTTGCCGAGGCTGGAAGTACGCTGCCGCGGCAGCAGCCTTGACCTGGGCATTTGCATAGTCGTCTGCCCAGACGAGTTGCGACCACAAGCCATTGAGCAGCGTACTTTCAGAAGTGTCTCCCTCGTTTCGCCGCCAGTCGAGACGACCGAGGTTCAGGAGTATGTGTTCTTTGTGCTCGGGTATCGACTCGGAAAAGAGCCTCTCGGCATAGCCGTTCGATGCGCCACTTGGCGTGATACACGCGGTTTCGATGATCGAGTCGGCTAAGAGGTCGGGCGAAAGCCGGTACCTGGCGCCGCGCTTGAAGAGCACTCCTCCGTCGACGAGTTGCCCTACCAAACGGGACGCGTCGGGAGCCTCGACTCCCTCTACGCTCGCGAGAAGTTCGAGCACGTGCTTGTCATCTGGGACGACCGGCTGGATGAGTGCCAGCACCCGAAGAATTTTGTGCACACGATCTTGCTCTTTCCCTTGTGCAATGCCTTGCGCGATGACCTTCTCGTAGTGCTTCAGCACCATTGTCCGGAAGACTTCGTTCGAGGCGAAGAGCTCTGGATGTACTCCCTCGTTGGCGACGACCTGCGCACCGACGACGACAGCGAGGGGACTGTCATATGCAGCGGAAGCGATCGCGTCCGCTGCATCTGTTGGCGCCCCAAGCTTGTTCAGCACTTGCGTTGCCAAGATGACCCCATCCCGCTTCGTCGGCTTGGTTAGCGTGATCGACCTGGTCAGGTTTCCGGTCAGAGCGTAGCGCGCAAGCTCCCCCAACACGACATCGCTCCAATATGGGCGGTAGACGAGGAATAGGCGCGCCTGCGAGCGGGCGTCAGCGACGTAACGGATGAGTTGGACTAGGTCGCTGCGGTCATGAACATCATCAACGATGAGAAGTTTCTCGCCGGCCCCAAGGTCCTCGAGGCTCTTCGCCGTGATTTCCTCGGTCGGCGAGGCTACGACCATGCGGACTTCCGGGTGCTGAACGGCGTACGCCTCCAAGGCAGCGCGAAGTACCCGCGATTTCCCCTCGCCGGCGCGACCAATGAGGCTCACCGCGATCACGCTTCGATCAGCGAGGGCGCGTGCGAGGTCGTCGAGTTCCGCCGCCCGGCCCACGAGTTCCCAGCGCTGATTATTGAAGGGCCGACCGTCTACGAGCAGCGGCGCAAAGAATTCGTCAACCGATTGCCAGGGCCCCGCCGCTAGTTCGCCGGTTAATGCGAAACGCTGTGTCGGGAAGTAGATGTCGGCGATGCGCACCTGCTCGCGCTTGGGCAGATTACGGAAGATTCGAGTGATGTCGATTTGGTCCCACAAATCCCACCCTCGCGCACGCCCGATTTCGTTGCGGGCATCGGGACTGGCCACGCGAGAGAGGAGGATGTGCTTCTTCTTCGCGGCAATCGTCTGGGCCTTGATTGCCTTCTTAACCTTGTCCGGACCGAACTGCGACTCGCGCTTGCACTGGTACGTATACAACTCGTCGTTCTCGAACCGCGCCTCGATATCGATCCCATATTGCTTGTGTCCCGTTTTCCCGGCGGGGTGCACATCCGCTCTCCCATGAAGGTGGGTCGAGAGAAGATCGAGGCAGAAGTACTCGAAG
>Ga0209482_1001484_pt1 | contig 16033 bp, 26 predicted proteins | sample CoawatmetaG10DNA_FD_187512 | JGI IMG/M metagenome (GOLD analysis project Ga0209482, IMG submission 187512) | Marine microbial communities from the West Antarctic Peninsula - Coastal water metaG104-DNA (SPAdes) (version 2) | ecosystem: Environmental > Aquatic > Marine > Coastal ...
CATTAATGACATATCAATAAATGGCAAAGAGTTTATTTGTGAGGATGATGGCTCGATCAAATTGTTCGATAGCGAAGACCATGCAAAGGCATTCCTTAAAGAGGCTGACCCGTCAATCGATGTGGAAACTGACGACTTACTACATGAATATGGACTAGACATTGAGGAGGATGACGATGAGTAAAAGATGGTACACAAACAACTGGGATGGGTCAGCATGGGTATCCAACAAAGCCTTGGACGAAGTAGAAGTCCAGTTAGATATTTTGTACGATGTTGACCATGATGACGGGGGGAGTTTCCCCGCGATATACCCAATAGCAACATACTCGGATGACGATGGATACGAGCAAGACTATAAGTTATCGGAGAATGAGATTGAAAAATATTATGAAGAGGTCTACGAGGCTATGTGTGAAGAACCTATGTACGATGAATACGGAGGTGCGTTATGAGTAAACTAAAACAGAAATCTTACCGAGTGTACATCACGCAGTACTGTATACCGATAGATGTCATGGCAGTAAGTACAACTCAAGCAAAAAGAATAGCGACTGAAGACCATACATGGGAAGTAATGGATGCCGACATTCGGGCAGAAAAACAGGAGGATGACGATGAGTGAAGAAGAAATACTGTGGTATAGCCCTGAACTATTAGTGCCTGTGCCAACTAAACCAAAAGAGAAATTAGAAAAAACAATTAACAATTATTTAGGAGAAGACGATGGACAAAACCTTGGCGACTGCTGAGAAAGTAGATTACATTGAGCAAGACATTTATGAATATTTTGGGGCTGACCAAGAAATAAACAAGGCGACCCGACATGAATTGCTCGGAGTGATTGGAGGCATGAGTGGCATACTAGAACTTATATGGCACAAGCAAGTAACACCTGAGATAGCATTCAGAGACTTTAAGTCTTGGCTTAAAGAAAGACAAGAACTTGACATGATTGAAGTTATCCCCGATACTGATGTTCCAACTAAAAAAGAGGAAGAGGCTCATGCGTAAAATAAAAACAGAAGACATAGACTTTATTCACGTTGAAGAAGTAACTTTTACCCTTGTCATGCAAGATGGCACTAATGTAACAGTGAGTGAGAAAGGGGTAACAACAGACTCATTCTCACGAGACCAATTAGCTGACGACTTGTTCGAACACATACAAAAAGGGCGTCCTGTTGAGGTGTTGAAATGTGAGGATGTTGACGCTATTGTTTTTGAGCCAGATATTAACCTGACGGAGAGACACTAATGGAACACCATTTATTTACAGACATACGCAGATTACTCAAGGATTTTGTAGTCTTGCTAAATGAACACAGTATGGGCAACAAAGAAACAGACGAGGCTAATCGTATCATTGTGGAACTCACGGCTTTATTAAAGAATCCACAATTAGTAGATTCGATTGAATCAAAGATTCACGAAGAAGAACATAAGCAAATATCGAATGACTTGGCAGAAGAAATTCTGTCTCGCGGGCAACATTGTCCGAGTGGTAATTGCGATATGTAGTAGAGAGGCGTTAAATTTTTTATAAACTTAAGGAGAAATAGAAATGGCTACAAGTAATCAAGTAAGTAAAGCTACATTAGGTATAGCAGTGGTAGCAGTATTAGGGGCAATAATTTATGTATCTGGTGAAGACATACCCACACCCGCACCAACACCCGCACCAACACCCGTGGTAGTCACAGTTGAAACTATCACAGAATCAGAAGCTAAAGCAATAGTATCAAAGGATGTCAGCATTGACCTTATAAATCTTGGAGACGACACTGTTCTTCTTGAAATTGCGGGATATGACAACCCAACAGTTGACGACCTACCCCCACTTACATTGGATGGCTCACACCTACCCGACATGGCGGGTTATGAGTCACCATCAGCTGACAAACTTCCGCCACTAGAATCATAATGGCAACACCCGAAAAGAAAGTAAAACAGAAAGTATGTGCCAAGCTTAAGGAACTTGGTGCGTACTATTTCTATGCCTCAACAGGAGGATATGGGGCAAGTGGTATACCTGACATCGTTGCATGTTACAAAGGTAAGTTTATCGGGATCGAGTGTAAAGCTAATGGCAACAAAGCAACAGCCTTACAACAGAAACATTTACGGGAGATAAGTATGCAACAGGGAATTTCACTGATAATTGATGAGACGAATATAGACATGTTAGAGTACTACGTTAAAGGTAAAAGAGTAATGAGTTTGGAGAGCAAGACATGAGTGATGACGCAGATATGGTAAACCACCCACCTCACTATACGAGTACCAAGTACGAGGTGATAGATATACTAGAAGAATTTTTCAAAGACGACCCGTTGTTATGGCAGTGTGGCAAATATCTTTTACGATGTAAAGGTAAGGGAAACCTAGAGCAAGACCTGAGTAAGATGATATGGTACGCTAAACGGAGAATGGAAAGGGAGGAAATTAAATGAGTAGATTTAAACTTGAGGCAATAGAAAAAAAGAGGCAAGAAAGGAAAGAGCAAAAAGAAATTGCAATTAAACGTGCATTAGAATATATGAAAAGAAAACCCGACGCACCTAAAACCAAGGTAGCAACTTATGCGGGGGTGCATATTTCAGTATTAGAAAATTGGGGAGTCGAGCTACCAAAACCCATCACTACTAAACAAAGAAGGAAAAAAACTCCGTGGGGTAAGGGGCAAATGATATGAGTGATGAGATAGATGATGCAAATAATGAAGTCCAAAGACGGCTTGAAGCAACATTGTCTAATGTAAATACTGAAATACCTGAAAACGAGACAGGCAAGTGTCTTTGGTGTGAAAAAACATTAACTGATAAGAGAAGATGGTGTTCTCCTATATGCCGTAATGAACATGAATATTATGCGAGTAAGCTATGACAATTATAAAAGAAGATAACAGAGTTGGCCCCGCGGTTTGTTGTGGGTGTGGTAAAGATGCAAAGATTAACCACGGGGGCAAATGGTATTGCTCAATAGAATCAGACATGGGAATCATGAACTTAAAAGGTTTTTGTATAAACAATAAAACGAAAGGAACTCAGTGCAAATAGTTACACTTGACTTTGAAACATTTTACTCGAAGGGCTACGGCCTACGCAAGTACACAACAGAGGAATATATATTAAACACCCAGTTTCAGGTGATCGGAGTAGCAATCCAAATAGATGCGAGCAAGCCCGTGTGGTACGAAGGAGAACAGGCATCAAGGGGGCTCGATGCTATTGACTGGAAAAACTCAATGCTCATCTGTCATAACACGCAGTTTGACGGAGCAATACTCAAATGGGTCTATGGCCATGAGCCAGTAGCCTACCTCGATACACTTTGCATGGCACGAGCCAAGCATGGTGTTGAAGCGGGCGGTTCACTTAAAGCATTAGCCGAACGTTATCAGATAGGAGAGAAAGGAGAGGAAGTTCTACAAGCATTAGGCATGAGATTAGAGGACTTTCCAGAACACCAACTGCGCCAGTACGGAGAGTATTGCAAGAACGATGTGAGACTAACCTACGACCTATTTAAAATCCTATCTAAAGGATTCCCCCTACCCGAATTGGAGCTCATTGATATTACACTCAGGATGTTCATACTACCTATACTACGCGTCAATGATAAATTACTAGGAAGAAGACTTAAGGAACTAAAAGAAGAAAAGACTTCAATGTTACAAGGGTTAATGGAAACTTTAAACTGCGACACCGAAGAGGCAGTCAGGAAAAAGTTAGCGAGTAACGTACAGTTCGCCACGATACTAAAAGACTTACACATTCCAGTGCCGATGAAGACGTCCCCTACTACCGAGAAAGAAACCTTCGCATTAGCTAAGACTGACGCGGGGTTCATTGCACTGCAAGAAAGTGACAACCCTGTACTGCAAGAGTTATGTGCCGTTAGATTAGGCACGAAGTCTACGATAGAAGAGTCACGCATACAAAGATTTATAGATGTTGGAGAAAGACACCAAGGTCTCTTACCTATCCCACTTAAATACTATGGGGCACACACCGGCAGATGGTCGGGCGCAGACAAGGTAAACTTTCAGAACTTACCAAGTCGGGACGCAAAAAAGAAAGCATTAAAGAATGCGATCCTACCTCCAGAAGACCATGTGATACTTAATGTTGACTCCTCACAGATCGAAGCTCGTATATTAGTCTGGCTTGCGGGACAAGACGATCAAGTAGAGTTGTATCGCGAAGGTAAAGATGTGTACTGTGACTTTGCCTCTCGTGTGTATAAGAAAACGATAACCAAGGAGAATAAGAAAGAACGAGCAGTCGGCAAGACTTGTATACTCGGCCTAGGGTATGGCACCGGCCATGCCAAGCTTAAAGGCGTACTAAAACTAAATGCCCGTATTGAGGTTAATAAGGCTGAGAGTAAACGGATAGTCGACTTATACCGCGAAGTCAATGATGAAGTGGTGAAGTTATGGGGCGAATGTGATATAGCATTACGAGATATAGCCTCATGGCCATCTGACCGGAAGCCGTACTATCTAGGCTCAGGTAGATGTCTGATAGTAGACCCCAAAGGGATTAAGTTACCTAATGGGTTATACATTACCTACCCGGACTTACAGCTAACTTCAAATGAACCAGACTCTGGCTACGAGTATAAATCTAGACGAGGCACTATTAGTATATGGGGCGGGGCGGTAGTAGAGAATGTGGTACAAGCATTAGCTAGAATAGTGATAGGTGAACAGATGATAGAGATTAATAAGAAGCATAGGCCGGTACTCACAGTTCATGATGCCGTAGTCTGTGTATCGCCGAAAGACACAGCCCAAGAAACTTTAGATTATGTAATGAACATTATGAACAAAGCACCCACTTGGGCAGAGGACTTACCCATTGCATGCGAGGGCGCATACGGAGACAATTATGGCGAATGCTGATTACTATTATACTGATTACTATTATAAGATACCTGACGAGTCGGTGGTTTCAGAAGTGATGTATCTTCGAGCAGTTACTGCACTTAAAGAATCATGGATCGACTATTATAATTTTAAAGCGATAGAAGTAAGAGATGATTGGGTGGTTGATTCTTGGTGGAGAGACTTATACAAAGCACACCCCTTCAAAGCCGGTATTATTAAGTTGGAGGCTAATACTTACTATGATTGGCACATCGATACTGACAGAGGAGTTGGGGTTAACATGTTGTTAAATAACTGGAACGGAAGTCATTGTATGTTTAACCCAAATTTAAAACGCGGGGCAAATGTAGCAGTCGGTAATGTGAAAGGCAAGTTTATTGAGTTAAAGTACAAGCCTCAAAGGTATTACTTATTTAACGCACAAGTTGCCCACACGGTGTATAATTTTGAAGAGACTAGGTATTTATTAAGCATAGATTTTGAAGAGGACAGAACTAAACTAAGCTATGAACAATTACTAGAGGAGACTATCCGTGAGAAATGGTGGGAAAAGTAGCATACAAAGACCTACAGATCGACATAAATTTGAAAGTAATTTTGATAAAATCTTCGTGGAAAAAATAAAGTGGGAAGATGAGATAAAAGAAGAAGATGACAACAAGCTACGTCGGGAAAAAAGAAATGACTCTAACTGAAGGTGCATTCATTCTAACAGTAAGCCTTAGTGGCAACTACGACGATCTAGAATTTGTCGGATATTTTAATGATTGTGAGACGGCGATAGAATACTATCATGAAAACTGTAGTGAATACCAAGCGGCGAGTTGTTTATTAACAGAGTATAGCAACCTACCAGGCGACCACCCTGATGTATTTGGATTTAAAATAACCGAACCACAATCCTGTGGCTTTGTAGGGGTAGACCCTAAAACTTTTACTAAGGATAAATAATGTTACATGAAATGTATGATGGGTTAATGGTAATGGACTACTTTGATGACTGTATCATTGGTGTCGTAAAAGGGATAGATAACGAAGACAAGGTTTGTTATAGCTTTCGAAAAGTAATTGCAAAGCTGATGCGCGAAGATGAAATGACCGAAGAAGATGCAACGGAACATTTCTATTACAACATGATGGGGTCGTATATGGGAGAACATACACCTTGTTTTTTATTCAAAGAGGGAGACCATGGCTAAACTAAAGCAAGTAGATCAGAACTATGAATCAACACACAAACGTACAAGCCAGGGAGGTAAGGTACGAAAGACCTCATCGATGAACAAAAGTTTTAAATCAGGCTATAAAAAATATAGGGGGCAAGGAAGATAGTGGCTGATTTTACATGGAGTTTTTCTTCCCTAAAAGAATACATCAACTGCCCTAAAAAGTATCAAGAAGTAAGGATACTAAAAAATTATAAATTTATAGACACCCCCCAAACAATATATGGGAAGGAAGTTCATGAAGCACTAGAACTTTATGTCAGAGATGGTAAGCCTCTAGCTAAAAACTATATGCGTTTTAAGAAAATGGTAGACGCATTGATTGCCATTCCGGGGACTAAATATCCAGAGTACAAGATGGCGTTGACTAAGAAGATGGAGCAGTGTGATTTTGATGATGAGAACAGATGGGTACGGGGCATTGCCGACTTAGTAATAGTAGACGGAGATCAAGCGTACATCATTGATTATAAAACAGGCAGCAACAAATACCCTGACCCAAAACAATTAAGACTCATGGCTCTTATGGCGTTTGTATGTTTTCCAAAAGTTAACAACATTAAAGCCGGCCTGTTGTTCTGTATGAAAAATAGTTTTGTTCAAGAGTCGTATACTAGGGAAGACATTCATAAATCATGGAAGTCATTTCAAACACCGCTTGATAGGCTTACAAACTCATACACTTTTAATACATGGACTCCGAACCCTACACCGCTGTGTGGATGGTGCCCGGTTGAAACATGTTCACATCATAGACCCCGCAGATAAAAAGGAGAAAAGCTAATGGGAATTGAAATGACTAAAATTTATGGTAAACCGACGAGAAAAGTAAAACATCTCAGGACAGAAGAAGATATTATTATAATGGTCAATAGAGCAAATGATTATATGAGAGCTAAACCTTATAGACCTAGGTCAAGAGTTGCCAAATATTTGGGCATATCAGTAACCACTTTAAATGAATGGGCGGAAGAAGGGAGACTAGTACTTCCAGAATATAATAAAGATGGAATTAGAAATAAGAAAATAATTAAGACAGAAAATCTTATTAGGTCTTTACGAAATCAAAATAAATTAATATTAAAATGAGTCGAGGGAATGTATAATAGAACCTATGCCATATAAAAACAAAGCCGACAGACCTCACAAGAAAGAATACCAGCAACAAAAAGCTAGGGGTGAGCATGAGAAGCGCATGGAAAGACAACGTGCTCGACGTGCCATGGATAAAAAAAGTAAAGATGCTAACGGAAATGGTGTAGCAGATAAGCGAGAAGGAAAAGATATAGCCCACAAAAAACCTTTATCTAAAGGTGGTAAAAACAAAGACGGTGTGACTATTCAGTCTAAATCTAAGAATAGATCGTTTGCCAGAAACTCTGATGGTACTATAAAAAACAGACAATACCTAGCCGGCAGATAAAGAATAAATGGAAAAACCATGGAAAAAAAGATATGATGTAAATGGTAATTTTGAAACAAGAGATTGGGTCATTACTTTTATACTTTTATTTATAGTCATTTCAATAATAATAACACAGATAATAACTTAACTAGTCCTTCCTGGACCTTCCTAGACTCTCTTAGATTATAAGTAAAAAAAAGGTTGACTTGTATTAAAGCCTGATGTTATAGTGTTAGTTCCACTAGAGAGGAAACGTATGGAACTAATTGACAACAAAGCTTTAAAGATTACAGTGCCTAATAATATTGTTGATAGAATTAAAACAGCAATAGAAAAAACAAAAGTATTAGACACAAGAGAACATTTAACTGACTTACTTATTCATTGGGGACCTGATGAATTAACACAGTTAAATTCTATAGTCACATTTAAACACACTTTGCCCTCACCTATAGCTCAAGACTATAAATACACAGGTCGATGGTCTCCTTTTGATCATCAGAAAACTACCTCTGAATTTCTAAGTATTAATAGACGGGCCTTTTGTTTTAACGAGGCGGGTACGGGTAAAACTTCTAGCGTGTTATGGGCTTCGGATTACTTAATGAATCTTGGAGTTATTAAGAGAGTGTTAGTCATATGCCCCTTATCTATTATGACTTCAGCTTGGAAGAATGATGTATACAACACTTGCATACACCGAGTTCCAGGCGTAGCTTATGGTACTGCAGCGGATCGAAAAGCCATAATTAACAACACAAGATATGAGTTTGTTATCATTAATTATGACGGTGTACGAATTGTAAAAGACGACATCATAGACGCAAACTTTGATTTAATTGTAGTGGACGAAGCTAACGCATACAAGAACGTATCAACTACTCGATGGAAAACACTTAACAAAATATTAAAGCCCCATACTCGCTTATGGATGCTGACCGGAACTCCGGCTTCACAATCTCCGTGCGATGCGTATGGCCTTGCTAGATTAGTAGCCCCACACAAAGTGCCTAAATTTTCATCAGCTTGGCGCGATAGAGTAATGAACCAAATAACAAGATTTAAATGGGTACCTAAGTCTACCAGTGAAGACTCAGTGTATTCAGTGTTACAGCCGGCGATACGATTTGCTAAGAACGATTGCTTAGATTTACCTGAAGTGACTTATCAAACAAGAGAAGTACCACTAACAAAAAATGTAGAGAAGTACTATAAAGAATTAAAGAAAGAGATGTTAATTGTTGCGGCGGGGGAAGAGATAACATCTGTGAATGCTGCGGCAAGCATGACCAAGTTGTTACAGATTTCTGGGGGCGCAGTGTATACTGATGAACGCAAGGTAGTTGAGTTTGATGTTAGACCTAGGCTCAATGCACTTATGGAGGTGATTGATGAAACCTCAAATAAGATATTAATCTTTGTACCTTATAGACATACTATTGACATAGTAGCGAAGCACCTAGAAGAAAAAGGTATTACGACAGCCATTATTAATGGTAGCGTATCAGCGCACAACCGCACAGAAATTATTAAAGAGTTTCAAAACGCAGACGACCCAAGAGCTTTGGTGATACAACCTCAGTCTGCCTCCCATGGAGTCACACTCACACGAGCGGACACGGTAGTATTTTGGTCTCCCGTTATGAGTGTAGAAGTTTATCTCCAATGTATTGCGAGGATAGATAGGGTCGGCCAGAAAAACAAGATGACAGTTGTTCATCTTCAAGGATCTGCTATTGAAAGAAAGCTGTATGCAATGCTACAAGGTAAAGTAGATAGGCATATGAATTTAGTTGATTTATATAGAGAGGAGATAGGACTATGAGCGAAGTAAAAGCAAATGATATGGTAACTACTTATCTTGCTATCAGGCGAGAACGAGAAAAGTTATCTAAGAAGTATGAACAAGAAGACAGTGTTTTCAAAGACCAGTTAAATAGGATAGAGGAAGCAATGTTAGAAACTTGTAATGAGATTGGTGCGGAAACACTGCGTACCGAGAACGGCACGATTATTAAGTCTTTAAAAGAGAACTATGTCTGTGGTGATTGGGATAATTTTAAGCAGTATGTCCTTGAGAACCAAGCGTTGGAGTTACTTCAACAGCGCATTAGTCAGACAAACTTTAAAGAGTTTTTAAGCACGAGGGGAGAAGAAGGATTACCTCCTGGTATTAGTACGATGAGAGAGTTTAAAATAACTGTACGTAAACCAACAACATAAGGAGAACTACTATGGCTCAACAGCCTATTACATTTACAACGCCACAAGGCATTGCGCAATACCCTTGGTTGTCTAAACCAGACACCAAGTTTTCAGAAGAAGGGGATTATAAGGTTAATCTTATTCTCCCTAAAGCAGAAGCTATTCCGCTACTTAAACAAATCAACGAAGTCTTCGCTGAGAACGTAGACAAAGAAACAAAGAAAGCTAAAGGCAAAGACATTAAAAAAGCTAGCCCTCCATACTTTGAGGAGCTTGATGATGCCGGACAACCTACGGGTAATGTCATCCTTAAGTTTAAATCAAAAGCTGCATACAAGCCGGCTATCTTTGATGCTAAGGGTATCCCTATGATAGACAGTAATATTTGGGGAGGATCTGAGTTGAAAATAAACGGTTCGATCGCCCCATATTACACAACTTTAATTGGAGCCGGAGTCGCTTTAAGACTTAGAGCGGTTCAAGTTATTCAGTATGTTGAAGGAGGTTCAGGTAGTGCGGATCGCTTTGGCTTTGAGGCAGTCGCCGGGTATGAGCATAAAGTACCTGAAACTTTTGAAGAGGTAGTAGCAGAAGCTCCTGTAGAAGTTACTCCTGCTCCGGTGGAAGTTGCTCCTGCCCCGGTAGAAGCAGTTAGTGAAGAGCCTAAAGTACGTGCGCCATCTAAACCTGATGTACAACCGGCTGATGATTTGTCGGACATTATTAACCAATGGGCTACTAAATAGGAGGGCGCATGCCTAAAAAATACAGTCAAGATTTTTTGTTAGATTTAAATAATTTAGATAGTGATAGAATAGGAGTTCAATTAGCGAAGGCCTGTGTAAATGCAGACCTTCCTATGACTGAAGTTTCTAAAGTTTTTGGGGTATCTCGTATGACTCTTCACAATTGGTTTCGTGGAGCCCCAGTACGGGATAAGAACACTCAAAAAATCAAATCTTTTTTAGTAGCACTGAATGAAGTTTGGACGGAACAGTTTGCAAACCAAACAACGGAGTTGCCGCTAGCTAATCAGAAGTTAGCTAAAGGATTTTTAGAAGTTAACATAATTCCTAAACTAAATTAAAAGGGACAGATGTGCTAAAAGAATTTTACACTAAAGCAATGCCGGACGAAGGGGTGTATTGTGTAGCTTTTAATACTCCTGGCACTCCGTCTTTCAATCATGAGTACACCGCTTCCATAGAAGCAGCGGTAGATCTCATACACAAGTATACGAAAGAAAGTAAAAACACTTTTATTGCCATGAGTACATTTGAGAGTAAAGAAAGAAAAGCCGCTAACACAAAGTATGTTAAATCATTATATATAGATTTGGATGTAGGAAAAACTAAGGACTATCCTTCACAGAAAGATGCCTTAATCGCCCTTACTAAATTTATAGAAGATACTCAACTACCTTTTCCGGCAGTTGTTAATAGTGGTAATGGCATTCATGCGTATTGGTTTTTAAAGACTCAAATATCTCGTGATCAATGGAAGCCAATTGCTGATAAGTTTAAGTCTTTGTGTATACAAGAGGGATTAAAGATTGACCCTACTGTAACAGCAGATTCTGCTCGACTACTTCGATGCCCTGAAACAAACAATTATAAACAACAACCACCTAGGCCCACTCTAATATTAAAAGATGCACCGGAGTACAGCCTTAATGTGATTGTGGATATTATAAATGCAAAGGTCACAGAAGATGTCCCGCTAGAAGAACTTGTAAAAACAGGATTAACTGAAGAGCAGATAAAAGATAAGTACAAAAATTTTGAGAACAGATTTAAACCTTTTTTAATAGAAAGCGTTAAGGGTAGCGAGAAAGGTTGTGCTCAAGTTAAAGATTATGTACAGAATGTAAAGACTTCTGAAGAACCAGTGTGGTGGAGAGTACTTTCACTTGCACAAAATTGTGTAGACCGGGACGATATTATACATACTATATCTAAGGACCATCCGGGATATTCTCACGATGAAACAGAAGAGAAAGCGCTACACACTGAGGGCAAACCTCATACGTGTATAGACTTTAATTCTGCTAAAGCCGGGCTTTGTACTAAGTGCCCTCACTGGCAGAAAATAACATCGCCTATTCAACTAACTAAAGTGCCTAAGAAATTAGAAATGGTTGAGAAACCTCCTGTATTACAAGGAGAAGTCTTACCCAAGGTAACTAAAAAACCTCATGGACTACCAGCTTCTATGGATGAGAGGGGATATTGGATAGGGAAAAGTGATCATTCGGTATACAAAACGGTCACTGTAACAGATAAAAAAGGAGTCTCATACAATGATGATCAAGTAGTTTATGAGTATGAGATGATTGCAATTAGGCACGTAAAAAGCAGCGCTGATGGGACATGCTTAATAATTCATGTAAAGCATCCACATGATGGACTACTGGAATTTATTTTACCAATGAAGGTAGTGTACGACCCATCAGAATTACGGAAGACGTTAACTAGTAACGGCTTATATTATGATAGTAAACAACAAGAGGGATTAATGATGAAATATTTTATAGATTGGGCTAAAGATATGCAGAAAAGAGGTAAGTACGATGTGATGTATGATCAGATGGGTTGGAACGAAGACAAGAGTTCGTTTGTTATTGGGAGCACTGAGTTATCTAAAGGTGGAAAAGAAAAGACTACTCCTATATCAAACCTCGCAAAGTCTGTTGCGCCTTTCTTGATTAAGAGTGGGACCTATGAGGGATGGCAAAGTGCAGCGCAGAAGCTTAATCAGAATGGCTTAGAGATGCACATGTTTGTCACCTTGTGTGGTTTTGGGTCTACCTTGATGGACTACTCATCTACTACAGGCGTAGCAATATCCCTTACGGGAGAATCAGGTGCGGCTAAAACGGGAGCGTTGTATAGTGCGTTAAGTATTTGGGGTAAGCCTAAAGACCTATCTGTTATGAACACTACATCAAATGCTTTACAAGGAAGATTTCTAACGTTGCATAATATACCGTTTGGTTTTGATGAGGTAGGTAATAAAAACCCATTCCTCTTATCTGATTTTATTTTGTCAGTGTCTCAAGGTAAAGCTAAACTTAAGATGGAAGGATCTACTAACGCAGAACGAGCTTATGAAGCGTCGGCATCTTTGATAGCTATTATGACTTCTAATCACTCTCTGTATGACAAGCTAAAAACTATTAGGTCTAACCCTAATGGCGAGGCGGCTAGATTGATTGAGTTTTCTGTGAGAAAGCCTAAAGCGTTTATTGATAATGCAAGGATCGGTAAAGAAATCTTTGATGAGTTTAATTCTCACTATGGTTGGGCAGGCCCTCTATTTATTAAGGCTGTGTTTGATTATGGCTCTGAAGATGACATCAAACAAAATTTAGTTAGGTGGGAAAAGAGATTTGTAGAAGACTTCGGTAACGATACTGCTTATAGGTTTTATGAAAACTTAATATCTGTAACTATGACCGCGGCTGAAATAGTCAATGCAGCTGACATTTTAACCATTGACATAGAACGCATCTACAAATTTATTGTGGGCGAGATGATTAATATCCGCGATGAGGTAGTTAAGGTTAATAACGTTGACTATGAGTCAGTACTTCAAGACTACATCGATGCTAATACAGATAAAATTTTGGCTTTCAAGGACAATAAAATTATTGCAGAACCTCATAGAGCACTTACTATGAGAGTAGATAACGATAAAGATACTATGTGGATATCCAAGAAAGAGTTTGATTCTTATCTTGCCGAGCTACCGATTAGTACTAAAGAGTTTGTATTTCAAATGAAGCTTCTTAATGTTGACATTCAAGTTGGGTCACATGTTAAACAACGTATGAATGCCGGGTGGAAGGATGTATCTAAATCCGCCACAGCAGTTTATAAAATTAAACTAAGTACTTTAGGTAGTGAGAAGATCGAGGGATTAAAGAATGCAGTTGCATGATGATCCTGATTGGATTTTTCCTTTTGAGTTTATGGAGATCGGGGATAGTTTTTTTATCCCTACTCTCAAAAGTTCTAATTTGATTTACTCTATTGAGAAAGGCGCTAAGAAAGCTAAGATTAGAGTTAAATCTTTTTCTGTTGTGGAGGGAGATTTTATGGGTGTACGTACGTGGCGTATTAATTAATGTATCGTGGCTTCCATTCTTTGGTCTTCCAGTTGATGAAACAACTCTAGAATTGCCTGCCATTTTTCCTCGGTAAGGTGTTCTAAGTGTAAGGGTAATTTAATAGGTACGGGACTGGCTAAGTAGGCTATTGCATCTTCTATTGTTTTTATTTCTGAATTTTTTATTACTAAAGTAAAGTCCATTTAAAATCCTCCTTTTAACTGCCTAGTTCTTTTTGAAGATACTCCCTATATTTTTTAGATATAGACACGCCATTCATACTTTCTTCCATCTGTCTTTGGCGTCCTTTTCTAGAACTTTTTATAGTGCTAGATGAAATAGGGTTTCTTTTACCCCCTTCAGACTCATTAAATTTTTCTATTTGACCTATAACAACTTCGTATGAATCCTCATCACCCGTGCTGTAAGATAAAAATGCAGCCGTTAACAACGCATTCCGGCGATCTAGGATTTTTCTTTCCCCTCTTTTTATTGTGTTATTACGTTCATATTGCATCGATAGATCTTCATTGGTAAACCCAAAGACCTGCATAAATGCATCAAACCCATTAAGAGGAGTAAGCTCTACACCGGCGCGGTTACGTGCACCTTCGTTAGCATACCTTATTGCTTTCATAGGGTTACGTAAAAAAGCGGGAAGCACTTGTTCGCCGGCTCTGTATAAGTTACCTTGATTAAAATCGGTGACAGCTCGATTCATACTGAGTGCGTAAGAAAAGGACGGACCTAAAGACATTTCTAATAGGTAAGTCGGAAGTCCTACTTCTCCTAACCTTCTACTGTCGTCTCTAAAGACTAGGTTACTGAAGCCTGTTCTCCCTGCTATATCCAGATTCAACAGCTTATTAAGCGGACCTTTGTATCCAATCTCTCCAAACATATCTCGCACACTTTCGTCAAAATCAAAGAACTCATCGTCTTCATCGTCAAACATAGCGTTGATCATTTCAGCTAATACATTGACAGCTCCGTACAAGGGCATCCCTTGCAAGCCCGCGACAGTAAATGATAAACCATAAATACCTAGCAATTGTTTTCTAGCTACATTTTTAATTTCTTTTAAGCTCTCTAGTTCTTTATATAAAGTGTCTCTTTGTTCTTTGTTTGCCGGGTCGGTTCCTAGTTTTGCAATTTCATTTGCTATGTCTGACTGCGCTTGTACGTTACCTTTCATACCTTGATAAAATAGTTTGGCTATTAATGAAAGCATCGCATGACCATAACGTTTAAAAGTAAACATGGTCTTACCCCAACCTGATTGAAAATATCGAGGTCCTACTTCTGGGAGCGCGGTACCATGTGCGTCTCTTGTAAAATCTTGGGCCATTTCGGTAGACTCTTTAATTGATTTACCCGCAGTTCTATCCGCTAAAAATGAAGCTGTAAAAGTTACTTCACGGTTAAATCGTTCTGTATTTTGAAACATCCATCCTAAAAGACCCTCCACTTTAGCGCGGTTGCCTGTAAAGTCTTGCGAATTTTTTTGTCTCATCTCAGTAAGCTCAAAGCCTAAACCACGTTTAAATACTGAGTTCTGAACGCCATAGTCATAGAGATCTAAAAGTTCTTGACTAATTACGTCTTCTTGTTTAATTAAACCTCTATCAGCATTGACTTGACTTCTTCTTACACCGTCTTTCATAGCATACGATACATCAGGCGCAAAGCCTTTATTGTTATCAAGGCCTCCAGACATATAGAGTTTAAGCGCCTTATCAAATGCTTTCATGCCATTAACAACTCCGTGTTTAGCAACTAATCCAGGAATTACAATAAGCAATACTTGAGTTAAGTTAACTAATGCAGAAGACACATTACCCGCAATAGTAGTCATGAAACTAATATATGACAGAGTTCCAGCGATACGGCCCGCCACAGGGTTAATCATAAAATTATGGCCTTTTTCTGACAGGTCATTAGCAACCATAGCAATCAATGATTGTTGTTTTGTTTTCTCGTCGGTAGATAAAGTATCATCATTCTGAATCATAGCTAAGCCGGTAGTTTTGGACTCCTCTTGGATATTACCTAAAGCTTCACTAAATTGAGGTACATACTCCATGTTAGTTACTTGGTTAGCCATTTTTGCGCCTACATCGATAAAGCCAGCGATAATATCTTTTTCAAAACCCGCAACACCTTCACGAGCTAAAGTAGATTGGCGCACACTACTA
>Ga0209482_1001485_pt1 | contig 16018 bp, 15 predicted proteins | sample CoawatmetaG10DNA_FD_187512 | JGI IMG/M metagenome (GOLD analysis project Ga0209482, IMG submission 187512) | Marine microbial communities from the West Antarctic Peninsula - Coastal water metaG104-DNA (SPAdes) (version 2) | ecosystem: Environmental > Aquatic > Marine > Coastal ...
CACTGCTGCCTAAGTGAGATTAGAGTGAAAATTGTTACTGATCAAAACATACCGCTGGCGAATGAATTATTTGGATCCTATGGTGACGTTCAGCTATTGCCTGGCCGAGAAATATCAGCAGCAGACCTTGTCGACGCGGACATCCTTTTAGTTCGGTCCGTAACTCAAGTGGGTCCAGATCTTCTGAAAGATTCAACGGTTAAATTTGTGGGCTCTGCGACTATTGGAACGGACCATGTCGACGTAGATTATCTTCAAGCTGAGGGGGTTCACTTTGCCCATGCTCCAGGCTGTAATGCTCAATCGGTGGTGCAATATGATTTGTCTGTAATGACGAGATTAATACCTGATTGGCAGAACAAAACAGTCGGTATAGTGGGTTGCGGCAATGTGGGCGGCAGGCTGTTAAAGACGCTTTTGTCAATCGGCGTTGACTGTCGGGTCTATGACCCCTATCTGGCAAGCGATAGTGGAATAATGACCACCGACTTTGAGTCAGTGCTGGGGTGTGACATCGTGTGCCTGCATACCCCTTTGACCGTTTCCGGACTATATCCTACCTACCATTTACTGGATGCCATGGCGCTTTCTAAGCTCAAGTCCGGAGCTCTTTTAATCAACGCCGGTCGCGGTGCTGTAGTCGACAATAAAGCATTACTCTCCTCGTTAAAGGGAGGCGCAGACTTTGTGGTTGCTCTCGACGTGTGGGAGCCTGAACCTCTAATTGACCTAGAGTTACTCCAGCATGTTTCAATGGCCTCACCTCATATTGCGGGATATAGTCTCGAGGGGAAAGTAAACGGAACGTCAATGATCTTTAACGCGTTTATGGCATGGCATGGGGCTCCTCAGTATCCGAGTAATCTCCGTACGTTAGAAGACATGGAGCCATGCTCTGTTGCTATTGACTGCGTTGCCGATGCTATTTTGGCGAGCTTCGATATTGCTGCAGATGACAACAGAATGCGTTCGATGCTTAAAGGCGTTGAGCTTGGCTCTAATGTTATAGGTGAGCATTTTGACCGGCTGCGCAGAGACTACCCAGTCCGACGTGAATGGGCTTCAATGCTGTTTGATACTGAGCTGTCTCACAGTGACCGATTAACGCTAAGGTCTTTAGGCTTTAATCTAGGCTAACGCCTTATAGAGGCAATTAGACTTGGTCTATCTTTCTGTGGCTGGCTGCGTAGGAGAGAAGAAAGTTAGAGAGTCTCTCTATGGCTTTGATGAGCGTGTCCTGATCAGGTAGAAATACAACTCTGAAGTGTTGTGTATCTTGACAGGTAAATGCGGAACCCTGAACGATCAACAAGTGTTCTTCTTTTAGTAATTCTAGAACAAAACTTTCGTCGTTATCAATAGGGTAGACCGCAGGGTCTAACTTAAAAAACAAATACATTGCAGACTTTGGCTTTACACAGGTTACGCCTGGAATAGATGTTAAAAGTGTATGTGCTAGATCACGTTGTGCAAGCAGGCGACCGCCGGGTAGTATCAAATCTTCAATGCTTTGACGCCCGCCAAGCGCTGTTTGTACGGCCAGCATCGCGGGAACATTCGCACACAGACGCATCGAGGCTAGCATCTCTAAACCTTCAATGTAACTTGCGGCCATCTGTTTCGCGCCGCTAATCAACATCCAGCCAGACCTGAATCCAGCAAGCCGATAGGTTTTTGATAGCCCGTTGAAGGTCAAGCACAATGTGTTTTTTGTCAAGAGCGCAAGCGGGTGATGTATCGCGTCATCATATAAAATACGGTCATAAATTTCGTCGGCAAATATGATTAACTCATGCCGTTCAGCAAGCTCTACTAATGCGCGCAGCGTATCTTTTGAATAAACCGCACCAGTAGGGTTGTTTGGGTTAATAATAACGATGCCGCGAGTATTTTTAGTAATTTGTCTTTCTATATCATCAAGATTAGGTTGCCAGCCTTCAGATTCTTCGCATTGATAATGTACGGGTTTCCCCCCAGCAATAGACACCGCAGCTGTCCAAAGAGGATAGTCGGGGGAGGGGATGAGGATTTCATCACCCTGGTTGAGCAAACCTTGCATCGACATTACAATCAATTCACTAACGCCATTACCCATAATAACGTCATCTACATGAATGTCCTCAAGGCCTTCAGCTTGGTATCGTTGCATGACGGCTTTTCTAGCGGCAAACAGACCTTTACTGTGCGAGTAACCTTGCGCGTCACGAAGGTTATATATGACATCGTGCATTATCTCGTCAGGTGCATCAAAACCAAAGGCGCCAGGGTTACCAATATTGAGTTTGAGAATCTGCTGGCCTTCATCTTCTAGCCAATTGGCATAGTCCAGGACGGGCCCACGAATTTCATAATTAACATTATTTAATTTGTCTGATTGTAAAAAATGTTTCATTACTTGAATACTTTTCGATGGTTTTATTTGCGCGCGCGCATTGTACCTAAAAATTTAACTGTTTTGGCTCTGGCCACTATATGAGTTTTGGTTTTCGAGGCTAAGAAGCTATTTAATGGCTCTAGGCGCTTAATAAATAAGCTTTAGAACCTATGCTCTTGGTAGTCTGCTGATAATCCCCTCTAACGACTGAAAACACAGCTTCGGTGGCGTGAAAATAGCCACACCTTTTAACAAAAGAAGAGAGGAAAAATACGACTATTGTTTTTTGGCTTTCTTTTCCTGACGTTTTTCTTTCATCGTTTTTTCAGGCTTCTTTTTAACTGCTTTTTTCGAATCTTGACCCTTAGCCATAAATCTCTCCTTTAGTATTTGTAAGAGTTTAACACATTGGCAGAACTTAGAGAGAAACGAGAAAAGGCAAATTCCATCGCTTTGCCGAACGCTTATAACTTAGTCAGCACAAGCATTTTAATAAAATAGGGAAGGGAGCCGGACTACTTTTTTTATTGTCTTAATTATTTAATTAAAAAGGCTTGAGAATAGAGAATCCAACGGTATAATGCCCGCCTTGCTGAAGTGAAAGACAGTAAGCCAGATTTGCTTTTTTGATATTATTTTGGAATTTAAGATAATACAGCGGCTTGGGTTAGTAACTACTATTTTTTATAGTCACCCAAAATCTGATGTTAAGCCTCGTCCCGTTCGTCTAGAGGCCTAGGACACCGCCCTTTCACGGCGGTAACAGGGGTTCGACTCCCCTACGGGACGCCATGTTATAAGATGCCATTATTGGCTTCTGCGGGAATAGCTCAGTGGTAGAGCAGTTCGTTGCCAACGAACAGGTCGGGAGTTCGAGCCTCCTTTCCCGCTCCAATTTAAAAAACGCAAAATTTCGATTTTGCGTTTTTTTTATGTCTGCAATAAAGTCGTATCAAGGCCTTTTAAGTTCATCTCTTATTTCGGTCAGCAAAGACACGGTCTCTTGCTGGCGCGTTACAAAGAAAAAAAGTGGATACAAACCAAGGGTAATGATGGTTAAAATCAGGAATATGATGAAATTGCCAAGACGCGCCGCCATACAGGTATTTCCTTTGTTATTTTTTAGAGACTTGATCATAGCTGAATAACAAAGCGAGGAATATATCGAAGATGTGCCTAGCGCGAGAAGGTCCAGTCGTTTAATTTGAGCTTATCCTCAATTGAAGGGTGTTATTCAAGCATCTTTTATTCAGAGGGAAAATAACATACCTGATAAAACTCAAACCGGAAGCTGTTTATGCGGCAAAGTTCATTATAATTTCCTACAAGTAAAAGTTATATCTAGCCATCATTGCCATTGCAGTGATTGTCAAAAATCGACTGACAGTGGCAAAGTAACTATTGTTATGGTTCCTGATGAAGCTCTTAACTCAGAAGGCAATTTAAAGTTCTTTAGGATAACTGGTACGGCAGGTTCGCACATTAGCAGAGGGTTTTGTAGTGCTTGTGGCTCTCCTGTAATTAGTTTCGTGGAGGAGAACTCTGGCATTAAGTTCATTAAAGCAGGCACTTTGGATGGCTCGTCTTGGGTGAGTGTTGCGTTAAATTTTTGGGGTTCTAGTGCTGTAGAATGGTCTCCTGCGGATGAAGAAATCCACACGTTTGCCCATAACCCAGATTTGGGATAAACCTTTAGCTAAAAAGAGATGGATTTTGCGATCTGTCTGCTCATAGGTCTAGGTGCCATTAGGTCGGGGTAAGAGATTCTACCCGTGCAAATTACTGCCTACTCTAGGGCGGTGGCGATTTTTTAAAAAACACCTAAGGCTAATCCGGCGGCCATACCCTGGCCAAAATCTTCACACTGTCCTTGGTGCTCATTCTTGAAGCCCCCAACGATGATCAGTGGTTCGCACACCTTACGCAACGGATAGCCTTTAACAATACGGTCTACTTCACGAACAGCGCCGGTACCATCATTACCTGAGCTGACAAAAATGCCGTAGGGCAGGTTCAGTTGAAAAGGTTCAGCGGGATAGAAGGTACGATCAAAAAAGTCTTTCAAAGCGCCGCTCATATAGCCAAAGTTCTCAGGCGTCCCAAAGAGAATGCCATCAGCCCAGCGCAAGTCGCTCAAATCGGCATCAAAAGCCGTTATAAAGCGCGTTTCAATATCTTCCTCACGCTGACACCCCTCATGCACTGCTTCCGCCATACGCATAGTGCCGCCGCTTTGGCTGTGGTAAACAATTAATAGATTTTTCATCACTGCATGCGCACCATTAGATAATGTTTGTTTTACACATTTGACTGCACTAGATCACAGTCCTTGGTATTGTAAGACGGTAACATTATAGACGTTGCCTGAAAACAGGGATTCGTATGATTTATTTGCTAGGGATAAGCATTGGTATCTTTTCTGTGATTGATTTTAGGTTGTAGGTCGAAAAACAGTCCGGTCTAGGCAGTGCGGCCTCGTGACTGGGAGCTTGAACTAATTTACATTGTTCACTATAAATATACGGTCAAGTATGACCTGCGGGCCATTGTTATGGTTTAATTGGCGCAATTATACTCGTTCTGGTCCGAAGAGGGCGAGTAGTTAAAGATTAATGACCGAGTCCTGAATAATGACAACAGTGTCGTGTAATACTGTGAGAGGGTATACCCAGAGGCCAGAAGAGGTTCTTTGGGCCTGTTTGACGCCTGCCAATGGCGTATACCGACCCATGCTGGGAGAGCTATCTCAGAATGTCTGAATCAACTAGTACCTCAGGAACAAAAACTTATCTAAGATTGCTAGGTTATGTGGCGCGCTACTGGTTCCCGTTTTTAATCGCCGTATTTGGTTTGTTACTGCATTCTCTTGCCGAGATCGCCTTTATCGATCTGCTACGCTACATCACAGATACGGTAGCTGTTCTAACTGGGTCTGCGGCTGATTCTGCGGCTGCGTCTAAGTCAGGGGTTATCGGCGGTATTGCGCAAGGGCTATTTGGCGATGAACTAGTCAATGAAAGCTGGCTAGTCATACCGCTATTTTTAATTATGATTAGCGCGGTGAGAGGTGTTGGCTATCTGATTGGCACCTATTTCATTGCCTATGTAGCAAATTACCTAGTGCATGCGTTGCGAACGGACCTGTTTAACCGCTATTTATTGCTGCCGTTTAAGTTTTTTGACCAGTCAATGTCCGGAAATTTGGTGTCGGTGGTTACCTTTAATGTGCAGCAGGTGACAGAGGCAGGCACCAAAGCGATTAAGACTGTCGTACAGCAGGGCAGTTTAGTGATTCTATTGATGGGGTATCTGTTGTATGTGAATTGGATACTGACTTTGTTCTTTATAGCCGTATTACCCATTATCGGACTGATCGTTACCAAGGTAAGCAGGCGCTTTAGGCTAATTAGTAAAAATATTTTGTCAGCGATGGGCGATGTGACCCATGTGACGCAAGAGGCTGTGCAGGGGTATCAAGAGGTTCGAATATTTGGTGCTGTAAAGACTGAGCGTAACCGCATGAGTAATGCCAGTCATGATAATCGGCGGCAGAACATGAAAATGGCATTTACCGGCGCATTGAGCAATCCGTTAATTATCCTGATTGTTTCGTTTGCCTTTGCCGGCGTCACTGGGTTTATGCTCAATCCGATTATTCTCAACACCATGACTACCGGTAGCTTCATTGCCTTTATTGTCGCTTCAGGAGTATTGATTAAGCCTATTCGCCAGCTTACAGAGGTTAATAGCGATATTCAGCGCGGGATTGCGGCGGCAGAGTCGATCTTTGAGATTCTTGATTCAGACGCTGAAACAGACCAGGGTACTTTCGAAGCAGAAACCGTTACCGGCGGGTTTGAGTTCTCTAATGTCAGTTTCACCTATAAGGGAACCAAGAAAGAGATCCTTAAAGAGATTAATCTAAAGGTTAGTCCTGGAGAGACCATCGCGCTGGTGGGATCTTCAGGTAGCGGGAAGACGTCACTAGTAAGTTTGATCCCTCGTTTTTATAACCATAAAGAAGGCCATATCTTGCTTGATGGCGTTGACGTTAATGAATTTACGCTCACCAATTTAAGAAAACATATTGGAATCGTGAGCCAAAACGTCACTTTGTTTAACGACACTATTTTTAATAACATCGCCTATGGTGAATTAAAGGATAGGTCTGTGGATCAGGTGCGAGCGGCAGCTAAAATAGCTAATGCCGATGAATTTATTGGAGATCTGCCTGATGGTTATGATACTCACATCGGGGATGACGGTGTGATGCTCTCTGGCGGTCAAAGGCAACGGATAGCCATAGCGCGTGCGGTGCTTAAGAACGCGCCAATCCTTATTCTTGATGAAGCAACCTCTGCCCTGGATACGGATTCAGAGCGCCATATTCAGGCGGCTTTAGAGCAGCTTATGAAGGGTCGCACAACCTTTGTTATCGCTCACCGCCTGAGTACCGTTGAAAAGGCCGATCGTATCTTGGTGTTAGAGAAGGGGCTCATTGTTGAGCAGGGGACCCATGAGCAGTTGTTGGGTAATAAGGGTCGATACGCTAAGCTATATCGAAATCAGTTTGATGAGTCTGGGGGCTAGCTTTGTCGGCTGAAAAGAGATGGCTAAATGCCTGTTACAGCGATAGCTCATCGCTATTGTTGTTAGCACCACTCTCTTGGCTGTTTAGTCTTATATCTACCGTTAGAAGGAAGATTCTGCAGCGTTTGTATCAAGGTAAGTGTTTTTCGGTGCCTGTTGCGGTGGTGGGTAACATTTCTGTTGGTGGCAGTGGCAAGACACCGTTGATTATAGCGTTAGTTAACGCACTCAATAAGCGTGGCTATACAGCTGGCGTTGTCAGTCGTGGTTATGGCGGCGCTGCTAATGCCTATCCATTGCTCGTCACGAGTGAAACGCCCGTAGACCAAAGCGGCGATGAACCCCTTTTGATAGCACGATTGTGCGGATGCCCCGTAGTGGTAGACCCTAATCGAGTGAGAGCTGTTGAATTTTTATTGCATGAGACTTCCTGTGACATCGTTCTTAGCGATGATGGCTTGCAGCATTACAGACTACATAGAGATATTGAGATCGCAGTGGTAGATGCTGCGCGAGGCCTAGGTAATGGCCGTATGTTGCCGTCGGGCCCTTTGCGTGAGAGTCCTAGCCGCCTAAGTCAGGTAGATTTTGTGGTGCTTAATGGCTCTGGAGCTGACATTGGGGCAGAGCTAGACTTGGTAGGTGCGCACCACGTTGAATTACAGGCTTTAGGTTTGCGTCATATAGCCAGTGATGTACTAACCCCGGTTGATATGTGGGAAGGCGGCAGAAAAGCACATGCTGTTTGCGGTATTGGCCACCCCGATAGATTTGCTCAAACACTTACAACGCTGGGGTTTGAGGTTATTTTGAGTTCGGTCAATGACCATCAGCACCTAAGTAGTGATGACCTCACGTTTGGTGACGACTTACCTGTCATTATTACCTCAAAAGATGCGGTTAAATGCAGCGGCGTCATCCCTGAGAATCTGTGGGTGTTGGAGGTAGAAATGTCTATTTCCGATGATTTTGTTGATAGTCTTACCGAACAAGCAGGTCTGACTATCACGGCTACATAAGTTAGTCCTATAATGAAGCTATAACCCTAAGAGTACTTTGTATGCCCTTTATCGTCATAATCCCTGCCCGCTACGAGTCCACACGCTTGCCGGGCAAGCCGCTTAAAGATATTGCTGGTACCAGTATGATTCAGCGTGTTTGGCAGCAGGCAATTAAGAGCGGTGCATCCCGTGTGATTATTGCAACTGATGATGAGCGGATTAAGCAGGCCGCTAGCGACTTTGGTGCCGAGGTATGTATGACCAGAGACGACCATGTGTCTGGCACCGATAGATTGCAGGAAGTGGCGAATATATTGGCGCTTAAGGGCGATCAGTTGGTCGTCAACGTGCAGGGCGATGAGCCACTGATACCGCCGGCTGTGATCGATCAAGTGGCCAACAACCTTGCCAGTAATCCTTCGGCGGGGGTTTCGACGCTCTCAGAGCCAATTACTGACATTATGGCGTTTAGGGACCCCAATGTCGTTAAAGTGGTCACTAACGGTCAAGGGATGGCCAATTACTTTAGTCGTGCGTCAATCCCCTGGCCTAGAGACGGTGCTCAGGACGATAGTAATAGCGCGGCATCCGCAAGACGGCATATTGGCATCTATGCCTATAGGGTCAGTCAGTTGAATGCATTTGTTGCATGGCCGGTTTCACCAGCCGAGCGATCTGAGTCGTTGGAGCAATTGCGATTCTTGTGGAATGACGTGGCGATTCATGTGGAAGATGCCATTGAAGAAGTGCCTGGCGGTATTGACACAGAGCAGGACTTAGAGGCTGCAGCACTACTGTTATCTTAATATAAAATAATATTAAACAGTATCTTATAGGGTATACCTTACAACTTACATAACATTAACAATGCAGGCAGATCACAGACTATGAGCAAACTATCCGTTTTATTTGTGTGTCTTGGGAATATTTGTCGGTCACCTACAGCGCATGCGGTATTTCGGCAGATCGTGATTGCTCAGGGGCTTGATAGCAAAATACAGGTCGACAGCGCTGGCACAGGCGATTGGCACCTAGGCCGCGCTCCAGATGCGCGGTCAACGGCAACCGCCGCCGAAAGAGGTTATGACCTATCCGATTTACGCGCACGCCTAGTAACGCCCTCTGATTTTGCTCATTTTGACTATATTGTCGCTATGGATAACAGCAATCTGGGTAATTTGCAGGTTATGTGCCCTAGCGGTTTTTCTGGAGAGCTTAAGCTTTTTCTAGATTATACCGGTAAAGAGCGGCATTCAGACTACACCGAAGTACCAGATCCATACTTAGGGGGTGCAGACGGCTTTGAGTTAGTGCTCGACTTGATCGAGGATGCGTCACTAGGGCTTTTGGAGCGCATCAAGGCTCAGTTGCACCAATCAGGTAAGGTCGGAGGATGATTCTTTAGATGGGCGATCTACAGATCGAGACAAAAAAGTTGTTGCTGACCATGAATACCATGGCATTGCCTTCAACAGCAGAGTACTTTTGTTCTGCATCAACGGTTGATGAGGTGAAAAAAGCGCTGTCTTTTGCCAGAGAGCATAATTTAGCCGTCACACCCTTGGGGGCGGGTAGTAATGTCGTACTTGCAGGTAACTTAAGTGGGCTGGTTGTGCATTTAGGATTAAAAGGGTGGGAGTCTGTTGCGCCGCAGGGCGTTTCCACTGAATATGTTGATGTGACCTTTGCCGCAGGTGAGAGCTGGCATGACATGGTGCTTATGTGCCTAGACAGGGGCTGGTACGGTCTAGAGAACCTGTCATTAATTCCAGGTAATATGGGGGCAGCGGCAATCCAAAATATAGGTGCCTACGGCGTAGAGCTCTCTAGCCGACTCGTCTCATTACAGGTTGTCGATATTCACTCGGGCACATGCTCAGAGTTGGATCGTGAAGCTTGCCAGTTTTCCTATCGAGATAGTATTTTTAAGCAATCATTGAAAGATAAATGCATTATTACTCATCTGACGTTGCGCTTATCAACTGAACCCAACATAAATATTGATTATCCTGCTCTGAATGCTTATTTTGTGGCGCTAGATAAAGACCCTACACCCCAGTTGGTCTCTAATGCAGTGTGTAAAATACGGCGTGAAAAACTACCTGATCCGAATGAGTTGGCTAATGTTGGTAGCTTTTTCAAGAATCCGGTCATTGCTCGGTCAGCTTTGGCTCTTGTACAGGCGGTCGATGGCAACGTCGAGGTTCCTTTTTATCCCCAGACGGATGGGTCAGTGAAGGTCCCAGCGGCGTGGTTGATTGATCAGTGTCAGTTTCGCGGTGTGCGCCGAGGGAATGTTGGTGTGCATGACAAGCAGGCTCTAGTGCTGGTGAATTACAGTAATGAGGGCGACAACGACAGTGCCAGAGAGGTTCTAGCCCTAGCAAAAGAGATTCAAGTTGCTGTAAAGGTAAGATTTGGCATTGTCTTAGAGGTGGAACCGCGTATCTATGGATCTTTTTGAACAGCAGGTTATTCCGCTTCCATTGAGTCCAGACCGTCAGAGTGAAATCACGTTTTGGCCCAGTTGGTTGGGCTCCGCTGAAGCCGATGACCTACTCGCCACAGCTATTAATCAGGTCGCTTGGCGACAGGATAATATTCATATAGCGGGCAAATCGATCCCTATCCCAAGATTACAAAATTGGTATGGCGACCCTACCACTAGCTATACTTATTCACGTATTAAGTTACAAGCGGTGGCTTTTCCTCCTTGGATGGAGATACTCCGACGCAGGGTAGAGCGCCAGACTGGCAATTGTTTTAACCGGACGCTGGTTAATTACTACCGAGACGGCCAAGATAGCGTTGATTGGCATGCTGATGATGAGTTTGAGTTAGGGCCAGAGCCGATTATAGCGTCAGTCAGTTTGGGTCAAGAGCGAGCTTTCTTGTTGCGTCATAAAACGACAAAAGAAAGGCTAAAAATAAACTTACCTCACGGCTCCCTAATGATGATGGGGCCAGGTATTCAAGAGCATTGGCACCATAGCGTCGCCAAAGATAAGAATGTTGTTGGGCCCAGAATAAATTTTACCTTCCGTAATATGGATTAATGTGGTCGTCAGAAGAGGCGATATTAAGGAGTAAGCATTGAAGTTATCTGCATTTGGAGACAAGTTTTCAGCTTCGACAGGCATTGTTGAGCTGATGGATGATCTCGGTACTGCGCTTAATGAAAATCCGGATATGATTTTTATGGGTGGCGGCAATCCTGGCCGCATCCCGGAGGCAGAGGCTATCTTTAAGAAGCGACTCGAAGCAGTTCTTCAAGACCCTCAGCAGTTACATAGCCTAATGGGAATCTATCAGTCCCCGCAAGGCGATAAATTATTCCTCAACCAGATTGCTAGTTTACTTCGCAAGGAGTTTGGCTGGGATGTTTCTGACCGGAACATTGCTATCTCCAACGGCAGTCAACCGGCGTTTTTTATTCTATACAACATGCTAGCGGGGAGGATGAGTGATGGCACGCATCGCTCTATACATTTGCCTTTGGCCCCAGAATACATTGGGTATACTGACATTGGCTTGTCGGAACAGTTTTTCACCGCAACTCGACCTGAAATAGAGTTGCTTGATGAGCGCATGTTTAAGTATCACGTCGATTTTTCAAAACTACAGGTCACTGAAAAAACAGCGGCTATGTGCGTTTCTAGGCCAACCAATCCTACCGGTAATGTTCTTACCGACGATGAGGTTGAGCATCTTGATGAGATTGCTCAAGCAGCCGATATTCCTTTAATTATTGATGGTGCTTACGGCTTGCCGTTTCCGGGCATCTTATTTAATGAGGCCAAACCTCACTGGAATCAAAATACGGTATTGGTCTTGAGCCTATCAAAGCTTGGTCTGCCTGGCGTCAGGACAGGTATTGTAGTGGCCAGAGAAGATGTTATTCAGGCCTTTAGCAACGCAAACACAGTGATCAGTCTTGCCTGTGGAAACTTTGGTCCGACTATTGCCCGTGAGCTGTTTAGGACAGGCGAGATCTTGTCGTTAAGCCGAAAACTGATCAAGCCATTCTATCAGCAGCGTGCCACACAGGCGGTCAAATGGTTTAAAGAATCATTTGGCGATGTGCCATATCGTATTCATAAGCCTGAAGGTGCTATATTTTTATGGTTGTGGTTTGACGGGTTGCCTATTAGCAGTCAAGAGCTTTATGAGAGGCTCAAGCGAAGAGGGGTGTTGGTAGTGCCTGGGCATAATTTCTTTCCAGGTATGGACAAGGCGTGGCGGCATCAGCAGGAATGCATTCGAGTATCCTATGCTCAAGACGGAGATACCGTGCGCAAGGGCATTGCTTTAATTGCGGAAGAAGTTACTAAGGCCTACAAGCAATGACCCCAGAGCGTTTTTCCAGAGCTATAGCCGTGCTTAATCACCGCCAGCCAGACTTGACCGTGGTCACAGATCAGGTGCACAAGGGACAAAACTTATCCGCAATTATTCGTACCTGCGACGCCGTGGGAATAGCAGCCTTGCATTCGGTGTACGATGAAGCAACCTTTAGAGCGCATACCGGCACAACAATGGGCACCCACAAGTGGGTAGATACCCGTATTTACAGAAACGTTGATGAGCCTCTAACACAGCTTAAAAACAACAATTACCAGATAATTGCGGCAGATACCTCAGGGAATACCCTGGATTATAGGGAGGTAGATTACACCAAGCCTACAGCGGTGTTGTTGGGTGCAGAAAAATATGGGATTAGTGATGCCGCATACCCCTATATAGATCAGTGCGTTACCGTACCCATGCTTGGTATGGTTGAGTCTTTTAATGTGGGTGTGGCCTGCGCAATTATTCTTGCTGAAGCTAGAGGTCAACGAGAAGCAGCAGGATTTTATGAAGAACGCCAGATGTCTGATGAGGTTTACAAAGAGACCCTGTTTGAGTGGACGCAGCCACTGGTGGCAAAATACTGCCAAAAACATAGTTTGCCTTATCCTGTACTCAATGAAAAAGGCGACATCATTAACTTAGATTGGAGAAAGGGTTAACTTTAAGGGAAGTCTGAATAGCAGTTAATTTCATAAAGCGTGAGGATCTATAGGCGCTTTTATTTCTTAGATGAGATCTCATCTAAGATCATATGTAGCGAAAGACGTTGTTGGTCAGATAAACGATTAAACTCTTGTAGAAAGGATGTCTGGCCGTCGCGAAATGCGTCTTCTAGGGAGCACTGGGGAGAAGGTGAAGGGATGCTACTCGCGGTTGAAGTATAGATAAGAGTGATCACTAATTAATCCTTATTTAGATTAGCTAACCCCAATACTATTTATATGAATAGCGCAGGTCAGTGGCCGTAAAGTCTTTAGTAGTTGTCATTTGAGTCAGTTGGAAGCGAAGATCAATCTTAAGGGTTAAAGGCATTCAGATCAGTAGGACATGGTAAGGGATGGTTGTTGAGTCTTAGCTAATACACCTACACAGAGTCAAGATCTTGAAAATAGGGCGCGATACTTAACCAGTTATACGTTGGCGAAGTCTTCGAGAGTTTTTAAAAGGAGCTTAATTTTGTCCATCGATTCTTCAAATTCGCTCTCCGCTTCAGAATCTGCCACGATTCCACCGCCGCCCCAGCAGTGCATGACTGCCTTTGAGGCAAGCATGGTTCTGATAGCAATGTTGGTGTCCATCTTGTTGTTGGCGCTGACATAACCAATACTGCCGCAATAAACAGATCGACGAACGGGTTCAAGCTGCTCTATGATTTCCATGGCTCGTCGTTTTGGTGCGCCTGTTATTGAGCCACCAGGGAAACAGTCCCGGAGGAGGTCAATTGGATTGCTGCTATCAGATAGATCACCTGTAACGGTACTGACTAAATGGTGCACATTGGCAAAGCTTTCGACGGCGAATAGCTGAGGTACTTTGACGCTTCCGGGTATACAGTTTTTGCCAAGATCATTTCGTAATAGATCCACAATCATCAGGTTCTCGGCTCGGTCTTTAGCGCTGTTAACCAGTGCGGTAGCACGTTCTTGGTCTTCTGTGAGTGACAGGCCTCTTGGTACGGTTCCTTTAATGGGTTTTGTTTCAGCCTGCAGTCTGTCTCCTGACGGGCTGTTTGACACTTTTAAAAATCGTTCTGGTGATATACAAAGAACAGCTTGATCTTGCCACTTCCAATAGGCTGAGAAAGGCGAGGGGAGCGCCTCTCTCAAAGCAAGATAGGCCACCCAAGGGTCGCCTTTATATGACGCAGAAAAATGCTGTGTAAAATTGGTTTGATAGCAGTCTCCGCTGCTGATGTAATCTTTAATTGTACCAATCGCGGCAGCGTATGCAGCTCGCGTGAGCGTTGGCTTAAAAGCTTGGTTAAGTTTGAATTGGGAGTTAGGGTCAACGTTTGTCTTTGTGGCTGTCCCCGTCAGGCGATTCATAACATCCGCCTTGAGCACCTCAGAGCATTTTTGATGGAATATAATCTGACTTTTCTTTAGATCATGGTTAACAATTAGTGCCCATAAAAAACGACCAATACGCATGTCTGGAAGTTCCGTAACCGACGCGGCGATACTGGGAATGTCGATTAGCCTGCGGCCCAAATCATAGCCAAAGTAGCCTAACATGCCGCCGACAAAAGGTAGGTCTTGGTGATTCGGTTCGATAGGTAAAAGAGGCTCTAATACTTCGTTAGCAAGGAAAAAGGGATCTTCCTGGCTCGTTCGAGAGCTGCTTTCACTGATGATAGTGGTGTCGTTGCCGTAGGTTTCTATCATTACGTCAGGGCAGCTAGAAATGATATCTAAGCTTCCTTTATCACTGGTCGGTTTGCCGCTGTCCAGCCAGATCGCTTCAGGCATGTCACGGATCGAATCGAACAGTAAAACACTACTGCAACTATAGGGTATTTCATGGCGAAAAATTGATTTCATTGTTACTTTGTACGTCTCGCAGTTGCCGAAAAGACCTCACTGAGGTCATCCTCAAAGGTTGCTACTCTAAGGACTTACTTTCAAATAGGCAATGGCGGATTGGTTGGCTTGATGTTTTAATTCAACGCTAACGGTTGCTATAAAAATAAGGATAAAACGAATGGTTGATATACGTGTTGCTAATGCCGAGTCAGACGCGCTAATACTAGCTGAACACAACTGTGCCATGGCGCTTGAGACTGAAAATAAGTTGTTAGATCTCCAGGTGTCTATTCTGGGTGTTAATGGCTTGTTTAAGCGTCCTGAATTTGGCTTTTATTTGGTCGCCCAGGTCAATGATACGGTTGCTGCAACCTTGATGGTGACATATGAATGGTCTGATTGGCGCAATGGCTTATTTTGGTGGATTCAATCAGTTTATGTGAAACCACAGTTTCGTCGTCAGGGACTCTATCGTGGAATGTATGAGCACCTTAAGGCTATGGCTTCAGATCAGGAGACGCCAGTCTGTGGCTTTAGGTTGTACGCTGAAACTGGCAATTTTGGGGCACACGCGACTTATGTGGACAGTGGCATGCATGTGTGTGAGTACCTCATGTTTGAAGAAGAGACTGCTTAGCCTGGGAAAAGTCGGCTAATAATTGAGGGCACGGCATTTTCTACTCTTAATATTCGAGGGCCTAAGTGGACTGCCTTAAATCCAATGTCGACAAGTTTATCGATCTCGTAGGGTATAAATCCACCCTCTGGCCCAATCGCTAATGTAACTTCTTCTGGCGTATTTACTGGGCAGTTTTCTTTCGTATTCGGGTGAGCCACCAATGGGGTAGTTCCTTTGATAAGGTCGCCTAATTCATCTTCGACAAAAGGTTTAAATAATTTGCGCAGATGCACCGAGGGTAAGGCTGTGTCTCTTGCTTGCTCTAACCCTAGAAACATCTGTTCTTCGATTGCATCTGCCGACAAAAAAGGTGACTGCCAAAAGCTTTTCTCGACGCGACTTGAATTAATAAGATATAGGTTCTTTACCCCCATGGCAGCAATCGTTTGCAATGTTCTACGCAACATTTTTGGCCGCGGTAAAGCAAGCAGCAGGGTTAGTGGTAGCGGTGGCGGTGGGGCTTGACGGAGGTCCAGCGTTAATATTGCTTGTTCATTGTTAA
>Ga0209482_1001486_pt1 | contig 16015 bp, 13 predicted proteins | sample CoawatmetaG10DNA_FD_187512 | JGI IMG/M metagenome (GOLD analysis project Ga0209482, IMG submission 187512) | Marine microbial communities from the West Antarctic Peninsula - Coastal water metaG104-DNA (SPAdes) (version 2) | ecosystem: Environmental > Aquatic > Marine > Coastal ...
CTCCACACAATCATCCATAGTTGAGCCGTTATCAAGCCAGTCTTGTGCTGTTACTCTTGCTCCCATAATCTTGTTTTTTGGTAAAACTTCCCTAATCGCCTCTATAATTTCTATTATTAGTCTAATGCGATTCTTCAGGCTACCTCCATACTTATCAGTTCTTTTATTGGATATAGGCGAAAAGAATTGGTGCAACAGATAGCCGTGTGCAATATGAACCTCCAAAGCATCGACCCCTGCTCTACTGGCCCTAATTGCAGCCGAAACAAAATTATCTTTAATAGATTGAATCTGTTTTAAGTCTAATTCAGCTGGCAAGTTACTAACACTTGTCCTAGGAATTTCAGATGGTGCATAGGTTTGCCATGACCCCTCTTTAGCTTTCAATGGCCTAGATCCTTTCCAAGGAAAGGTAATTGAACCCTTTCTACCTGCATGAGATAATTGTAATACTATAGGTGTATTTGAATATTTTTTAATTGACATAATCAATTGTTTTAATTTAGTTTCATTTTGATCACTATAGATACCAAGATCACCCATTGTAATTCTTCCGTCACTTGAAACTGCAGTAGATTCAATAACAATCATGCCAGCGCCAGAAAGCGCCATCTGCAAATAATGTGATAAATGCCAATCAGTAGCGTTACCATTTGTTGCAGAATATTGGCACATTGGAGATATTACAATTCTATTGTCAATATTTAGTGACCCAACCTTTAATTTGCTAAAAATCCCTAATTTATGCATATTTATAGAACTATTTGAATAAATATTAACTTAATATTAAAAACTAACTAGCAGTTTTCTGAACTAAAAATTCATTGTGAGGGTGAAAAATTGCGTCTGGCCATGCCCAGTATGTTTCAACATAAAGGTTACCAAGTCCATGTCCAAGTTTTGGTAAATGAGGAACCCCATCTTTGTCAATCATACTGTCCATTGGCGTTGCAATCCGTAACCATTGATTTACAGGTTGATTATTGTAACTCATTCTTGTCATAAGTGCTACTTCTGGGGGGAGAGTGGAAAAGCCATTTATTTCTAACTGATCATAAACATCTTGTAATTTAGTGGGGCCGCTAAAACCCAAATCTTTTAGACTTACTAACCAAATATCATATTCACTTTTTAATTCGGAGTTAAGCCTAGTTGATATATCTATAATCCAATCACTTAATTTATAGCCTTTACCAATCAATTCGGAAACTATTTTATCAGCGGTTTCATCTCTATTAAGAATTAACTTCTTCCATTTTTTCATCTCAAACACCTTATGATATAGTCATCGTTTTAAAAAAACATATTATATATTACTTTTTAAAACCACTGATTATCATTGAAATTTCAACATAGCCTTTTAAAAAAAATTCGAGCATAAATTTTATTTGTAAAATTTTAAACCTAATATTTTTCTAGATCACGTGACCCAAGGATGCCTACCACCTTATCTAAATCATCTACAACTATTAGTGCATTAATTTTCCATTCATTCATTACATCATTAGCTATTATTATGTTTTCATTAAATCCAATTGTCTTTGGATTTCCAGTCATTAAATCCAAAGCCCTTAATGTAAAGAAATCTTTTTCATGAATTTGCATAAATCTCCTAATATCTCCATCAGTAATAACACCTGATATTATATTTTTTTCGGTCACCACAACTAGTCCGCATTTTCCACTAGTAATCTTATGAATAACGTCCTTTATAGATGAATTTTTATCGCATATCGGAAGATTGAATTTAGTCATAACCATCTCTACCGTTGTCAAAAGTCTTTTACCTAGGCTTCCACCAGGATGAAATTGAGCAAAATTTTTCTCATTAAAGTTGCTTAATTTCATTAACGCTATGGCTATAGCATCACCCATAGCCATAGCTGCTGTCGTGGAAGATGTGGGAGCTAGACTTAAAGGGCATGCCTCTTTCTGTACAGCAACATTTAAATGATAATGTGTATTTTTAGCTAATATTGATTCAGGGTTGCCACTCATAGAAATGGTAATATTACCTTGATATTTTAAAAATGGTATGAGTTTTAATACTTCGTCAGTTTCCCCAGAGTTTGATATAAGTAAAACAACATCCCTTTCCTCTATCATACCTAAATCACCATGATAAGCATCTCCAGGGTGTAAAAAAAAACTAGGCGTGCCGGTGCTTGCTAATGTGGCCGCTATCTTCTTGCCAACAATTCCAGATTTACCCATTCCTGAAATTATAAACTTACCTTTTGCATCATGAACTGCATGAACTGCATTTTCAAAATCTTTTGTTAAAAGGCTGGATAAATTTTCTATCCCTTTAGATTCTATTTTAAAAACTTCTTTAGCTATATTAATTAAATCATACATTGTATAAGCTTTATTTTAATTGCGATGATGTTTCTTGAATTCAAAGCCTTTCCTTATAGTGAGTCACCATATCTTTTATAATTTGAGAATGACCGGAAACTCCCTTTTCTCCAGATGATATTAAATTATCTTCTGTAAATTTTTTCCTTAGATTTTCCTCTTGCTTGTCTCTATAATTAAATAACTTGTTAAATTTATTAACACTATAATTATCAAGATCTACACTATTAAAATCGAACGATTTTCTCCACACTTCGCAAGTATCATTTATAAATTGATTAAATGAGCCGGATAGAATTTGAATAACGTTTTTATTATAAACAATTGCTGTATTAATTGCACTTGATTCATGAAATATAACAAATTTAGATTTTTTTATATAATCATCTGTCTGACCCTTAATAACAATCCTCTCACCAAAGTCCGTCTCTGAATTTTCCATCTTATATTGTGGGTGTGCACAAATCACAACATTCAAATTAAAAAAAACTTCTAACTGGGTGAATAACATATCTAAAGAATCGTAATACCTTTTTCTATCGATAATTTTAAATCCACATTCAACTTGATCCTGATGATAGGGCAACATGGAATCAACAAAAGTAATATGTTTTTCCTCGTATACCTTCTTATCATCTTCTAAAAAATAATCATATGATTTACTATTCACCAAAACAACTCTTTTATATTGTTTCTTTTTCTTAAACTGCAAATAATCTAATTTATTAGACACATAAACTGTATCTAATTTCTGTAAAAATCCAATACGGGTAAGGATTACATACACTATAGAAGGTAGGGTTCTTAATAGTAGAGTTTTAATTATGGATTTAATTGATCTATTATCTCCTTTTTTGTATTTGTTGTTAATTGTGACAATTGTGCTTGAGTTGATAATATAAATTAGAGGGGTGCCGGTAATTCTTAATAAGAAAAAGACACTCCAATCTTTAGCCTCATGAGAGAGCATGCTTATTGCAACTACTTTATTATTTAATAAACTAAATAAATAGCTTAAAGAATACACATTAATGACCTTTACCCAAGTTCCATTCGGTAAAGAGATACTTTTGACCTTATTATTAAAATTAGCCTTCTCTCCAATCTTAATATTAATAATTAATGCTGTTGAAAATCTTTGAAAAATATTACTAAACAAAATCTCATTAACGCGTAAGTTGTTAACAACATCTTCAGTGCATAATACATATAGCATAAAATTATTTTATCCCATCATTATAAATATTTATTATTATTATAATTGTTGTCTTAAATTTTAGGAGTGCTATAGTTTAAATTCGTCAATTAATCTAGACATACGTTTAATGCTTTGGTCATAGTTATCAAATTTATCCTTTGTAGCAGATTCTGGATCTTTAAATATATCAGATCTTTCAATGCCACTTTCGCTAGCAATTAAATCCCACCACCTACCGCTATCATTGTTATAAAGTTTATCAGCCACATAATTCTTTAATTTATTTATTTTTGTATCTTTTAAAACGTTGAAATTATTTAGTAGTAGGGAATACTGCTTTTTTGTCTTCCAAGTATTACTAAAATTATAATACTCATCACCCCATGGAGAGCAAAATGAACTTATAGTTTTGCATCCAAAATAAGCGGCCTCTGCTAAAGCGTTACTATGATGAGAAACCACTATCGTATTATTTTTATTCGTTTTTTCCAATATTAATTTATTATCAATTGGTCTATCTATAAATTCTACCAAGTGCGTATTTTTATATCTTTTTTTCACCAACTGCCAGATTTTCTGATCACATTCTACCTCCTCTTGTATATGCCCTATTGACCAAAAATTAGGGTGCGCTTTGACTACAATTTTTATATTCCCCTTTATTAATAATGTATCTATCGTAAAGCATAACCAATCATACACATTTGTAAAGCCATCATATCCATAGAACATTTGTCCGTCTGAAAAAGAGTGGGCATATATCAGCACGACTATATCTTCCTTATTAAAAACTAATGAGTCGTCAAATTCTCCAACATCTTCTTTTGGACTATAATATGAAATATAATCATTCGGATTGCTCATCCTTCCAGTCATATAAAGACTATATTGTTCATTTGTAATATTACTCTTTGGAAATGGATATTTTCTAACATTAACAGCATTCAAACCCTTTTCATTATAAAAAGACATTGAATAGGGGAAGGTGATTGTATAAACTCCAATAGAGCTCTGCATGCATAAATCGAATATTATTGAATCTGTATACGCCAAATCTCTAAGGTAGACTGCACACTCTTTATCAGACTTTAGATCTTTTACTATTTTGGTGCCTATAATATATTCTCTTGTAGAAATCAATAATCTAATCAAAAGCTCCCAGTACAACCAATGTCTTCCGGTGTAGACTCTGCTATTTTTTAGCGCCATGGCGTATGCGGAGATTCCAATATTAATACCTTCAATCTTATACTGAGTTACCCTCTTTGAATCATGTAAAGAAAATAATAGGTAAAATAAAGATTTGAAATATAGTTTTATATCTGCATATCTAAATGAGTAGCTGTATTCAACCTTACAATGACTTCCATATCGATTGTTAAAATTATACGAGCACGAGTCAATTAAAACATGTTCAATAGCATGAAGTGTTGTGGTTTTTGGTATATAGAATTTTCTCATTTTAAGATCTAGTTGTATTGTTCAATAAACTCATGAACATTAGCGTGAAAACGGTTGCACATAGATTTTGTCAATTAACTTTCAAACGGGAATCCCAATCAATTCATCCCATTTAAATGCAAATCCATTAGATAGATCTTTAATATAGTTCATTTATACTTCTTCTTTCGTTATTTTTATTATAAGATGATTCTACCTTTTTAAAAAAAATATTTACCCAACATATTCACATTCTTTTAAATATTTTAACAATAGACTCCTGAATACTCGCCTCTAAATCCACGTATATTGGCAAACAAAGCACTCTATTAGCAACTCTTCTTGAAATTCCACAAACTTGTCCTGTTTTTAAATAATTTATACAATCTAAACTTGGGTAAAAATATCGTCTTACAAGAATATCCTTCTCTTTAAGTTTTTTTTCAATATTCAGCAATTCTTCTTCAGACTTAAGTAAGACAGGCACGTAAGCGCAATTATTTTCACTGTATTTATTCCATTCTTGAAACTCAACATAGTCAAATAAACTTTTCTGGTATTTTTTCCAAATCTGTAATCTATTAGAGCAAATCCTTTCTATTTCATCTAAATTACATAAGCCCATTGCCGCTTCCATTTCATTCATTTTAGCATTAATGCCTATTGATTCAACAGTGGTCGGACCAGTAATTCCAAAATTAATCAATAGACGAGCCTTTCGAGCTATATCATCGCAATTAGTAACTACCGCGCCTCCTTCAATGGTATGAAAAAGTTTGGTAGCATGAAAACTAAGAGTACTAATGTCTCCATAATTTAAAATACTTTTCTTTTTGTACTGAACACCAAATGCGTGTGCCGCATCATAAATAACCTTTAGGTTATGTTTATTTGCTATCTCTTGGATTTTTTCAACTTCGCACGGGTTGCCAAACACATGAACAGGGACAATGGCAGCAGTTTCTTTTGTTATTAATTTTTCAATATTCTGAGGATCGAGATTATAAGTGTGTGGGTTAATATCTGCAAAAATTGGCTTTAAACCTTCCCAGACTAATGTGCTTGATGTTGCAACAAAACTAAAAGGAGTTGTAATCACCTCCCCCTTTAATTCCAAGGCTTTATAAGATAATTGCAGCGCCAATGAACCATTAGCAACGCATATTACATGCTTAACTCCTAAATATTTTGACAACCTTTCCTCTAATTTTTGAACCAAAGGCCCGTTGTTTGTCAGCAAACTAGTGGCATATATTTGATCAACATAAGATTGATACTTCTCTTTATTTGGCAAATAAGGTCTAGTTACAGGAATCATATTTTTACGATGGATTTATAAGACTAGTAAGGTATTTTATCAACATTAACAACTCTATGAATAGTGTTACTTATGATATGGCGAATAACTGCAAAACTTATAATCAATTATAGTTATTAAGTAGTTCAAATCGCCTAAGATGATTTAAATAGTAAGATAAGAATTACGGATTGATATAGCATTAAATTATCTAAATAGTTGGTATTTAATCCTTAAGCATAGTCAATAAGTTGAACTAAATCGACAATTGGTTGATCTCGCCATCTATTTAAAATTCTATCATTTTCTTTGGCATTCACTCCTCATCATATTGGGAAATGTAATTCATTTTAGATATAGTCATTTTCATTTTATTTTTGTAATCCTTTTATTAATTATTTTTGAATTATTCACAATACTTCTTACAATTGCTAACAAAATTTTAGTGTTAGCTTGGATTTTGCTTCCAAACCTAGATTCATCGTGGCGATTTTCAACATTGAACGGCAGTTGACCGATTTTATACCTATTGTGAACAGAAAAAAATGCTAGTTCGGTTCCTATAGTCTTATATTTGTCAAAAGATCCTTTATCCATAAAAACGGACATTCTATAAGCCTTTAAACCACAACAAGGATCTACAATATTGAATCTAGCTCTGCTATAAAATGCAAATAACTTTTCTGAAAACCGAGGTATTTCTGACCGGATACCCAAAGCCACGTCGCAACCTTCCTTAATTTTATCGATAAAACCTTTTACCAAAAAAGGATTATGTTGTCCATCCGCATCCATTGTTACAACTATATCAAACTTCAATTTGCTCGCTTCTATAAAACCTGTATTCAGCGCTGCTTCATATCCCAAATTTTTACTATGAGATTTTACAAAGAAACCATTTTCCTGCAGTATATTAGCAGAATTATCTGTTGACCCATCGTTTATACAAACTAATGTCCCATATTTTGAGCTAGATTTAGCTATCTTCAAAATGGTATTTTGCTCATTAAAAATGGGGATTATTATAGCAACTGAATTCATAAAAAAATCATATATAAGTGAATGTAAAAAGGTTTTATTTTTTAAACCTTTCTGATACCAACTTCTCAAGCCAAAAATAGTACCGGAACGCTCCCAATAAATAAAGATATGGAATTGCTATTAGTGGGTTGCAATGTATAAAAGATTTCGCTGGATTTTTAAACCAATATTGTCTACCTATATGAGTAATACTTTTAATTTTACGAAAAAAACTCCACCCAGGACTGTTGCTTTTATAAAAATCATAATCTCCATATCCATAATTTCTTGTTCTCGATTTAAAACGGGAAAAATCTACAGTGCCCCCCTCAAAAGCAATGGTATGCCCCATACCTACTTTAAGATTAAGCTTCTTGCAGGTCTCTGCTCTTTGAGTGTCAAATGAAAACCCCTGCCCATAGCTCATGTCATCTAGAAGTTTTTGTAATTGAAATCTTACCCATATTTGGGGACATGCAATTATTTCACGCTCACCTTTTTTTGCACAATGTATTTTGAAATACTCCCCATGGCCCATGGCAAAAAAGTTATTTTTAGATAAATGCTCAAGCGACCCTTGAAGACCATCGAACTTTGTAAGAATCAGTTCACCTAATAGTTTTTCAGAGAAGTCTTTTGGGTATATATGATCAGACTCTGCTAAAAATATAAATTTTCCTTTTGCATCTTCCAACCCCTTTAGGGTTTGATTTAACATGCCTTTTTCAGTTGAATATACATGTTTAGTGTACTTTTCCGCAATTTTCACAGTTAAATCACTTGAGCCACCATCAACCACTATTAACTCTTTATAATCTGAACCCTTTAGGCTTAAAAACATATCTTCGATGCAATGAGCATCATTCAAACAAATCAATATTATTGAAAGATCCTGTTTTGCTGTTATCTGCTTCACTTAATTTTCCTACATGACAACAGCATCTGTCCAGAATACTGGTTTTTCTCGATAACACCGGTCTTATAATTTACATATTTTACAAAGTCAATAGCAAATCCAGCTTCTTTCAATAATAATTTAATTTCACTAAGATTATATATATACACTTTTGTTTTTATTCCATTTGTATTTAAAATGAAAAGGCCAGAATTAGAAAATATTTTGCTTTTAATGAAATTCGTTAATACATTTTTTAGGCCATATTCTTTTATATTAAAACGGTTATTTATATCAAATATAAATGTCCCATTTTTATCTAATAAAGAATGTATGGCTTTTAAAAATGTTTTTGGGTTATCTGCATGCGCTATTACATTCCATAGGCATAGGGCTATGTTGAACTCACCACTTTTCTTTTGAAAATTTACAACATCCCCATGAAATATTTCCTCAGGATTAAAGTTTTCCTTAAGTATTTTTACGAAACCAAGAGACTGTTCAATTAATAATAGTTTTTCAAAACTAATATTTTTTAATATTTTTTTTAATCTTCTACCATTTCCAGAGCCAATATCAACTAAACATATCTTTTCTAATTTAACTATATGTTGCAATATTAAAAAATCTATCGCTCTTAAATACTCAACCTTCTTAAAACTAATGTCATCATAAGACGAATTAACCTGATTATAAAAACCCTCTGAGTCAATTACTTTACTCACAATGCATTTCAATCATCATTAGTAATTGCATTCCAATTATCAGGATGAATCGAATTAAGATTCCAATCTGATTTATTTTTTATATTCTGTATCAATAATTTTGCTGATCTTTCAATCTCTTCATGACGAGACTGAACTTGACTTTGATTATTAATATCAAATAACGAATGTTCAAGAGCTGCGGCATACCTACTCGAGCAAAAGTATTCTAATGACTCTTCTTCGGTCATTAAGCTATCTGGTACTCTGCAAGGACTCCAGCCAGAGTATTCTGAACTTATATCTTTTTCAGATGCCCATTTTACAATTTGATTCGAGATATCAGGTGCCCACGTAAGACCAACACGATTAGTGCCACTAGCAAGAAAAATATTTTCATTAGAGTTTAAGCATCCAATAATTGGCTGCCCATCTAAAGAGCGTGGCCGATAACCATGGCACAAATCACCAACTAGCCGATAGCCAATTTCGTCGGTTGCTAGTTCATCACTAAAGGCATTCAATAGGTACCTTATAGTCTCAAATCTATGCCCACTTTTACTAGGCTTTGTTATATAATTTCCTGCACCAACATAAGTGGACCCATCACTTCTCGGTACAGAATGTAATCCACATTGCGCACCACCTCGATTTACTGACCTGTAGACATGCTTGGATAGAAAATTTAATTCTGTTTCTTTCTTTTGAATTAAAAGTGCAGTCCCTACACCTTGAAGCATTGGAACAATTTTCATATCCTTAAATAATGCAGAGCTTTGAGATCCAGCAGCCACAACAATTTTTGAAGCGGTGTATATATTATCAGCAGTCCTAACGCTCATTTTTTGAGGATCAATCTCTATAGCGTTTTGATTAATAAATGCAATTTGTTCATTTTCACAAAATGAATCAAGGCATTTAAATAGTCCAGTGGTGCAGATTGAAAATTCACCTAATAACTTGGTTGCACTATCGATCTTTATATTCGTATGAGGAAATAATGAATTAATCTCCAACTGAGTCAGCTTTTTACCAACATTATCTCTAAGAGCAGCACTAGTACAAGATTCGAAATTTTTCTGCTCGAATTCTGAATAACCTTTTTTCAAAAATACTATTGTATCTTCACATGTAACAACATTTTGTGTTTTGGTCATTCTAAAAAATTCTTTCCATTGCTGCCTTCCTCTCAATCCAACTGATAGATATTTTTCTTCTAACTCATGATGGCTTTTGCAACATGACTCTACTTCAGCATAAACATTAGCCATCGCACCGGCTGCAACGCTTGCAGATCCTTCTCGCTGAAGATCTCCGATAATACCTACTGTTTTATTTGGAAATTTTTTCTTTAGGTTTAAAGCAGAATAAGTTCCTATAGAGCCGTTACCTACTATTAAAAAATCATAATGCATTATTTATCCTTTAGATTTAATTTTTTACTGTGTTGCATTTTAACTTAAACTGATATTTTTATTTATAAAATAGTAATTAATATATCAGTATTCAGGCTATTACCAGCATAGGGATAATTAACGACTGGAATCTTATCGTATCCTTTTCAATATTTAGAAACTCGATGAAGGAATAACAATAGCTACTTGATACTTGTCCATTTTAAATAATCACCAGCCTTAACATTTATTTTTAACTTCTTATTGATGATTTTCTCTAATTCATAAGGTGGAAGAGCATCTTCAGGACAAGGCCTTAGAAAATCTAAATCATCTTCATATATTATATCACCTGCTTTATGGTCTTTTTTAACACGTATGGATCTCCTCTGAAGAACCACGGTTTCTTTCTCATTATTTTCTACTTTCTTTATCTCAAATCCTAATGAATTTTCTAACTCTCTAGTTCTATAAACCATATTTTTCCAACTCTCAAAATCCATTGAAAACTTATGATCTGGGCCCTCTCTAGCTATATCACTTGTGAAATGTTTTTCTATAACACGGGCCCCTAATGTCACTGCTCCTAGTACCGAAGCGTGGCCAGGAGTATGATCAGATAATCCTAAAATAGTGTTAGGGTATTTTCGACTATATTCCTTGAGTACATTCAAATTAATATATTTGAAATTCTCTAGTGAAGCTGTGTAATTTGTATTGCATTGCATTAGTACTATATCATTAGTGTGGTGCAATAATGCAGACATAGCGATATTTACCTCTCCTAATGTTGAGGCCCCAGTTGCTAATAATACTGGCTTTCCCTTGGAAGCTATATAATCGACAATTCCCAACCAAGTGATATCTCCAGATCCGATCTTATACGCACTCAAAAAGTCGTCAACTTTATCTACTAATTCATAAGAATAAGGAGAGGTAAGAAAAGTGATTCCAGCTTTATCACAAGTTTCTTTCAATATAGGAGTCCAATCTTGATTTATTGAAGCATCCTGATAAACATCAAAAACACTTTTCTTCCATTTAGATTGATGTGATTGTTGTCCATTAAGAGACTTAAAGCCTTGATCACTTACAATAGTACTAGCTGTAAAATGTTGAAATTTAGCAGCATCTGCACCAGCCTCAGCACAAAGAAAAATCAAGTCTTTAGCACGCTCTATATCTCCATCATGATTTGCAGCCACATCAGCAATAAAATAGGTGGGATGATTTATACCTATCATTTTATTTTCTATTTGAATTTCTCTCATTCTACTTTCTCTAATTCAATAAATTACTGTTCTTATCATATTGATATTTCATTAATTCTATTGCATCTACTGCACTAGGCAGATTACAGTCTAAAGCTAAACTAATTTTCTTAACATCTAAAGCCATATTTTTAGGTCTACTCGCCTTAAGTTTCATACTATCGACGCTAACTCTATTAATATTAATATTAGAAAATTGGAATATCTCAGTCATTTTTTTGCCAAAATCATATTTTGAAAAACTATCTCTACTCGAACAATGATACAAGCCAAAAATAGGCTTATCAATTATCTTTTCAATAATTGATGACAAATCATCAACATGAAGCGGAGAGAAATAAACATCATGAAACAAACTTAACTGGGTTTTTTCAACCAAACTTTTAAGCACCCATTCAGCAAATGAAATTTTAGATTCTTTCGTCCATCCAATTATATTTGTCCTTAAAACTAAGCCATTATTTATTGATTGAACGTACCTTTCACCCATTAGCTTCGTATTTGCATAAATATTAAGAGGGCTAACAAAATCAAGCTCATTATAAGCACCTTGTTTTTTTCCATCAAACACCGAATCTGTTGAAATATAAATCAATCTGCTATTATTTAAGTCTAAATAATCCGACATTGTTTTAGTTGTTTCAAAATGAAGTGCTGTTGCCAAACGAATATTTTCTTCACATGCATCAACATTGACAATTGCAGCACAATGTATCACTATATCTGGCTTAATCTTATTTAGCCATTTATTGAGTAACTCGATATTTGTTAAATTAAAACAATCCCATTCAATACCCCGTCCTTCCAAACCCTTGCTTCTTGAGGTTGCGAATACTTTATATGATTTCGAAAAATGTCTAACAAGTGCCGTACCTAACATTCCACTTGCGCCTGTAACTCCTACCCTCATTAATTCAACCTTTTAAACCCACCATGACAAACAGGTCCATCTAATAAAGAATCTATCGACAAATCACTATTATGACAAGCAGATATTACTTTGAATATTGACTCTAATACTTGAAAATAAGTATCAATTTCTTGCTGCCCATGCTCTGTGCAAACATATATTACATTTGAAGCAAGAATATTATTTTTAAGCATCTCTTGAGTTATATATGTTTTGTACTTTAACCAATCATCAGATTGAATCACAAAACCTATCATAGATGGCAAGCCATTTATCTTAATAGGTAATTGATATTTCTCACCTAAGTTTTTCCATTGTCCCCCAATTCCTTTACCTATATTGGTTATCAACTCCCAAGATCTAGTCTTTTTCATAACCTCTAAAGTCTTGAGTGCAGCCGTAGGCCCGATCCTTTCAGTCCAAAAAGTAGAGCTAATAAAAGTACTTTGCGCAACATCCATTATTTCTCTTTTTCCAATTACGGCAGTAATAGCATATCCATTTCCTAAAGCCTTACCAAAAATAGCCATATCCGGCTCAATGTCATATATTTTATGAAGTCCGCCATTGCTTTGTCTAAAACCAGAGGTGCACTCATCAAAAATTAAGATGATATTATTATCATTTGCTATCTTTCTTACTTTGATTAGAAAGTCATCTTGAGGCTCTTCATTGCGAGAGACCTCCATTTTTATAACACCAATATCATGGTTTTTTATAACGGCTTCTAATTCATCTATGCGATTATAATTAAACGGAATCACACTACCCTTAAGATTTTTAGGAACGCCTTTAGGATTTAAACCTGGTAATAGGTGCCCTGTAAGGTTATTATCATCTCCTAGATTTGCAGATAAATACCAGTCATGCCAGCCATGGTAACCACAAATAGCCACCTTATCTTTACCAGATGCGGCTCTCGCTATTCTAATAGCCATTGCATTAGCCTCACCCCCAGTTCTAGCCAATCTCACCATATCAGCCCAAGGGTGTAACTCAACTAACTTCTCTGCCAAATACACTTCTTCAGGGCAGTTAAAGGTAGACATATTGCCATTTCTTACATTACTCAATACTGCTTCATCAACCTCATCGTTTCCATAACCCAATATATTGGTGCCAATCCCCATAATTGACATATCAGTATATTCCCTTCCATCTAAATCCCATACTTTGCAACCTTTAGCTTTCTGAAAATAAGATGGCCACAAGTCTGGTAAAAACATTTCACTTCGTTTTGATAAGAGCATATTCCCCCCTGGAATAACTCGCTTAGCTCTTGTCAATAATTTTTGTCCATTACCCATGCTTGATCCTTTATTGCGAATTAGATTCTTATTCTTTGTAAACAATTCTGGATTAGTCTCCTTAAGTTGAATAATTTTCTTCCACGAAAAATCTATTATTGGATGAAAGAAATTGAAAATATTTTTCACTACAGTAAAATCTTCAGGTTCATCAACCGTCCATCTTTCTTCAGATAAATCCTTAGAATTCTTTAAATAAAATTTCTTAAAAGTGTCAGAGTTGATAATATAAGGCGTTACATGCTCTTTCTGAAAGTCTTCTTTTACCTTTCTATGCGCCTCTTCTAGCGCCTCAATCGAAATAACTTCTACATCTAATCCATCTGGGTAAGTATGAGGCTCACGATTACTGGCATAGTCTGCATTAGAATTAATAAAACCATCTATCACTTCATCAACAAGTGAAGCATCCATTAGTGGACAATCTCCAGTAATTCTAACCACCGCATCGGCATTTTCTTGTTTTGCAGTTTGATAGTATCTATCTAATACGTTTGATTCATCACCTCTATATACAGTGTAGTTGAGACTATTTATGTATTGCTCTAAAGAGTTATTATTTACACTAGTTGAAGTTGCTAGAACTATTTTTGTAATTTTTTTTGATTTAGAAAGGCGCTCAAACAATAAGCCAATCATAGGCATGTGATTTATTTTCATCATCACCTTGCCAGGTAAGCGAGTCGAACCCATTCTAGCCTGAACAATTGCCACGATATTCACTTTTCTATAGCCTCATGAGATTCAATTGCTCTTGACGTATACCTATCACCCTCTTTAGTCCAAATTTTACTATCCATTACATTCTCCTAAAATTCCAATTTGACGGGTTAATTAACATAAGATCATCTATTTCTAATTCACTTGGCACTGAAAACTGAGAATCTTGAGAATCTTGAGAAAGAGATGTCAATATTTCAGTTAATTGCACTTTGTTTTGTACTCCTACTATTATTTTATTAATACTTTTATAAGAATGTGAGAAATTTAAGGATGCACTTAATGGCGTTTGTTTTGTATCTTTAATCCATTCATCAAGCTTATTAAAGTAAGCATTCCATTTCTTAAAGTATTCATTTCTTTGGTTTTTCTGTTGCAGTAATAATCCTTGCAAAAAAACCGATCTAGAGTGCAATTCCACCCTTTCTTTCTTTAATTTATCAAGCCAACCAGTTGTTTCAAGTCTTCTATCTAAAATGTTAAAAGGCGCTTGGACAATATCTATTTTTATACCATGACTCTCTATAGCATCTAACTCATCTGGGTTGTAAATAGATATGCCAATCTTATTAATAATTCCATCATCTTTTAGCTTACACAAACTATCAAATAACTGCATTTTTGAAGATCTAAGTAAATCGGAAGACTTGTGTAATAATAACCCTGATACTTTATCTATACGCATTTTTTTTAATGACGATTTAACTTGATTATTTACCCATAAATCAATATCACTTATATCTTTGGGAATTGGAGGTAGTTTTGTTACAACATTGAACTTATTAATGCCAATTTCACCTAAAATACTTTCGCTATTTCCGTACACGATTGCCGTATCAAGTGTATCAATATTGTGCTTTTTTGCTTCTTCTAGAATTCTTTTAACTTCTGGAAGTTTAACTTGCCCAGATGTATTAGATACGCCATAATTCAACCCAAACTGAGCAGTTCCTAGAGCGAGTTTCATTAACTATATATTACCAATTTTATTTCGATTTTTTTCAATCCAATCTTGAAGTTCGGAAATCTCCATCCACTCTTTATTACTATCAGAACAATACACAAACTCTGGATCTACTTTTTTACCACTTCCTATTCTTTCTGGATCATTATTCCAATCATTAATAGAAGGTAAAATCTTAAAGTGCTCTGGATATTCATAAGTATAAAGCGCATCCTCTTGCCCGATCATTTGCTCATGTAATTTTTCACCTGGCCTAATACCAACTTCCTTTTGTTTTGCTTTATTGTTAACAGCTGATGCGACATCTGTTACTTTCATGGATGGAATTTTTTTAACGTAAATTTCACCGCCCTTCATATCATCAAAAGCATGCCAAACTAGCTTAACACCCTCTTCTAGTGTAATCATAAATCGAGTCATACGATTGTCTGTGATTGGTAATACACCGTCTTTTGCAATTGAAATAAAGAATGGAATGACAGATCCTCTAGATCCCATTACATTGCCATATCTTACAACTGAAAAACTTGTATTGTG
>Ga0209482_1001487_pt1 | contig 16010 bp, 17 predicted proteins | sample CoawatmetaG10DNA_FD_187512 | JGI IMG/M metagenome (GOLD analysis project Ga0209482, IMG submission 187512) | Marine microbial communities from the West Antarctic Peninsula - Coastal water metaG104-DNA (SPAdes) (version 2) | ecosystem: Environmental > Aquatic > Marine > Coastal ...
GTGTAACTTGTATATCCGATGCAAAATTTGCAGGGGGTTTAGCTGACTTTACCATATTGTTTACCAGCGTCATACCTTCTTGATAAGTAATAGGAGTTTTATTTTTTTTAGCTGCTTCTCTAAAAACTGTTATGGCTCTATTCATAATTTCTTCTGGAACTTTTTTACTCATTAAAGGAATAATAGAACGGTTACTAAATACATCGTACGTTGCTCCTAAATAGTCTTTAAATTTATTACCAAACTGTGATTTAAAAGTATTAAACGTTCCTTTAAGTCCTTTAATTTTAGCTTTTTCTCCAGCTTTAATACCTTTTCCTAATGCGGAAAACATATCCGCCCATTCTCCACGCATGGCTTCCATTTGTTCAAAGATACCGTCAACTTGTTTTGTAGTGTAATTAATATTTTTTTTCTTTAAAAATTTTTCTATCTTAGTTTTAAAATTTTTATTAATACCACCGGTGACACTTATTTTTTTAACTGTTTTAGTTCCAGGGATTGTAACAGAACGAATAACATTTTCTCCAAACCTAACGGTACCGTTGTCCAATACCTTAGGTGTACCAGATATTAAACCGTCGTTTAATAATTCCAATAATTCTTTTTTCTGTGGTTTTGTAGACTTACCTAAAAAACTTTGAACCCAAGGGAACAAGCCGTCTATTTTTTCATTTAGGTTTCTAGCAATCGTTTGTGCAACGTTAGCATCTCTATATTTTTGACCTATAACTTTTCTAGATTGTTCAAATAACTCTGGAGTCATCTTACCTTCTTTTTTAAATTTACTAACAAAATTAAATAAATTTTTATCAATTGCATTATCTGCGTAACGCATAGCTTCTGTTCTACCTGATAATAATTTTAAAGTTTTACCCAGGCCACCTATTAATCCTGTAAACAAAGCTCCTTCAGTTCCAAACTTAACTCTGTTAACTAAAGCTCTACCTGGATCATAGTTGTCACCTTTATTCTCATGTAGTTTTGTAGGTCCACCCAATAGATCTCCAAACGTTCCAGCTTTTTCTACATCGCCAATAAATATTCCTTCAGCTATACCTCCTGTAATTGCACCCACACCAAACTTTGCTACTCTGCCTTTAGAATTTAATCGCGCTACTTTACTAGCACTCTCCATTAAAATTTTACCGTTGTTGTCTGTGATATTAAAATACTTACCTAATTTTTTAGATCTTAATGCTGTGTTAGCCATGGACGTACCAATTTTAAAACCAACACCTCCTGGTATACCAATGTTAACTAAAAGTTCTGCTATCTTTCCTGCAGTTGTAGCTGCAGCTTTCTCATCTAGATTAGTTAAATCATCAAAATATTTTTCTACTTGCGCTGCTTTGTTTGTACCAGCTCCTAGATCAATGAGACTAGCTCCTAGTGAAAAGATTCCTTTAGGGATTTGAATAACACCTGACCCTATACCAGCAAGAATAGATTCAAACTGAGATATATCACTATATTTTTCAGCATCAGAAACTATTGATTCGGATTGTTTGTCTAGTTTTTGGTCTTTATTAGATACAAAAACTTCTTCTACGCCGGCCATTATAAACTCCTATGCGTTAAAATCTTTTTCTATTTCGGATTTCCACCATGTTTGTAGATCTGCAAGCTCGTCAACACCCGAGTCAGGTTCTATTTCTTCCAGTTCTTCTGTTACAACTTCACCTTGAAACTCTGGAGAACCCATAGCATAACCCGCTCTACCACCAGCGGCCAGTTTTTCTGGTGCTTCAGCTACTTTTATTGCAAGAGTTCCTAAATATACTTCTTCAAATTCTTGAAACCTATCTGGCATTTGAACTTCACCATCTTTGTATCTCTCATAGTTTCGTTTAAACCAGTTTAGAGCTTCTTTTTCTTTTCTGGCATAAATTTTTTGTTCATTTGGTGTAAAAGCATTGAAATACGAGTCTTTTCTAGAGTCTTGTTCGTTTTCTAATTTTAATTTAGCTTTAACTTGTTTGATTGATAACCGCTTGTAATTTTCTTTGTCTTCTATTGCCATGTACTCAGCTTTGTCTGTAATAATATTGTTGTCTTCTATGTATTGAAGTACGTATTCATCGGTAACTTCTTCAGAACCTTTTTTAACTGGGTGCAAAGATACTGTTTTAATACCGTCTGTTTTTTCAACTTTTATAGGTTCTTTATTGTCTGTTGATATTGCAGATACTGTTTTATCACCCTGAAGTGCTGCATTAGCTTCCTCATAAGTTTGGTACTTCATTGAAGTAGTTGCATTTGTTGGTACAACGTATTGTCTTGTTACCACATCAAAATAAACTAAACCCGGGATTAAATTTTTAGGGTTAAAGTTCCACGCGCCATCTTGTAATACATAAGCTGATTCTGGTATAGTCATTAGATTATCTCCCGATCCTTCTGCTTGCAGTTTAGCAATATCTACATTTGCTTTTGCAATTGAATTAAGGTTTGCTGTGACGAAAGCTTTTGTAGGACCAAACTGAGGGTTTTCTAACATTTTTGATAGTCTATTTGTTTCATTAAATAGTTGTCTTGCATATGGTAGTGTATTTCCTATCCCATCACTTACATTTGCTTTAGTTCTTTCCAATGCATCTGCAGCTAATTGATCTGCTATGTTTTTTGCTTGATCAGCTTCTAGTATAGTTAATCTTGCTTTATTTTTTAACGCTGTTTCTTCAGCTAATTTTTTTTCAAAACTTTCACTACGCATGTCAAGTCTTTCACCAATAGTTCTGTATTCACCATCTTTACGAGCTGAAGGAAGATTGCCATAAGATTCTAAAATATCAAACCCTCTTTGGTTTGCAGTTTTTTCTGGATATAATTTTAAAATTTCAGCTTCTATTTCATCAGCAGTTCTGCCTGCATAACCTCCAGGTCCATCTACTAATCCTCTCTTAGGAGTATCTAATCCTGAGGTAATACCTGTACCAGCTGCTTGGTTTATTCTACCACCCATGTTGAACATAGGTCTTTTTAAAACTTTATTGTACATAGGATACGATCCCACCTTTACCATATCTTACTCGGCCACCTCTTCTGTAAGCTCTGCCACCATTTGCCATTCTGTCATTAGGGTCTCTACCATATCCGCCACCAAAACCAGTGTATCCGCCAGTAACATTACCCCCTGGAGCTTGTGGTGTTCGAGCTGCATTACCAAACGCTCCCATAACATTAGCAAAACCACCTATACCTGTATAGATTGGGTTGTCTCTAAAACCAGGACCTTGTTGTTGTCCAGGCATAGCGCCTGCTATAGTTCCATAAATATTTGCATAGTCACTAATTCTTTGCATTGGTAACTGATAAGCTGTTTGATTAGCTGTTGTAATAGCATTTAGTTTAGACTGTTCTAAGACTTGATCTTGTGCACCTAGTGCTTCAAGACCTGCTACTCTTTGTGATTCTAATCCTGGTACAAATTGTGCCATTTGATTTTGTAAAGCACCTAAACCTAATTGACTATTTGCTAAATTTAATTGATTAGCGCCTAAACCTAATTGATTATTTCCTAAATTTAATTGATTATTTCCTAAATTTAATTGATTAGCGCCTAAACCTAATTGACCAGCTCCTAAATTTAATTGATTACCCATTGCTTGTTGTCTTAAATCTTGTGCTTGATTATAACCTTGACCGTAAAGTCCAGCTAATACTGCTGTTCTATTTCTATCAGAGTTAGATTGGTACTCAGCTTCTGCAACACCTTGTCTAGAACCACCGAAAGCTCCAGCAGTTAATGCATTTTGTGAAATACCTTGTTTAGAAATTTGAGATTGTCTATCGTAATCAGCCAACGTTGTATCAATAATTTGTTGTTGATATGGTGACATAAATGCTTGGTAATCCTGTGAAGGATCTGCAAGATTAGCTGCAGCTGTATTAAAACCAGCAGCGTTTTGACCAAAACTAGCAGCGTCAGTTCCAAAACCAACAGCATTTTGAGCAAACCCAGCTGCGTCAGTACCAAAACCAGCAGCACTGTCAGCGAAATTAGCAGCAGTTTGATTAAAACCTGCGCCTGCTGTTAGGTAAGGTTGGTAAGATGCAACACCTGTACCCCCTGTAAAACCTACAACTTGTCCACTAGCATCTCTTTGAATAGAACCTAGTCCTGACATATCTGCTAAACCTTGAGCAGCTTTTTGTTGGAATGCGGATTGACCTGCAACTTGTGGAGATAATGCTTCAGGATTTATTGAAGTACCTAGTTGCCCGATACCGTATTGAAGAGCCTTTTCACCATAAGGACCTAAGATAGCACTAGGTAATAAACCTGTGCCACTTACATCATATCTTGAACCTGTAGCAGCCATTATACTTCAGCCTCTAAATTTTTCATAGTATCATACATTCTTTTTGCACCTTTCTGAATACTTCCACCGCCTGCAGCTCTTACTGCATCAGCTGTAAAAACAAATTCATTTTTTGATAGTCTTGCAGGTACGTCATCTTTTTTTTCGTACTCTCCCATAGGGACAAAGCCACCATTAAATCTATAATCTTTTTCCATACCACCCATGTCTAACATTTCCATACCATCGTTAGCCATCATTGTACCAATACCTTGGTTCATAACTGGACCTTGACCATAGGCATACATAGCTCTACCACCATTGGCAGCTTGCATGATGCCTGTTTCTTGTGGCTGGATTGAATTTTTACTTCCTAATAAATCTTCTAAATCTAATCTTTGGGTTTCTGTTAGTTGATCTAAAGGCACACCATAAACCATTAATGCCATATCATTTAACTCCGAAATAGCATCAGGTGCTGAAGCCATCATCATTTGTTCTTGATCCATTACAGGACCCACTCCTTGGTTATACATAGCTCTTCCACCCATATTAAATCCCATTGTTTCTACAACGTCAGGTCTTACTTTTCTAAGTGCTTCGATACCAGCACCACCACCTGAATTAAATTCTACTCCTATAGGCATATCAGAAAGACTGCCAAATGCAGTGTCGCCTCTAGCTATTCTTTGTTTAGTTCTTGTTATACTAGTTGGAGTTATACCTTGTAATCCTCGTGATAGAGCAGCAAGTTTTCCGTTTGAAGCATCAAGCACTCCCTCTGCTTGAAGCATTGCTATCATATCTGTAAATGTTTCATCTTCAATGCCGTCTATGCCAGGAAATCTTTGTTGAAAGGCATTATATATTTCTATTAATTGTTTTTCAAATTCTATGCCACCTTCTATTAAATATTGTTCTTCTTTTGAAACTGCATTAGGTGCACTATTTGTGCCAACAGGTTCTGTAACAATCATTTCACTCTCGGTTACAAAATTTTCAATAGGCTCAACAATTCCAGGGTTTCCTCTTGGTTCAGGTAATCCTTCTTCTTCCCTAAGACCAAATAGATCGTTTCTTGATAAGTCTTCTCCATAAGGTTCTTCTTTAACATATTCTCCAGCATAACCCCCAGGGCCATCTACTAATCCTCTTTTTGCATTCATGATACCACCGTTGGCTGCCATGATTGTTTCTGAAGTCATCATTTCTTCTTCCATAGGTGCAGAAGCCATAGAAGATTCCATCGCTGCTTTTTCCATGTATGCCATAAGCATTTGTAATTCTTGTTCTGTTAATTCTTCTACTGCTTTTTGAAATAACTCTTGTGAGATCGCTTGCATCTCTGGTGGAATGCTATCTAAGGATGCACTAACAGGTGTTGCTGACATTGTTTCTTCTTCCATGACCATTTCTCCCATCATGTAACCTGGTCGACCACCATTTTTTAAACCAATGATGCCACCATCTTTTACTAAAGTAAAATCAGTTACACCTGCTTTGGTTGTTGGGGGTGTTGCTACAGCCATAGGTGTTAAATTTTCGGCAATGGCAATCTCTGCAGCTTGGTCATAATTTTGTGTGTCTTGTAAATATTTATCATAAGTAGCTTTTCCTTGTTCGTTCTGTCCTTTTTCACTTTTGTATTTTGCGTAAGTGTCCCAAGCTTTAGTACCAATGTCTACCCATTCTCCAAAGTCTACATTCTTAATTGCTTTTTTACCCCACTCTTTTGCAGCCTCCCAAGCGTCTCCCCACATACCATATACAGGTACACCGCCTGTGTTTGCTAAAGGTAATCCCATACCACCATTTGCTTTTAAGAGTCTTGCTTCTGATTCATTAATGAATGCTAAAGATTCACCTTTTGGCGCACGTTTGTTTAGAAAATCTGCTGCTTGTTTACTATTAGTGATAGCCATAAAATTTTATATTCCTCTAGGTATATTGTATATTAAAATAGCAGGCATTTCACCTGGAATATATACTATTAACCCTTTTCACCAAATAAATCAAGTGCTGGCATGATAACTTTTATGTCCTCTGCTATCTCTTCTGGCTTAAACCCCTTGGCTTCCCATAAAGATTTATCTTTAAAAGTTTCGCCTGTTTTAATATTTCTGTAAGTTGTTATAACTTCTGCAGTTTTAACGGGTATTTCTTGTCCATTAATTGTCATTGTTTTTGTCATTATGTCCTGTCTTGTTGTAATACGCTTATTGTAACTATTGGGCTTGCAACATCAGAAAGCATTTGAATCTTGTCGCCTTCTTCTAATATCAGCACAGTTGAATCTTCTCCTTTTAAAAATTCATTTTTAACAGTAGTCGCTGAAGAATGTTTATCGTAAATAAATGCTGTACTAGAACTACTATCAAAAACAGATAGAGTTAAAACCGCTGTCCCTACATTTGCATTGTATACAGAAATAGATTTAAGAATTCCTACAGTTGCAGCTGGTACTGTATAACAGTCAGCTGTAGTATTAGCAGCCAAAGTAGTATGATGTAATTTATATGCGTTAGCCATTATAATCTTTTTGTTGTTTTAACTTAACTTGTAAAAAATGTAAAGGCTTCTTGCTCATCTTTTATTTGTTGTTGATATGTAGTATTCATTTTTTGTACAATGGATATTACATTGTTAGCCAAATTCTGAACATTCTGTCTATCAAATTCTGGTCCTTCAATTGTAGGTACTACTTCTGATATTTTTGCCATTATCTTCTTCCTCCTGCATGTATATCTAGTCTAAAAGTTCCTAGTCTCCAGTTTTCTCCAGTACCTGTGTTAGATACTTTAAAAGCTATTTGACGAGCTCTTATCCTAGTGTTTAATTGTGTGGTAGATGTTGTTGCCGTAAAAGTATTTGTAATCGGATTGCTGTTAGGAAAAGCTTTTGTATTTAATGCTACTTGTGCATTTCCTGTTTGTGCACCAAAGTCAGGTAAAAATCTACTTATCCTCATCATAAATTCACCATCCCCTGCAAGACCTTGTTGATCACTAATATCATAATCTCCAGATTCTATATTAGCTAGTATTGCATTTATGGTTCCACTAGCAAAAACTTCATCTGTCCCTACTTCATGTTGCCAAAAATAACTAGCACCATTAGTTACACCATTAATACTAGGTGAAGTTGGAGCAATATTAGCTACATACTGTGTAGCATATGGTTTTCCGTAAACTCCTTCTGGAGTCCATGTAGTTCTAGCAAGTGAACTTGTAGTCCATATTGGATCCGAGTCGCTTGATTCTATGTAATTGTAACTAACTGAACGGTTAATTTCATCTGATCCTTGGCCGCAATAAAACCAGGTAACTTCACCAAATAAATTATTTACTGCACCATGTATCTGTTGGTTAGCATTAACATTAATATCTTCAAAAACATAATCTTCAACTAGACAAGGCATACTATAAACCCTACCTCCAGTGTATTTAAAGAACCCATTTGGTCCCATCCAATAAGCAACACCATCAATTTCTACTGGTGCGTGTTGACTAGATATTCCACAGTTAGTCCCTACTTGTTCAAAGCCAAAAGTAAATGGTTGGCCTACAAATTTCATAGTATACATTGCTGTATCGGACCAAACATAAAGTGCTGTTTTACCTGCTATTACTGAAAGTAATTTAGATCCATCAGGAAGCCTTTGTGACCCTGCTGTATTAGTTGCACTAGCTGTATAAGAACCAGCACTATCAATATCTTCTTGGTCAGAAAATCTTACAAACATATCATCTTGAGTAGTTGCTGTACCAATTGTTGTTTCTGTTCCAATAAAAACTAAATGTCTATCAGGTGTTGATACAGCCATGTCTCTTGATGCTGTTGGTGCATTCGGTAATATAACTGCTCTTGTTGTTAAAGCACTAGCTTGAGTTGGATCCCATTGCCATACTTTTTTATTGTGTACTAGAGCTAATAAAATTTGTCCATAGTTAACAAGTCTCCATTGTCCTGGTTCAATTACTACTTGAGCTGAAGAACTTGCACTACCCCAACCTACATAACCACTTGCATCAAAAACAGTTGTTCCATTAGTATGAGAAGCAGCAGTAGATCCACTAATACCTCTCGTTATACCTGTTACTTTGTTGCCTGTAATTCCAGTGTATCCAATTAATTCATTGTCTATTTGAATAACCTCAGTTGATCCGCCACTAGGAATTGTAAAACTAGTTGTTGAAGTTAAAGTAATTTCTGTAGCCGAACCATTGTTACCACCGCTTGCTGTTAATACACCATTTAGCGTTGTGAATGTTGGTGGTATAACTTGTCCCCCATAAGTATTAGTTCCCCATCCAAAACCATAACCTTGAGTAACAGGTCCTATTTCATAGTAAGGATCTATTGTAGCTGTTGCAATAGCACCGCCTGTTCCTGTTTCGTTATTGTTAGCTAACGTAGTCATTTGAGTGGTTAGTGTAGTAGCACTTGGAGTGCTTAAAACTTCAAATAATTTATCATTAAAATTATCGGCAGTAAAAGAAGTATTTACTCCAGTTAAAGATATAGTCCCATCTCTTATTAAAAGAATGTCTCCTACAGTTGCATTGTGTGCAGCACCATAAGTAAAAGTTAAAACATTGGAACCGTTAGTACTTCCAATAGCAACTCCTGTTTGAATTTTATCTGTATCAATTGGGGTAATATCATAAACAGCACCTTCAAAATAAATATAAAGCATCTTGTTAGTACCAATTGCTACGTATTTATTCCCTGCATTATCTACCCAAGCGTGTTGGTCTCTACCTGCACCTACTAAATTACTTGAAGTTAATTGCTGCCAACCACCAATTTTTTCTGGGTAGCTATATCTAAAACGCATATAGTCTCCATTAACCCATCGCCCTTCTGCTCCAGTATCTGATGATTGTTTATCTAAACCTGGTTTTAACGTAATTTTTGTTAACATATGACCTCATTATATTATGCCTTGACCATTGAAGGAAGACCTAACATAGGTCTTTTATCAAAACGGTTTTCTTCAGCAAAGGGACCATTTACATGGTTATAATGAAGAAACACCTGTCCACAGATGTCCCCTTCAAAAGGTTCTCTCCAATGTTCTAATTCACACCCACTATATACCAGCATATCGCCAACATCAAGTAGGACTTTCGTGCCTTCTATGAAGATTGGCCATGGCTCACCACCCAAGTGAATAGTAGTAGATATCTCACAGCTTGGTCTGTCTTTATGTTTCTTTAATTCATCACCTTTTTTGTAGGCTCTTGCGTAGGAATAAGTAGGACATAGGTCTAGTCCAGTTTCATTTTTCATAATTGGTAATACTTTAACTAGTAGGGTTTCCATTACTGGATCTGCGTAATGAGAATATGTGTTTGGGATTTGTGTGTCTCCCCATGTACCCAATATACCATTGTCATGAACTATATTATTTTCATACATAAATTTAACAGCATCTCTTTTAAGTAAGAAGTAGTTAAATATAAAATTAGCTAACTCGTAGTTAACTGCACCTTTAATTACTTGGTATTTATTAAACATTATACAAACATTCCTTTCTGTAAAAAATTAAATGAAACTGATATCCTTATATCATTAGATTCATTGGGTTCCACACAATGATTAAGATATGAAGGAAACATAATTAATCTGCCCGCTGCAGGTTCAAAATTTATTTCAGTCCATAAATAAGATGGGATATTACCCTCTTTTCTTTTAGGTCTTGATGTATCTAGCGAAGGGTTAGGATTTTCACATTTAAGAAAACCACAATCTTTTGGAGTTTTTACATAATAAACTCCGGACCATAATGAATTAGGGTGTGTATGAGGTCTATTATATCCACCAGGAGAATTTATATTTGCCCACATGCTTCCTAAAAAAGGTTCATTGTCTAATAATTCTTCTTGATAAATATGGTTCTGTGCTAGATGTAATAAATCTACTAATATTTTGTATTCAGGTTTTTTATGCATATTGTCTTGTGAGTGCCACCCCTTCATATTAGTTCTATTTAAACCTTTATCTTCATTAGACCAATTTATAATATTTTTTTCTAACTCATTATTAAATTCTAGTGTACCTACGTCTTTAATATAAACAGGTGTTGCAAAATATAATTCTTTTTTCATTATTTAAAAGGTGTCCCTCCAAACCACATTACCAATGAATTTCTATGTCCACGTATAACAGGTGTTACTCTATGACTTATAAACGATGCAAAGAATACAGCATGACCTTGTTTTAATTTTGCAATTTTACCTTCTTTCATTAATTCTAAGTCTCCACCTTCAAACTCTGATTCAGGTGAAAGTAACAGTGTCATAGATATTTTTCTAACCGGTGGTTCATGTTGCATGTTTACATCATTATCTACATGCCAATCATAAAACCCACCTTGAGGGTATTCTGTGTATTGTGCTAATTCATTTATTTCCATTCCATCAAAACCAAAATGATTACCATTGGTAGTTTTCATTATACGTTCAATATCTTTGTACATTTCATTCATTTTAAAAAAGGGTATCCAACTGATATGAGAAGTTCTAGTTTCAGTATCTACTACTCCTTTTTTAATCCCTTTTTCATTTCCAACTTGTGCATCGTTTCTAGGCTCTGCACGTCCTGCTGCAATAATTTTATTACATTGTTCAGGTGTAAAAATAGGTGAAGTTGTTTCTACAATATAAGATTTCCATCTTGGTTCTGTTATCATACTGCACCTCTATTTTGTATTGGATTATATTCTACATCACAGTTTGCAGCAAGAGTTCTTCTTGTGTCTTCTGTTCCATTAAATGGGTAAACTGTGTGTCTCATATCATATGGAAAAATATAAAAATCTCTAAGATCCATTGGAGGTTGGTAATCTATTTTACTAAACTGACCATTAGTTGCTCCTAATATTTGAAGTCTACCATTTTGTGGAACATGTTCTGCTGAATATTCTTTACCATAAGTTGAAGGTAGTTTTAAAATCATAACAGAAGATAATCCTGTAAATAAACTCCCGCTATGAATATGAGTCGGATTATACTCATGTTTTTTCATTTCATTAATCCAAACAGAACTTAATTGAGTATTGTAATTTTTAATTTTATTAAAAACTAAATAATGATTAAAAACTTTCATAAAATAATTAGTAATATTTCTAGGTAAAAAATTGTGGTTCTTTATTTTTGTTTTATCTGTTCCTTGATAGAATAAAGAATGTTCATTCTCTATTTTACCTATTAATTCTTTATTAGCCTTATAGAGGGTGTAATAGTTTTTTGTATAGATTTCATTAATAGATAAAAAAATATCTAAAGGTACTTCATACTTTATAATAGACTGGCCTAAAAATATTGGCTTAAATTTTAATGTGTCCATATTTTTCTATAATTTTTTTTGGAATTCTTTCAATATAAGGGTTATATACTTTTCTAACTGGCCCATCAAATAGTTTATGCATATTACTACCAACAACTTTATCATCATAAGATAGACCATTGACTTCTACTTGATCTAGATTAGCAAATCTATGATTAAAATAAGGCTCTTCTAAAAATTGATATATTTTTCTAAACTCTTGTTCGGGATTTGTGACTATATCGTCATACCTTACGTAATGACACATATTAAGATAGTTGTATGAATTTTTAATCGACTCTAACTGTTTTGCAATAGCTCCTTCTTTGGTCATTAACATTAATAATTTTTCTTCATCATTAGACCCTATCTTATTAACAAAAGAATCAGGATTTTCTGTATACCACTGCATATAACTAGCAAATACTTCCATTAGATCTCTAAGTAATACAATACATTTATAACCAGGTTTAAAATGTTTTTGCATCAATTGAAAATTACCCTGCAACATTACAGGGCCTCGATCAATGATTATTCTTTGTGGCCAATGTTGGTAGTAATTATTAAACACATTATCTAATACATTGTCTAATGATCTGTGATCAGGATAATTTTGAAACGTATCTGTTTCTTTAAGTAAAAATAAATCTTTCATTATTTCTAGTGTTATAGAATTAGCAGTAACTGCTATCTCATGATTTTGATTCATAATACTTGAAAATAAAGTATTGCCAGACCTAGGTAATGCTATTAAAAAAAATAACTTACGAGTTAGGTTTTCCATATTGAGTTATTTGTTCTTTTCTTTCTGTATTATTTTCTAATTCACCTGATTTTTTAATTCTTTCTATAGAGCTTAGCTGTCCCACCACATTAAATACTTCTGCCTGAGAAGAGCCTGGAGTTAATGTTTCAGCTTTATGTTTATACACTTGATAATAACTTTCTAATTGGTGTTGACTATGATCTTTGTCGTCAAAAGAACCATCATTAAATTCATTTTTTAATTTAGACCACATACCAATTTCTCTCATTCTATCTTTAGCAACTAATTCCATTCCTGCCTTGTGAAATTTTTTTTCATCTAAATCAATTTTATAACACTCTAATTTATATTCATTTTTTTCTGCTTCTAATTTTTTTTCTAACCATTTAATTTTTGCTTCATTTCTTCTATAATCAAAAGATAGTGCCATTAAATTTTCTAAATATACACTCTGCTCTTTAACACATTGCCAGTATTTTGCACCTGGAGTTGGATGATTGTTGTCTTGTAGTACAGAAAACCTAGCTTCTGTTTCTGTTCTAAAAATTTGTTTTTTATCCCAAGTATCTCTTAATTCATTTACCATTCCTTTAAATGAATCGAGGTCTTTTGAATCTAATAAATTATTAAGATGAGTTTCTTCTGTTTCAATTAATGATTTTATGTCTGTCTTTTCTTTCATTGTTAATCTTTATAGCTATTTAAATTTAAATGTAAAGAGTTTATTTAAAATATTGCAATCGCTACTTCTGGATTGTATTCTTCAGTAAAAGCAGCACTGGCTGTATTACCACCAAATGCTAAAGCGTTTGTTGTATCTCCACATCCGATAAGACCATATCTTCCAGCACCCATAGTGTTTTGATTAGACCAGGTAGAACCGTTCCATAATTCTGTTGCGCCTGTAGTTGGACTGTATCCACCAAAACCTAAAGCAGACGTTTGAGTTCCAGCACTTCCCATAGAACGTCTTCCACTATTCATTTGTTGTGGACTAACAGTCCAACTAGAACCATTCCATAATTCTGTTTGCCTTGAGCTATCAGTCGTACCTCCAAAAGATATAGCCGCTGTTTGAGTTCCAGCACTACCTTGTTTATTACAAGTCGAATTTAAACCTGTCGGATTAGTAGTCCAACTAGTACTAGTGAAAAGTTCAGTGGCTGTGCCGCTAGCAGGGTTTCCAACACCCCCAAAAGCTAAAGTTGCTGTTTGAGTTCCAGAAGTACCTGGAGCATATCTTGCATTACCCATATTTCCTGTAGGACTCCAAGAAGTACCATTAAATTTTTCGGTATTATTAAATCCACTTGGGGAGTATGCGCCACCAAAAGCTAAAGCTGCTGTTTGAGTTCCAGTACCACCCGGATAATATCTTCCTGTTCCCATAGCGTTTGGATTAGTAGTCCAAGAAGTACCATTATATTTTTCAGTTAGTCCCTCGGGTCTGTCAGGAGTTCCACCAAAACCTAAAGCTGCTGTTTGAGTTCCAGCAGACCCCATATATCTTCTACCTTTGTTTAATGCATTACCTGTAGTCCATACACCTCCTAAAACAGCTCTAAACCCTTTCATTTGATTAGAGCTAGTATTATACCAAATCTGTCCTAAAGTTGGGTTACTAGGATCACTACTTAATACTTCAATGTTTTGCCCATATATGTCTTTGTATGTTGTCATAATTTTATTGTGTTTTTATTACTTGTGTAGCGTTAGCGGTGCCTCCATACCAAGTTTCTGTATTACCTGTTACTGCAGGACTTACATATGTTTTACCCGTAAAAAATAAACCTGATGTTGTGCTACCAGATGCCCTTGGACTAAATGTTGCTGTGTTTCTATTTGTAGTATTTGACCAAGAAGAACCATTCCATAATTCACTTGCTCCAGGAGTTGATTGATAACCAGAAGCTATGGTTGATGTTTGAGTACCACATCCTGTTAACTCAGTTCTACCTACATTCATACTATTTGGACTAGTAGTCCAGCTACTGCCATTAAATAATTCAGTTTGTCCTGTACTACCACCAAGATTATAAACGTTTCCAGCAAAAGCTAAAGCTGCTGTTTGAGTTCCACTTCCTCCAAAATTAAAAATTCCACTAGGAGTATTCATACTATTTGGATTGTTAGTCCAAGAGGAGCCATTATATTTTTCAGTAGAATTTGTAGCAGGAGCAGAACTTGCAGTAGGATCAGACCCACCAAATTTAAGCGCCGATGTCTGTGTTCCAGCATTTGCAAAATTAGCAACTCCAACATTTACATTGTAACCTGTATTTGTCCAACTAGAACCATTAAATGCTTCAGTCTCTACTTTAACATATGGAGCTGAACCGTTTCTACCAGCAAATGCTATAGCTGCTGTTTGAGTTCCAGCACCACCTAAACCCCATCTGGTTGTGTTTAATCCAGTTGGGTTATTAGTCCAAGCTGTGCCATCATATTTTTCAGTTGCTCCTGTTTGGGGTTCACCACCAAAAGCCATAGCTGCTGTTGCAGTTCCCGCTGGACCTACTCTTTGTCTTGCTACATTTGTTGGACTAGAAGTAGCCCATGCATTAGGGCCTATAAGTCCATAAAATTTTATTTTTTGAGTGCCAGTATTATACCAAATCTGACCAGGTGTTAAATTAGTCGGATCTGTTGCAACACCTTCAACGTTCTGTCCTTTGACCTCGTAATAAGTAGACATACATTATTCCAATATTAGATTTTCTGGTCTCATTGAATTATTTTTTTCTTGATCAGATAAATTGTCCCACTCTTCTTGAGCTGCTAAAATTATCGGATCTACTATTGCTTGGGCTTCTTCTTTTGTTTTATAAACTGCCTCTACTTTTGCTACCCAAAGGTTTGCATCTTTATTGTTTATTGGAAGTTTCCAAAGATTACCTGGAAGACCTACAAAACCAATATCTCTAGACTCATGAGCTTCTATAAAACCTTTACCCCAATTTTCTGCCACACAATATTTATATGCCATAATTTATCCTAATTTGTTGTTACTACTTGTTGAACTGTTGAACCATTATTTAATGTAATATACCATTTATTAGTAGTAGTATCAAAAAAAATTTGATTTGCACTTCTTGCGCTGGCACTATTTGAACTAGCTACCGCACTTCCTTTTATTGCTATATAAGTAGACATTATTTATTTTTCAGTAACCAACCTTGAGTTCCATCTACATAGACCAGCGTATTTGCTGCTCTTTCTATTGAAACTGTTAAGTCGGATGCTGCTCCTTGAATGGGTTGAGAATTTCTTCCAATAGTTAATTGATTAGAATCAAATGTTCCTGCGTAATCTACAAAAGAAACTTCGTCACCAATTGTTGGTGATGAAGGGAGAGTCATTGTTACAACATTATTTGTAGTGTTTATAAAATAACCATCACCGGCTGCTGCTGTAAAACTATTGGCTTTAACTGTTTGCCATGATGTTCCACCACCTGCTGCGTCTGCAAAAACTGGAGGTGCACCTGCACCTGCTGAAGTTAAAACTTGTGCTGCGTTACCTGTTGCAACTGCTACTGCCGCACCGTTAGCATCATAAGAAATTAAATTTCCATCTGTACCGTTAGATAATTTAGCAAGAGATACTGTTGC
>Ga0209482_1001490_pt1 | contig 15996 bp, 19 predicted proteins | sample CoawatmetaG10DNA_FD_187512 | JGI IMG/M metagenome (GOLD analysis project Ga0209482, IMG submission 187512) | Marine microbial communities from the West Antarctic Peninsula - Coastal water metaG104-DNA (SPAdes) (version 2) | ecosystem: Environmental > Aquatic > Marine > Coastal ...
AGGTACAGGTGACTTATATAGAATGAAAGAACAACTTGAAAAGTTACATGATGGTTGGGAAGAAGCAACTGAACTATACGGAATGTAACTAATTATAATTGAGGAAATAAAATGGAAAAAAGTAAACTAGAATTAATTTTGATGGAAGAGTTGAATGCTCTACTTGAAGTTGATGCGGCAGAAGCAGAAATTACTATGGCTGCAAGAGGTATCGTTGATGAATTACAAGACGTAATTGAAAAATTAGGTAAGATTCAAAACGACCAAATCGGTCCACTAGCAGACGAAATGGCATACTCACATGGTCCAGAACAATCAGCAACGTTCAAAGGTTCAGTTGATGACGCAATTAATGGTCTATTGGGACAAGCACGTTCGGCTAAAGATGCAGTACAAGATGCAACACTAGTATTATCAGGCGAGAAAATGGGTGATGACATGAGTGATGTTGAACTTGGTGGCGATATGGGTGCAGACTTAGAAGATGATATCACAGCAGACTTCGGTGGCGATGAAGCATCATCGGGTGAAGAATCAAATCCATTAGGCAGAGAAGAAAGAGCGTAATATGAAAATTGCTACGCTTTTAATGGAAAAAGCAAATTATGATGCACAGTTAATGGGTGACATCAATGCTTATCTCGTATCTTTAAAAGCGAATGATATTCCTTCTATATCTACAGAAATGATGATCCGTGAGTTAAATGGAATGGGTTATACAGTAGACGAAGAGTCTTTGGTAGATTTACTAGCAAACAGTAAATATATATCAAAGGTTACAACAGATACAATAGAATTAGTTCACAGACATAATAAAAAAAGTGACGAGGCTGACAAGGATTCAGTACATAAATTGGCAGTCAAAACCGCAAAAAATAAGGTGAAGAAATAATGGCATTTATAATTAAAGGCGAAATGAAAACTATCTCTAAAGAAGAGATGAAAGACCATATTGACCAGGTTAAAAAAGATAAGCAAGATCCACTAGAAAAACTTTCTCCACAAAAGAGACAAATGAGAAAAGAAGTTCAAGACGCAAAAAGACATCGTGAATTTATGGGTCGTGTTGCAAAAAATGAAGAAAGAGATTTAGCGAACACAATCGCAACGAGTGAACTCGTATCAATAGCAATTGGCGAGACGATTCAACCATCTGAAGAACCTTCAGAAACTCCTGAAGTAGATTTCATTTCAATGACTAAAAAGCAGATTGATATGTGGGCTGAAGAAAATCTAGGTATTCAATTAGACAGACGCCACACTAAAGCAAAACTAATAGAAGAAATCAAAGAAAATTTGTAAAAACCACTTGATTTCTATCTCAAAGTGTAGTATAATAGTACTATGCTTAAAGAAAAATTTACCTATAATCCCCTAGAACGAGTAAACATTAAAGGCAGTCGGCATTATCAAACTCCCGATGGTCAGCCTTTACCAAGTGTTACAACAGTACTCGATGCATTAAAAGATAAAACTGCAATATTCGAATGGCGCAAACGTGTCGGAAATGAAGAAGCAGATAGAATCATGCGTCTTGCCACTGGTATTGGAACACAAGTTCACTTACACCTTGAAAAATACATCTTAGAAGAAGACAGACCTAATGGGTCAAATCTTATACATCAAATGGCAAGAGAATTGTCAGAGATTGTAATTGACAAAGGTTTATCAAACATAAATGAAGTATGGGGAACAGAAGTTCCACTATACTATCCCGAATTGTATGCAGGCACAACTGATTGTGTTGGTGTATGGAATGGAAAGCCAGCAATCATTGATTTCAAAACAACTCGTAAACCAAAAAAACGAGAATGGATTGATGATTACTTCTTACAAGGCGCGGCTTATGCCGAAGCCCATAATAAAATATATGGAACTGATATCAAAACAATTGTTATAATGATGATTGGCTGGGATGCAGAAGCAGATAATATGGGTAACTACCAAGAATTTGTTGTTGAAAGTGAAGAATACGAACGTTATGCCAGATTATGGGCAGGTAAGGTCCAATCGTATTTTGATAAATACATGTAATAACGGGAGTTTAACATGGCAACAAATGTAAAAATATTATTAAGACGTGGTACGAGGTCAGAGATATCAGCAGATACATTATCGGCTGGTGAATTAGGCTACACTACTGACACAAATCAATTATATATTGGTACTGCGGCGTCAGTTGATGAAATAGTATTTGATCCATTTGCTAATGCACACGCAATTGTTCAAACATACTTAGACACACTGTCTACTCCATTAAACGGTTTACAAATAGATGAAGACTTAGCAATCAAAAACATACCTGTTATAACAATTACAGCGGGTGCATTTGTAGTTGGTTCTACATATACAATAAAAACAGTAGGCACAACAGACTTTACTTTAGTTGGCTCTGCTGACAGTGTTATTGGAACAGTATTCACAGCAACAGGAGTTGGCATAGGAACTGGCACAGCAGATACAAACGGTGCTGTTGTACTTATTGCCACTATGGCATCAGCCGCTACATTTAATGTAAGTCTGTATGCTAGTGCAAGACAACACGTAGAAGTTCTCACCGAAGCGGGCTTTAGTCAAGCATATGCGAATATGCATTTAGAGTCACATGCTTCTGCTACTGGCAAACGTTCTGATTTATTTAAAAAAGAACTAACAACTACATCTGGCACATTTCTGAAATATGCTAAAACAGACGCAACTTCATTTTTTATTGATTATTCATTGAGACAAACAGATTCTACAAATACATTTATTCGTGTTGGTACAATTAGAGTCATCAATGGCGAGGCAATAACACCAGCAATAGCACTAACAAAACTTACAGACGACAACACAGAGATTTGGCAAGATACTCTAGGTAGTGTTGTAGGAACTGCCGAAGCAGAAGAATTTTCTAATATTGAATTTGTATCAGTTATAGATGGAGATAATATAAAGATAAATTACACACAAGATGCATCATTCTCTGCTGAAATATCATATACTGTAAAACGATGGACTATGTAAATGCAAGATAAAGCAATATTGCTTTATGAATGGCGTCAATTACGATTAAAACTACAGAACGAATTTACTAAATCTACGCTACAAGAAATCGTCAATTGGTGGAAAAGTTTCCCATATCATAGCAATGGATTAAATTACGATGATGTGACGACTTGGCCTGATGTATGGGAGTATATCAATGAAGAGTTTTACACGAACAGTGGTAATGGATTAGGATGTTTCTATACTCTATATCACGCTTTCCCAAATAACAACCCAGAAATCTGGCTAATACTAGATTTTAGTGACGGCGGCGAAATATACTTAGTTGCCTATATGGACGGCTATGTTCTGAACAGATTAAATGGCAAGGTAGACAAATACGAAGATATTAAGAATGATATTGACATTATGGAACGAACAACGTATAATGATATAGAATCACATCTTAAAAGTAGACAATAATTAAGTGTGAATATAATTATATAAATAAATACATATTATAACTAAAGGTAAAAAAATGCTAAAAGAGAAAACATACAATTCAGGTGATATAGTAACAGTCTATCTTCAAACAGGCCAAGAAATCTTGGGTAAATTTGTATCAGAAGATGATAGTTCTACTGTTCTTACAAAGCCTTTAACTGTTGCAATTGGACCAAAAGGTGCAGCCTTTCAAACATTCACTGTAACAGGTGATAGTGAGAAGAATGTATCGTTTAAGACAGGAAAGATTATTTCTGTACTAAGAACAAACGAAGCAACGTCTTCGTCATATCTTGAAGCAACAACTGGACTTATAGTTCCGCCAAAAGGAGGCATTGTAAAATAATGCCACAAGCCGCGAGAACAACTGACCCAATATCACCACACTCACCATGTTCGCCAGAACAATGCGGACCTGGAAGTGATGATGTGATTATTCAAGGGTTATCGGCATACCGTGTAACTGATAAAACAGTACCACATGGTATTCCTGTGCCTCTTGTGGGTTGTGTTCCGCATGTTACACCATTAGTACAAGGTTCTCATAACGTTTTTATAAATGGACAGCCTGCTGGCAGAGTAGGTGACGGTCATTCGTGTGGTGTAGTAATCACATCAGGTGCAAATAAGGTGAATATCAATGGCTAGTGAAGCAGAAATCGAAAGACTATATCAATTATTTGTCACTAATGGTGGCGGAGCATTGTCGTTTTCTGGCACAAATTTAACTCCAAAACAATATTCTGAGGCACTTGCCACATCTAACTTGACTCCACTTGAAATGGCGCAATTAGAAGCAAGGCAGAGACAGTATAATAAATCAGTTGCATTAAACTCTATAGCAGATGAAATAGATGCTAACAATTTTACTAATCCATACGCGGCACGTGGAGCATATGGCAGTTCGTTACTTAATACTCTTGGAGCCTCAACAGGCGTTACTAACGTAGGATTATTGAGTAGTGCATTGTCCGGATTTAGTACGGGCGATAAGGCACTAATCTTCGCAGGAGTTTTAGCCGCATCAGGTGTAGATTTAGAACAAATTATAAAAATTGCTGGACTCTCAGCACTGGGTTTGGCGATGTATTCAGCACTCACAAATCATACAAATAATCAGACTGCTAACATACCAGAAACAATGCAAAATGCAAGTAATCTAGCATCAATGAATTCACAGTTCGGTCCAGCAGGAGGTCCACGACCACCAGGAGAAACTGATTGTGATTCTTTTAATGACTTAATGGGAATATTAAGTGGTGCATATGACGGCACTTTAGATTTTATTGAGCGAGTAATCGGGGATATTTCTTCATTTATAAATCAATCAGGCATAGGAAGTTTATTATCAAGTATTATATCAGCAATAGCGGGAGCGGGTAGTATTGTTGCAGATGTGATAAGTGCAATCGTTGGTGTTGGAATACAACTATTAGGTGGTATTATTGGCGTAGTAGCAAAAGTAATAAACGCAATTGCTGATATAACTAGTGCAATTGCAAACGAAATTAATAATATTGCTAATATGGCAGCCGAACTTTTGAGAAAAGCATTAGCATTAGTTCTCGGTGGAGCGGCATTAGACCCTTGTAAAAGAGCAGTATTAATGAATACCGGTTCAACTGAAATGAAAGCGGCAGTCACACAATTAAATCAACCACTAGGAACAGCCGCACCTGAAGGCGTAGGTACAACAGTAGATCCTAGAGCAAATGCAGATGAAGTTACCAAAAATATGAAGTATGCACGAGACGAAGCAAAACTTAATCCTGGTGTCCCTCAATCTCCATTTGAAGAGTCTGCTAGTAACTATACAACGAAAGATGAAAGTCTACATTCTGACGCCACCACTCAATCAGAAATACCAGTACTAAGGGGAAATCTTGAAACTACGACAACATCTTCATCATACACATATATTCCTACTACACCAAGTCCAGAACTTGCTAGAAAAGTAGGTGAAAGTATGGAAGAATTCTTGAGACGTAGCGGTGTAACACAAATCTCAACAACAGAAAAAGATGTCAAAGGCACTAGATTGGCAAAAAGTGCGGAAATGATGATAAATGATTGGCGAGAAAAACAATTGAATTACACGAGAGATTCAAGAGCATTAATATCATCAATGAATGATGCATTAGAGAAAAGAGATTTTCCAACTAAGAAAGCATCGTTATCTGATAGACTAAAAGTATTAGTAAGTCTCCAGACTGATAATCAGAAAATCATTACAAATTTAACTAGTAAGTATATAGACTCATTTTATTATGTTCCTAAAGGAAGTTTAATCATAGCCGAAAAGCGGATAAAATTACATTATCTTGGTCGTATATTCCCAGCACAGACTCGCACATATAACAACGCAGTCACCTCATTAAATGCTATAAAAACAGAATGGAACAGTATTGACATTCAGGTGTATTAATGTTATAATATTAACAGTTAAACAGCGTTTTTAAGATAAATACTAGAAAGTAAATTTATCGGGGACAATCATGCAAGTAAATGAAATAATCACAGACATTGAAGAGGGACTATATGACCCTCATATTTTTAAAGCAGTATTCATGGCTGGTGGACCTGGTTCTGGTAAAAGTTATATAGCAACGTCAAGGATATTAAAAGGCGGTGGCTTAAAAATAGTAAATTCAGACGATATTTTTGAGTATAAGATGAAAAAAGCAGGCCTAGACCACGGCGACCCAGAAGTCATATATAGTCCTCAAGGACAAGAAATCCGAAATCAAGCAAAACAAATGACTGGAAGAATGGAAGATGGATATCTTGATGGCAGACTTGGTTTAATTATTGATGGTACTGGAAGAGATGTTACCAAGATTGCAAAAGCAAAAGAAAAATTAATGAACATGGGGTATTCATGTATGATGGTTTTTGTTAATACAAGTTTAGATATCGCACAGGAAAGAAATTTAGACAGAGAACGAGTCTTGCCATCAGATGAAGTTTCAAAAATGTGGAATGCAGTACAAAATAACATAATGAAATTTCAACAGTTATTCGGTGCATCAAAGTTTCAAGTTGTCGATAATAACGGTGGACTTGAAGACCCAGATAGAGCAGAGAATTTCAAAGTAGTTGAGAAAAATATTACTGCATTCATCAGTCGTCCACCATCAAATCGTTATGCAAAAGCATGGATTGAAAACGAACAGAAAAAGATAAGCAATGCAAACAACCAATAGGTAGGTAAATGACAATAGTAAAGCAACTGGCTGAGTATAGAAAAGAGATAGACTTAGATTTTATCAAAAAAACTCACGTTCATTATTGTACTCCCTGTTATGCAGGTCAGATTTCAGAACCATATTTTCGCTCATGGACTAAAGGTCACATGATGTTTACAAAATATGATATCCCATATTCAATAACAACATCAGCAAATGAAAGTTTAATTTCACGTGCAAGATGTCATATGGTAGCCTATTTTATGGCTAATCCAGAAGCAACTCATATGATGTTCATTGATGCTGATATTAATTTTGATGCAGTTGACATATTGCATATGTTACAACATGACAAAGATGTTATAGTTGGAGCATATCCAAAAAAAGAATTAGACTGGGACTCTATAAAAGATGCAGTCGAAAGAGGATTAGACGACCAATCAATCAAGGATACTGCGGCAAATTATGCCATGAATCCTGACTGGGATTATAACGAAGAAACTGACAAACGTAAATTACATATTGAAGATGGATTAGTAAGACTCAAAGATGCCGCGACAGGATTCATGCTTATCAAACGAAGTGTTATAGAAAAAATGGTAGAGTCTTATCCTGAATTGTATTTCAATAATGATTTACGTTTCGAAAAAGAATTTACGAAGTGGACTTATCTATTTTTTGATTGTATGCACGAAGAAGATACGAAAAGATATCTTAGTGAAGATTACGCCTTTTGTCGAAGATGGCAACAACTAGGTGGAGAGATTTGGTTAGACCCGTTAGTGAAACTAGACCATGTTGGTCATTATACATTTAACGGTAATATAGGAAAAATGTTTTATACTTCACCACCAGAAGACCAGAATTTAAGAGCATAACTACTATAGTAAGAGATACATTATTTAATAACGAGGGAAAAGATGGGATTAATTAAAAAGTTTGAAAAATCATATGCGAGTAAAACACATGATGAGATGTCACTAACCGACTATCTTACATTGTGTAAGAAAGATAAATTAGCCTATGCATCCGCGGCGGAAAGATTATTGTCAGCGATTGGAGAACCAGATGTAGTTGATACTAGCAACGATGCTAGATTGAGTCGTATATTTCTAAATCGCACAATTAAAGTCTATCCAGCATTTTCAGATTTCTTTGGAATGGAAGAAGCAATTGAACGACTAGTTGCATATTTTAGACAATCTGCTCAAGGTCTTGAAGAAAAGAAACAAGTATTATATCTACTAGGACCAGTTGGCGGTGGTAAATCATCACTAGCAGAACGTCTAAAAGAATTAATGGAAAAGCACCCAATGTATGTGCTTAAAGCAGGTGATGAAATCTCACCAGTATTTGAATCACCACTAGGACTATTTGACCCTAAAGAATTCGGTGCAGATGCAGAAAAAGAATTTAACATTCCATCACGTTACCTTAGTGGTCTATTATCGCCATGGGCAGTTAAACGACTAGATGAGTTTGAAGGCGACATTACAAAGTTTAATGTTGTGAAGATGTATCCATCGAAGTTGAAGCAAAACGGTATTATGAAGACTGAGCCGGGGGACGACAATAACCAAGATATTTCAGCATTAGTTGGTAAGACTGATATCCGTAAATTAGAATATTTCTCACAGAATGACCCAGACTCATATGCATTCTCTGGCGCATTATGTCGTGGTAATCAAGGTATTATGGAATTTGTAGAGATGTTCAAGGCACCAATTAAAGTCTTGCATCCTCTATTAACAGCAACACAAGAAGGTAACTACATGGGTACTGAAGGTATTTCAGCAATTCCATTTAATGGTATCGTAGTTGCTCACTCAAATGAGAGTGAATGGGAAGCATTTAGAAACAATAAGAACAACGAAGCATTCTTAGACAGAGTATATATTGTTAAAGTTCCGTATTGTTTACGTGCTACAGAAGAAACATCTATCTATACGAAGATGTTAGAATCATCAGGATTAAACAGCACTAAATGTGCGCCTCATACATTAGACATGTTAGCACAGTTCTCAGTTCTTTCAAGGTTGAAAGAGCATACAAACTCAAACCTAGCGGCTAAAATGAGAGTATATGATGGTGAGAATCTACATGATGTAGACCCTAAAGCAAAGACCATGCAAGAATACAGAGATGTAGCAGGCGTAGACGAAGGTATGAACGGTATGAGTACTCGTTTCGCATTTAAGATTCTATCTCAAACATTCAACTTCGACCCAGAAGAAATCGCGGCAGACCCAGTACATCTAATGTATGTATTAGAAACTGCTATTAAACGTGAGCAGTTTCCAGAATCAACAGAAGACGAATTACTTGGCTACATTAAAGACCATTTAAGTGTCAAGTATAGTGAACAAGTAGGAAAAGAAATTCAGAAAGCATACCTAGAAAGTTATAACGAGTATGGTCAAAATCTATTTGATAGATACTTAGATTATGCTGACCACTGGATTCAAAACATTGATTATAAAGATGCTGATACTGGCAACTTATTTGACCGTTCTGTTCTTAACGAAGAACTTGAGAAAATTGAAAAACCAGCAGGTATTGCCAATCCAAAAGACTTCCGTAATGAAGTTGTGAATTGGGTACTACGTGCAAGAAGCAATTACGAAGGTAGAAACCCACCTTGGACTGCTTACGAAAAGATGAAAGAAGTAATCGAACACAAAATGTTCGCTGGAACAGAAGAACTACTTCCAGTTATTTCATTCGGTAGCAAGAAAAACAAGGAAGACCAATCTAAACATGATGATTTCATAGATAGAATGGTGAAGAAAGGTTATACACGCCGTCAAGTTAAACGATTAGTAGAATGGTATATGCGAGTACAGAAGTCTAACTAGAGGAAGACTTTCATGGCTAATACAATTATCGATAGAAGAAAGAACCCAGGTTCCAAGTCTTCTGCCAATAGACAAAAGTTCATTAAACGAACTAAGAAAGAAATACGTAAAAGTATACATGATACGTTGGGCAAACGTAGCATCAAAGGTTCTGGCGATTCACAAGACGTGGTTATCAATCGAAAAGGCATTGGTGAACCACAATTCAATCATAATCCACAAACAGGCTCACGTGATATAGTTCTTCCAGGCAACAAAGATTTTGTTGAGGGAGATGAGTTACCGAAACCACCAAGTGGTCAAGGTCAAGGCGGGGGAGATGGTGATGCAAGTAATGAGGGCATAGGCGAAGATGAATTTGGTTTTGCGTTAAGCAATGACGAATTTGTTAACATCTTGTTTGAAGACTTAGAATTGCCACACATGATTTCTAAAGAAAACAAATCAGTTCAACGATTCGAACTAACTCGTAGTGGTTACACAAACGACGGCAATCCAACACAGATGAATTTAGAGAAGAGTATGGTCAATTCTATTGGTCGAAAGATTGCTTTAAAGACACCAAAACTTAGAAAGATTAAAGAACTTGAAGCAGAACTAGAAACGTGCAAAGACGAAGAACGTAGAGTAGAGATTGAAGAAGAAATTCGCAAATTACGTATTCGTGCTAACGCAGTTGCATTTGTCGACCCAGTAGATTTACGATATAATAACTTTAGTAAGAAACCAGCACCAATCTCACAAGCAGTAGTATTCTTTATTATGGACGTGAGTGCTAGTATGACCCAAGAACATAAAGACTTAGCAAAACGCTTTTTTATGTTACTTAATCTATTCGTATCTCGTAAGTATAAAAGAGTCGATTGTATTTTTATTAAACACCATATCCAGGCAACAGAATGTTCAGAAGATGAATTCTTTAATAATAGAGAAAATGGCGGTACAATAGTTTCGAGTGCATTCAAACTTGCAAAAGAAATCATAGATGACCGTTATTCGCCAAATGAGTGGAATTTATACTTCTCTCAAGCAAGTGATGGCGACAACTGGGACAATGACAACGAAGAACTTCTTGATATTATTTCCACCGACATTTTACCTATAACTCAATATTTTAGTTATATTCAAGTAGGACAAAAACGTCATGGATATTATAATAGTGGCAACTTGTTGCAAGAGTATGAAAAATTATTAGCAACGCATAAAAACATTGTAACTAAACACATAGAAGATAGTTTCGATATATATCCAGTATTCAGAGAGATATTTAAAATTAAAGGCAAAAATGAGTAATTTAATATACACAGGTTCTAGTTGGGATTTCGATAAACTATATCGTATGATGGATGCATGTGAAGAAATAGCAGTCAATGATATGGGACTCGATTGTTTTCCGAATCAAATTGAAATCATTACAGTTGAGCAAATGTTAGATGCGTATTCAAGTGTCGGCATGCCATTGATGTATAATCATTGGAGTTTCGGCAAGAGTTTCATAGGAAACAAACAGCAGTATAGTAGAGGTGAGATGGGATTAGCATATGAGTTAGTTATCAACTCTAATCCTTGTATAAATTATCTCATGGAAGAGAATTCCATGACAACTCAATCTCTCGTAATAGCACATGCGGCCTTTGGTCATAACCATTTCTTTAAGAACAACTATTTGTTTAAGCAATGGACATCACCTGATGCTATTGTAGACTATCTATTGTTTGCAAAGAGATATATAAGAGAATGTGAAGAGAAGTATGGAACTGATATTGTTGAAGAAACGTTAGATGCGTGTCATGCCATTCAATATCAGAGTATTAATAAGTACAAGAGACCCAATAAAATATCGGCAAAAGAAGAAATAGAACAACAACGTACAAGAAGTGAATATCTACAGTCACAAGTAAATGATTTATGGCGTACATTACCAGAAGAAAAGAAAAAAGCAAAAAAAGAAGATGAAACTTGGCCTTCAGAGCCAGAAGAAAACTTGTTGTACTTCCTAGAGAAGCATTCACCAGTATTGACACCTTGGCAACGTGAGTTGTGTAGAATCGTTAGACGAATTGCACAGTATTTCTATCCACAGTATCAAACAAAAGTAATGAATGAGGGATTCGCAAGTTTCACACATCATTACATATTCAATAAGTTATATGACCAAGGTAAAGTTGATGATGGTGCTATGTTAGAGTTCTTCAAATTGCATAGTTCTGTGTTGTATCAACCACCCTTTAGTTCTCCTAATTATAGTGGTTTTAATCCATACTCATTAGGCTTTGCTATACTGAAAGATATTCAACGAGTATGTACTGAGCCTGATGCAGAAGATAAACACTGGTTTCCGCACTTGGCAGACACTGATTGGCGCATTACCATTAAAGATATCGTTGCAAACTACAGAGATGAAAGTGCTATCCTACAGTTTCTAGGACCTAAAGTAATCCGTGACCAAGGTATGTTTAATCTACACGATGAAATTCATTATGATGACTATAAAGTCACTTCAATACATGATGACCGAGGGTATAAGAAGATTCGTAAGAACTTAAGTGCTAGTTATGAAACTGCCGCAATGATACCCGATATTCAAATAACAAATGCTGATATCACGGGTTCACGTGACTTGACTCTTTTACACGAAAGTTATAAAGGAAAAAGACTAGACAAGAAAACAGCAGAACAAGTCTTAACTCACGTACAAAAGTTGTGGGGATATAAAGTAAAACTGTATACTATGCATGAGAATACTCTTTTAGATCTTTATGAATGTCAATCAGACTCAACTAGCGACAACGGAGCATCAAATCTAATCATCTCTGATTTTGTATAAATAAAATTATGAAAGAAGAAATACAAAAATGGATAGAGAATTTCGTCACTAAACCTAATAAACTCTTAAATGGTTTTCCACCTTGTCCTTATGCAAGAACAGCCCTCATCAAATATGTAGAATCTGACCATGCCAACATGTTATTTAATATCCTTGAAGATTGGAATGATGATGTACAAGTAGTAGTTCTTCATATTCCAACAGAGCGTATTTCACCTGAAGGACTTCGATATGTCGTAAATAAATTTAATCAAGTAGCAATGTCACAGGATATTGTTGCATTAGAAGACCACCCAGATGATGTAGAAGATGTGAATGGCGTTAAAATGAACTTTGGTAAATGTATTATAATTTTAGTACAACGACTAAGTAAAATAAATGAAGCGAGTCATATACTCAAAGAAAAAGGTTATTATGATGTTTGGAGTGAAGAGAATTTAGATGATGTGGTTAACTGGAGAGAGTCATGAGTTATTCATATGCTAGAATTAATTTAGATAAAACAGATTACAGTATGATGAACTCATCTGACTATCAGGTTTTACCTAATCCTGATCCGAAACAACTTAATGAAATATATTATAAATATTGTCACTATCATAAGTTCAATAGTGTTATGCCTTTGTTTGATAAAGATTATAGAGAAAACGATATATTTGGATATTATAACGGAGATGTGTTAGTTGCATTTAGTATGATAACAGTATATGATGATAAAAACGCGGAGGCAGTACAATTCGCATGGGATTATGTTAATCCTAAATTATCACTAGGACTAAAGACACTAAAACATGAGTGTGCATATTATAAAGAAAAAGGTTTTAAATATATGTACATCGGTGGTGCAGATGAATATAAAAATAAAATGGACGGACTCGAAGTAATGAGTCCAGTCGCATGGATAGATAACAGATGGAGTATAAATGGATTCGAAAAAGTATAAGGTAAATAAAGTTAATGCATACAATGGATGGGATCCGTTAAAGCAGGTCGTTCTCGGTAATGTATTCGATCCAGAAATCTTTGAAAACATTGGTGACCATAAACTTCGTGATTTGTTACAACAAATCCTGTATGAAACATATGAAGATTTAATGGGTATTAAAAAGACTTTAGAAGATTTGGGCGTTGAAGTAATACAACCACCAAGAAATGCACTCAATTATTTTAAAGATAATGATAATGTATTTGATTTAGATTCCAAAATGTCTGGTATGACCGGCTTACCTCGCCCATGTATTACTCCACGTGACGATTTCCTAACTCTTGGCAATAAATTATTAGCAACCACGGTTGGAATGGGGGACTCTGGTAAGATGTTTAATCCCAAATGCATAGATATGTATCTTCAAGAACAATGGAATTTATATCAAGATGGAAAAATTCCACATGGTCCACTAAAGCCCACTGGTGTTGGTCTTGGAGAAAAATTAGGACCAATTGAGTCTACATTTAATTTTTGGGCACCAGCAGTTCATCGTGTCGGTAATAAACTTATTGTTGACCAAGAAGATTGGAGCAATATAGACGAAATATTATTAGAAAGATATCCAGAGTTTACATCAGCAAATGTTACAGTGGGCGGTCACACAGATGGTTCAATGAATTTGCCAAAACCTGGATTAGTTATTTGTGCTCCATGGATGGGACCAGATGATTTTAAAGATACACTGCCTGGATGGGACGTACTAAAAATAGAACATCCAAATTACATGCAAGGTGAAAACTTTGAGAATTGGTTCGAGGACAAACAAATAACAAAGGGCAAATGGTGGACACCAGAAGCAAAATCTAATCCTGAACTTGTCAAATTTGTAGAAGATTGGTTAACTAATTGGGTAGGATTTGCAGAAGAAAGTGTATTTGAAGTAAATATGCTTAGTGTTAGCGAAGAGGTTATCCTATCAATGAACTACCAACCAGAAGTACATAACGCATTAAAGAAACACGGAATAGAACCAATATATTGTCGATTTAGACATAGAAATTTCTGGGACGGTGGTTTACACTGCTTAACACTAGATACAGTCAGAGAAGGTGGAATACAAGACTATTTCAAGTAATAATTGATGAAAAACTATCTAATATTGTATACTCCTGGAATGTGCGGTACATGGCTGACTTGGTTAATAGGTCAACATGCAAACTTTCCACATTATAAAAAGAAGAACAAAAATTATATCAACGACAAAAAAGAAACAAAACCACTAGATATTGGATGTTTTGGTGCTGACTATTTTATTTATAGACACATGTCAACAGACGATTATTGGTTAAAAGACCAACAGCGTGATATAACTGCCAATGCTGAATGGCTATCAAAACTCCAAGAACGTGGTTACCCCACCAATTTCACCTCATGGACATTCGAAGAAAATAGACGTATTCGCCCAGTAGGGGAAATAGCAAATGATAATGAATCTTTTACAAAAGATTGTATAAAAACATTACCAAACCATGGTGTATTTTTAGAATGGAAAGAAGACGATAATTTTGAGAAGGTTAATAAAGAATTATTAAAAAATATAGTAGATGAAGTACAACCAGAAAAGATAATAGTTCCCATATTTAATTCATTAGATGAAACTCTTGTAAAAAGATGGATAATTTATCTATACTATCATAATAAACATTATGCTATAGATGACCTAGTTCACTGGCAAAGATCATGGCATGAATGGAGTGATTATGTAATACAAGATAATCCATATGGAAACAATGTTCATTATGTTGATATAGAAAAATTAACATCAGGTGATAATGACGAATATTTAAAACTATGCGAAGCAATAAATGAAACTCCACTAGACAACGCACAAGAAGAAATTGCATCATATAGAAATATAATGTTAGAAGTTGCGACAGACTTTGACCGAAATTATATAACTTAAGTATTGCATATTGTATTAAGATGTGTTATACTTAATAGATACAATTAATAGGAGCAGTAAAATGAGTTATGCTGAGACATTTCAACAAAACAGTGTATTCTGTGTAAAATATAAAAAAGATATGCCCGCACTTTCAACCGCACCTTTTCCTGGTGAAGAAGGCAAAAAAATCTTAGAAAACATATCTGCCCAAGCATGGAACGAATGGCTTGAGATGCAGACTATGTTTATCAATGAAAATAGTTTAAATATGATGGACACTCAGGCTAGAACGTTCTTATCAGAACGAAGAACTGAGTTTTTATTTGAAGGTGGCGAGAAATTCGAACCACCAACTCCCGTTTAGATGCAATCCTTAGGAAAAGTATTAGTAACTGGTGGTGCTGGATTTATAGGAACTGAACTAGTAGAGCAGTTATATATAAAAGGTTATGAGGTAACTATCTTAGATAAACAAGATAAACCGATGGGACTAGACCATGTCAAATATATAAAAGGAGACTTATCAAGTCCTGCGAGATGCGTAATGGCATGTGCTGGACAAGATTATGTCATTCACTTGGCAGCCAAAGCCAGAATTCCTGAGAGTTTTATAAATCCTGATGAATACTTTGATAGCAATGTAGTAGGCTCAAGAAATATATTAACGGCCGCTAGTGCTGTTGGTGTTAGAAAATTTGTATATGCTGGTTCAAGTTCAGTGTACGGAAACAACACAGCACCTAACAAACCTAATCATAAACCAGACCCATTAAATTACTACGCAA
>Ga0209482_1001494_pt1 | contig 15958 bp, 13 predicted proteins | sample CoawatmetaG10DNA_FD_187512 | JGI IMG/M metagenome (GOLD analysis project Ga0209482, IMG submission 187512) | Marine microbial communities from the West Antarctic Peninsula - Coastal water metaG104-DNA (SPAdes) (version 2) | ecosystem: Environmental > Aquatic > Marine > Coastal ...
CATTTAAAACTTCTCTGAACTTCTTAACTCTAAACTTATTGTAATGAACAAGATACTTGCCGACATCTTCATCATCTATGTCTATTTGTTCAACTTCTACTTCAGTCCAATCTAGTTTTTTTATTGCTGTGAATCTTCTATTTCCAGATATAACTTGATTGTGTTGATTGATAACAAGTGATTGTAAGAGTCCGACTTCATTGATTGATTTAACTAAGTCATCAATTTCTTGGACATAGGATTTATTTGAGTCTTCAAACGATATTAGTCCTTCTTCTAAAACTATTGAGATTCCTTTATAATATAGCAAGTCTTGAGAATTTAAATATAGGATAAGTAATACTAAGAAGAATCGAACGCTGTTTTTCCTTAAACCATCTCATATTCATTATTTAATTGAGTAAAAAAAATTATGCAAGTTAAAACTAATTATCAATGTTTGAATAGACAAGAAAAATCAATATTCTTTACAAATAAAATCTAAAAATTAATATGAAAAAGACTATTCGTTTTGGTATGGTTCAAGGAAGATTAACCAAGTCACCGCCAAATTGCCTTCAATGGTTTCCTCAAAACTCTTGGGAGGATGAGTTTAAAACTGCTGCAGAGATAGGATTAGATTATATTGAGCTTATTGCAGAGAGGCAACACAATGCTATTAACCCAATTTGGAGTGAAGATGGTTTAAGGAAAATTCATAAATTAGTTACCTCTAATGAATTAACTCTTCATGCATTATGTAATGACTTCATTATTGAGAACTCACTCCTAGATGATGCAGTAATCCAACAAAACATTGAACTAATAAACCAAGGACAAAAGCTTGGGATCGAAAAATACATCATGCCTCTATTTGAAAATAGCGAGCTAAATTCAAAAAATATGAAAGATTATATTGCCTCAATAAGATTAGTTGCCAATGCTGCAAATAAGAACAATATGTTGACATGTTTAGAAACTATTTTGACAGGCAAAGAGTTAGTTAAATTATTAGAATTAATAGACCTACCATATGTCAAGGTTGTCTACGATACGGGTAATCGTGTAGCTTTTGGACATAATTTATCTAATGATATTCGTTTATTAAATGGTTATATTGCGCATGTTCATATTAAAGATAAAAATATTAACAATGAAAATACACTTCTAGGAACTGGGCTTGTTAATTTTGAGCAGGTTTTTTATGCCTTGAATGACATAAATTATGATGGGCCGTTTACCTTTGAAACTGTTCGTGGCTTCAACCCAGTGAAAACAGCTATTTACAACATGCAAGTGGTTGAATTTTTTAAAGAAAATTCTGAATTAAATGTTTAAACGAATTCTTTTTATAGGCTTGGGTGGAGCAGGCCAGAGGCATTTAAGGCTTTTTAAAAAAAATATCTCCAATGAAACGGAATTAATCGCCTACCGAAAGACTTCTAAAACTCCCGTTTTAAATCCAGACTTTACTGTTAATCAAATTGACTCTTTGGAGGAGTTATACGGAGTTGAAATTTTTGAAAGCCTTGAAAAGGCAATTTCTACTAAACCTGATTTAGCGGTCATTTCCACCCCAAGTTCTTTGCATATGGATTATGCAATGCAATGTGCAGAAAAAGGGGTAAATATTTTTATTGAAAAACCACTGTCACACACGTTAGATGGCTTTAAAAATCTTGAAGATGTTATCTTAAGAAATAAACTTTTTCTACAGGTTGGCTTTCAACGGCGATATCATCCATACTTATCTAGAATTAAGCAATTAATCGACTCTAAGACCATGGGAAATATTACAAATGTAGTAATAAATGTTGCATCTTATATTCCATATTGGCATCCATATGAAAACTATAAGGAACTTTATGCTTGTCGAAAAGATTTAGGTGGTGGGGTTTTATTAACTGAAATTCATGAGTTTGACTTATGTATTTGGTATTTTGGTAAACCTAAATCTGTAATTTGCGTAGGTGGAACCTACTCCAATGTAGGTCTTGATGTGGAAGATACAATCCATGCAACCTTAAATTATGAAGAATTTTCAATCCAAGTGAACTTAACTTTTTGGCAGAAAAAAGCAGTGAGATCAATTTTTATTGCTGGCGAAAATATAAGCATCTCTTGGAATCAAGAGGGAAATAATCTTCAAATTTATGATCACACTGGCGAACCCTCGACGATACAAATGCAAGAGGAAATAAGTGCCGATTTAATGTTTGATCTGCAGATTAAAGATATACTTACTAATAGTAATCTAGGACAAAGTAAGACCAATATTTTAAATTCAAACTTATCATTATCAATAGTTTTAGCTGCAAAACAATCAATGAAAGAAAATAGAGCTGTCAATTTAGTTTGAAATCATATCTATTTATGATAAATTTCTTATCTGTTCATTGAAAGGGTCTCTTTCGTGTTTTTTTTAAAAACTTGGATAACTTGGTGAAGAAAATCAATTCTTCCATTTATGGGTCAATATGGAACTCTTACTCAACCATTTTGATATTTTTCTGTCAACTAATCCCTCTTAATAGTGAAGATGTTGAATCAGAATATAAATGATCTATTGACTTTTAGTGTGTTCTTTTTTTGAAATGAGTTGGATGGATTGGAACTCCATCGTGAACTCTAGATATGAGATTATGGATTCATTAAAGATACTATCTAATTTCATTCCTTAGCGTTGGAGTAGTATTAAATGAATTGATAATGCATACTATATTACTAACTTTTTTTAGATCCACCATCAATAGAAACTTGGTTCGATTTATTGAAAACTCAATACATAATCTTTGATATTTTTTGATTATCTAAATCTTTTATTTCTTGTGGACAAGATTTCTTATTCATATTTTAAATCTATCGCCAAACTCATAAGATTTTTCAGAAAGAGTTCCTAAAATATCATTCAAATACTTAGGGTGTGCTCCATAACCAGGCCTTACACTCCGGATGTTTTCTTCTGTAAATATTTCACCTTTTTTAATATCTTTAGCAACATATAAACTTCTACTAAGTAGCCTAGATTTCTTCTTTGTTTCGGACATTTTGTAATCAACCTTACCTAAAAGTTTTTCTACATCTCTTATAGCTTTTATCATTTCACTAAATTCTTGTTTATCCATAGAGAATTCAGAATCAGCATCACCGATAGATTTATCTAAAATAAAATGTTTTTCGATAACCTTTGCACCTAGAGTTGCAGCAACTATAGGTGCAGTTTTTCCAAGAGTATGGCCAGAAAAGTCACTAATGACTCCAAAAAACTCTTATGATGTTGTTACTCCCACTCAATGGTCGCTGGTGGCTTTCCTGAGATATCGTATACAACTCTTGAGACTCGAGAAATCTCATTCATAATACGGTTAGAAACATGATCTAAAAAGTCGTATGGAAGTCGTGCCCATCTTGCAGTCATAAAGTCAACTGTTTCAACTGCACGAAGAGCTATAACAAAATCATACCTTCTTTCATCTCCAGTAACTCCTACTGACTTAACTGGAAGGAATACTGCAAAGGCTTGATCAACTTTTTCATATAAGCCGTGTCTATCAAGCTCTTCCATAAAAATATGATCTGCCTTTCTTAAGATATCAGTGTATTCCTTTTTAACCTGACCAAGAATCCTAACACCAAGACCTGGCCCAGGGAATGGGTGACGATAAAGCATCTTTTTTGGAAGTCCAAGCTTTATCCCCATTTCTCTAACTTCATCCTTAAATAACTCTTTTAGTGGTTCAACCAGTTCAAACTGAATATTATCTGGGAGTCCACCAACATTATGATGAGATTTGATAACTTTAGCTTTACCCGAAGCGGCTCCTGCCGACTCAATGACATCTGGATAAATGGTACCTTGGGCTAGAAACTTAATGTCTTTTATTTTTTGCGCTTCTTGATCAAATATTTCAATAAAAGCTCTGCCTATTATTTTTCTCTTTAATTCAGGATCAGCTTCATCTGCAAGTTGATCATAAAAGTACTCTTGAGAGTCAGCTCTAATAACCTTTACGCCAAGATTTTGAGAGAAAGTCTTCATTACCTCATCACCTTCATTAAGCCTTAGTAAGCCGTTATCTACAAAAACACAGGTCAGTTGATCCCCAATAGATTTATGCAGCAGCATTGCGACAACTGAGGAATCAACGCCTCCTGATAGTCCTAAAAGGACTTTATTTTTGCCTACTTGAGACTTTATTTTTTCTAATAAGTTATCAATAATATTTACCATGGTCCAGCTCTTTTCACAATGACAAATAGTTGTCACAAACCTTTCTAAAATTTGAATTCCTTTTTTTGTGTGGGTTACCTCTGGATGAAATTGAAGCCCAAAGTAGTTTTTTTCACTATTTGCAAAACCTGCGATTGGGCAGTTATCAGTTGAAGCAATTAATTCAAAGTCTTTTGGTAGTTTTGTTACCTCTATCCCATGGCTCATCCATACATTTAATAGAGCATGGCCCTGTGAAGTAATTTCATCATTAATATCAGTCAAAAGATTTGAATGATTCCTAGCCCTAATTTGAGCGAATCCAAATTCTGCTTTTTTAGAGCTTTTAGCTTCACCTCCAAGTTGGACTGCCATTGTTTGCATTCCATAACATATCCCTAATAATGGTACTTTTAAATCGAAAACAATATTAGGTGCTCGTGCTGAATTATTTTGACTAACTATATCGGGACCACCGGAGAGAATAATCCCACTAGGGTTAAACTTTTCAATAAAATAGGGGTTGACATCATATGGTACTAATTCGCAGTAAACGCCTATTTCTCTTACTCGTCTTGCAATGAGTTGTGTATATTGTGATCCAAAATCAATTATCAAGATTTTATTTTGTTGTAAGTTAGTCATAAAAGATATGCTTTTAAAAACAGTTATTAATACTTTATATTTTAATGAAAATTAGAGATCTCTACATTGCTAAAACACTTTTAAGCTACACAATAATTGTTCTTGTGGTTTGGACTAGTATTTACAGTTTTTTTAACTTTTTAGCTGAGCTAAATACTGTTGGAAAAGACGGCTATACAATCCTTTCGGCATTTACTTATATTATTTTTCAATTGCCAGAAGTTGCTTATAAGCAAGCTTCGCCAATAATCTTATTGGGTTGTATTTTAGGCATGGGGCATCTAGCTACAACGGGGCAGCTTCTTATTTTCCGGGTGTCTGGCACTTCCATATTAAAAATTACATTACTTACTGTAAAAAATTCCCTTATTTTTATACTTATTTTCATTTGTATAGGAGAGTTTTTAGCTCCAATTTCAAGCAATTTTGCTAAAAGTAATAAGTCAAATGCTATGGGGGATTTAAGTGCATCCTTCAATCAAGAGGGTTTTTGGATTAGAGATGGCGATAATTTTATTAATGTTAATACAAATATTAATGGCACATTATTTAGTGGTATTACCATTATTGAAGTTAACTCATCAAATAAGATTGAAAGAGTTATTAAGTCAGAAAATGCATTATTTGACGGCAATTCTCTAGAGATGAGTGGTAGTGAGATTTTTTCTTTTGATGAGTCAAGTCTTTTTGAGAATATTTCATTAAAACAGCGAAATTCATATGATAAAACAGTTTCATTTGATCAGGATTTGATAGATAGTTTGAAAAAAGAACCTGAAGATCTTTCAACTTGGACTCTTGTTAAGCAGATTCGATTTTTATCTGATAATAAATTACGCGCAGGAGTTTTTGAGGTGGAACTCTATAAGCGTTTAATGCAACCTATAACTCTTATTGCAATGATCTTACTTGCAATGTTATTTGTCTTTGGATCTTCAAGAGACGTAACCTTGGGGAGAAAAATATTTTTTGGAGTTGCACTTGGATTATCATTTGAAATGTTATCAAGAGTTGCTAGCGCAATGGCACTAAGCTTGAACTTTAGTCCTCTTTTGAGTTCTATATTGCCATCTATTGTTGTAATGTTTATTGCAATAACTTTATTGTTAAAAAAATCTTTTAGTTAACTAAATGAGTCAGGCTAATTTAAAAACTGTAAAGCAAAAACTAAAAATGCCAAACCGTTTTGACGTTATTTTACTAAATGATGATTTCACTTCAATGGAGTTTGTAGTAGATGTGTTGAGGAGATTTTTTCATAAAGAGTTTCAAGCTGCTGAAGCAATTATGCTTAAAATTCATATAGATGGAGAAGCAGTATGTGGGTCATATTCTTATGATGTTGCCCAAACAAAAGTTAAACAAGTGATCAGTTATTCTAGAGAAAATGATCAGCCATTGATGGCCGTATTAAGGGAGCTAGGTATATAATTTTTATTAATTTAATACCTATGTAGATGATAAAATTTTATGACTGAGCAAATTTAAATAAGGAAGATAATGTTAATTAAATCTATTGAATCGTTAGATAAAGGTTTAAATATTTTGTGGAGTGATGATTCCTTAAGTTGCTTTCCTTGGTTTTGGCTTAGAGACCATAGTGAAAGCAAAGAAGACTTACATCCAGATACTAAGCAGCGCCAGATTGATTCATTTAGTGAACCACTAAATAATACTGTCAACGACATATGGCTTGATGATTCTTCGAAGAGTATTTTTATTAAATGGAATGATCAATCTCAAAGTAGTCTTTCTTTTAAATTACTCCAGACTATGTCAGTGCCAGTACTCCCCCAATCATATGCATTAAATTCGACCAATATATGGAATTCCTCAAATGAAATTACAGACTTCCCTGAAATAACCTATCAGGAGCTTGTAAGTGATGGGGGAATAAAAACTTGGCTAAATCATATTCAAAGAGTTGGCTTTGTTTTAGTAATAGAAACCCCTGAAACTCCAGAGGCAACAAAAGAACTTATGGAGAGAATGGCTTATATTAGAAACTCTATTTTTGGAGGTTTTTCTATTTGGGATAACAAGCTTGAAAATCCTGATGATACTGCTTTCACATCACTAGCTATTGAGCCTCATACAGATGGAACATATTTACATGATGCGCCAGGACTTCAAACCTTGCACTGTATAAAAAGAGATTCTATTGGGGGTGAAAATCAATTAATTGATGGCCTTGCAATTGCAGAAAAGATGAGAAATGAGCATCCTGATGCATTTAATATTCTGTGTAATGTTAATATTCCTGGGCGCTATATCAAGCCAGATACATATTTAGAAGCACATCGACCTTTATTTCGGGTTAATGATAATGGTAATATTATTCAAGTAAGCTTTAATAATCACGACCGCGCCCCCTTTAGGCTAAAAAATGATCTAATGGTTAAGTTTTATGATGCTTATAAAATATTTCATAATCTAGCAAATGACTCAAGCCGGCAATTTGAATTCATGTTGGATCCTGGAAAAGTATTAACATTTGATAATTGGCGACTTCTTCATGCACGTTCGTCTTTGACAGGATATCGCCAACTTTGTGGTGGCTATCATAATAGGGAAGATTTTGAAAGTAAATTGAGATCTATCTAACTATTTATTTAAGATTAATTTGAGTTTTATTTTGATTCAAATTGCCTATAGTGATGTTAAAATTAAGTATTAATTGAGTTAACAACAAAAACAGTATTTTATGATTGAACAAGGATTACAGCAAGAGATTAATATGGTGATGACTGAAGCTAGAAATCGTCGCCTTGAATTTGTAACGGTGGAGCATTTATTATTAGCCCTTCTTAATATGGATGAAGTTATTGCATTTCTTCGGGGTAAGCGAGTCAATATTGATGAACTTCGTGCTGAACTTGATCAATATATTGACTCACACACTCCTATTATTTCAGAAGATGCTGAAATAGATATTGTCCCTACAGTCGGATTTCAAAGAGTTCTTCAAAGGAGCGTTTATCAGGCTCAATCTGCTCAAAAAAATTCTGTTAATGCCATGAATGTCTTTGTTAGTATTTTTTCTGAAAAAGAATCGCATGCTGTTTACATGCTTAAATTAAACAATATTTCTAGATTGGATGTTATGGAGGGAATTTCTTCACATTTAGCTGATAATCCAGTTGAAGAAACAAAAAAAGTTGAAGGTGACAAGCAAGCCAAACCTTCTTCTCTTGAATCTTTTACAACTAATTTATGTGAAAAAGCTAGACTTGGTGAAATTGATCCTCTTCTTGGTAGAGAAGAAGAAGTGCTTAGAACCGTTCAAATTTTATCAAGACGTCGCAAAAATAACCCATTACTTGTTGGTCAGGCTGGAGTTGGTAAGACTGCAATTGCTCAAGGCCTAGCTAAGAGGATTGTAGATGGACAGGTTCCTGAAATTCTAAAAAATACAACTATATATTCTCTAGATGTTGGAGTACTAATTGCGGGTACAAAGTATAGAGGTGATTTTGAAAAGCGATTAAAGTCAGTACTTACTGATTTAGAGAAAGACAAGAATTCAGTACTTTTTATTGATGAAATTCATACTTTAATTGGTGCAGGAAGTGTTTCTGGTGGCTCTTTAGATGCATCTAACCTTCTAAAGCCAGCTCTAGCGGATGGCTCACTTAAGTGCATTGGATCTACAACATATGATGAATATCGTAAGATTTTTGAAAAAGATCATGCGCTTACTAGGCGTTTTCAAAAAGTGGATATTGAAGAGCCTTCAGTTGAAGATACAATTAAAATCTTGCATGGACTTAAAAAATATTATCAATCACACCATAAGGTTAAATATTCAGCTGCGGCTTTAGTTTCAGCAGCAGAGTTAACACATCGACATATAGGAGATAGACGTCTTCCAGATAAAGCGATTGATGTTATTGATGAGGTTGGTGCTCTTCAACAAATACTTCCTAAATCAAAGCGTAAAGTCAATATTGGTGTGCCTGATATAGAAAATATCGTTGCCAAGTTAGCTCGTATTCCTTCTCGACAAGTTACTAGTGATGATAAATCTTTACTTAAAAGCCTAGAGAGTGATCTTAAGTTGGGAGTATTTGGCCAAGATAATGCTGTTGAGTCATTATCAACTGCTATAAAACTTTCTCGCTCTGGACTTTCTCCAGTTGAGCAGCCAATGGGATCTTTTTTATTTGCTGGCCCTACAGGAGTTGGTAAAACTGAAATTTGTAAGCAGCTATCAAGAATTATGGGCGTCAAATTATTGAGATTTGATATGTCTGAATATATGGAGAGGCATGCTATTTCTAAGCTTATAGGCTCTCCTCCTGGATACGTTGGATATGATGAAGGAGGCCTATTAACGGAGGCGGTAAATAGTAATCCTTATGCGGTTCTTTTATTGGATGAGATTGAGAAGGCGCATCCTGATATTTTCAATATCCTATTACAAGTCATGGATCATGGCAAGCTTACTGATGCTAATGGCCGTGAAGTTGACTTTAGTAATGTGATACTTGTTATGACTTCTAATGTTGGAGCTCAAAACGTTCAAAGAGCCTCCATAGGATTTAATGAGCAAGATCATTCCCTTGATTATGAAGGTGAGCTTAAAAAGATATTTACACCAGAATTCAGAAACCGCCTCTCAGAAATTATTTACTTTAATAAACTTAATGAAGAGGTTGTTGTGTTTGTAGTCAATAAATTTCTTTTTGAGCTTGAAGATGTTCTTGAGAAAAAAAATGTTTCATTAATTGTTTCTGATACAGCTCGAAAATGGTTTGCAGAAAATGGGTATGACTCTATGATGGGCGCCCGTCCAATGATGAGACTAATTGAAAGAGAGGTACGTAAACCTCTTGCTGATGAGCTTCTTTTTGGAAAACTAAGCTCTGGTGGCACTGTTAAAGTAGGTGTTAGTAAAGATAAGATTGCCTTAACAATTAGTTAATGAGAATTCTTATAAGTAATGATGATGGCTACCAGGCCAAGGGTATAAAACAGCTTACAAAATCTCTGAGTGAAATTGCAGAAGTAATTGTTGTTGCTCCAAGTGAGAATAAGTCTGCAGCAAGTAGCTCACTAACACTCGGAAGACCATTAAAGCCAATTCAAATTGAGAAAAATATTTATGCAATCGATGCAACGCCTACTGATTGTGTTCATTTGGCATTGTGTGGCTTTATAAAAGAGTCAATTGATTTAGTAGTAACTGGTATTAATTTTGGGGCAAACCTGGGGGACGATACCATCTATTCTGGAACTGTTGCTGGGGCAATAGAAGGGCGATTTTTAGGACTTCCTTCAATTGCAATGTCACTCGCTAGTTGGCAGTGTAATCACTTCGAGACAGCTGGAGAAATTGCTAAGAGATTAGTTACTCAAATTGACAAATCTAAACTATCTTACAACACCATAATTAATGTTAATGTTCCAGATATTCCTCTTAGTGAAATTAAAGGTATTAAGAGTACTCGTCTAGGAAGTAGGTATAAATCTGAACCAAGTATTAAGGATAAAGAGGATATATCTCTTTATTGGATTGGTGAAAATGGGAGGGAAGCTGATAATTCTGAAGGTACTGATTTCCATGCAGTTTCTAATAACTTTGTTTCAGTAACACCGCTTCAGGTTGATACAACTATGCACTCTGAATTAAAGCGAATGAATGAGTGGCTTCAAAAAATGGATTATTGATTCCAAGTATCTCTGAGCCCGACTGTTTTATTAAATACTAATCCTTTAGACTCACTATCCCTACAAAAGTAACCTTCTCGCTCAAACTGGTATGCTTTTCCAGCCTTTGCATTTGATAAATTTGGCTCTATAAATCCATTTTTTATCTCTAGTGAATTGGGGTTAATTGAAGAAGATAGGTCATCAAATTTAGCTGGATTTGGTTCTAAAAAAAGGCGATCATATAATCTAAATTCAGCCCTGACAGCTTTGCTAGATTCTACAAAATGAATAACACCTTTAACTTTTCTTCCGTCTGATGGATTTTTACCAAGAGTATCTGGATCATATGTACAGTAGATAATTGTTATATTACCATTTTTGTCACTATCAAAATGGGTTGCTTTGACTATGTAAGAGTTTCTAAGGCGGACCTCTTTATTTATTGCTAGGCGTTTGTATTTATTGTTTGGAGCTATTTCTACAAAGTCCACTTTATCAATATATATTTCACGACTAAAGAAAATCTCCCTAGTGCCCATTGCCTCATTTTGAGGATGAACTGGCGCTTGAAGAGATTCAATTTTTCCTTTAGGGTAATTTTCAATAACTAGTTTAATCGGACTAATGACAGCCATGGAGCGGGGGGCAGAGTTATTTAAATCATCTCTAATTGATGATTCTAAAATTGTAATATCAGTCAAGCTATTAACTTTTGAAACCCCAATTCGTTCACAGAAATCTCGTATTGAGGCTGCAGTATATCCTCTTCTACGAAGTCCCGAAATAGTAGGCATTCTAGGATCATTCCAATTTTTAACATAATTATTATCTACTAAGGTTTTCAGTTTTCTTTTGGATGTTGTAGCATACTCTAGGTTTAAGCGAGAAAATTCGAATTGATTAGGTCTATTAGGTATATTAAACTCATCCAAATTCTCTAATATCCAATCGTAAATTCTTCGATTATCTTGGAACTCTAGGGTGCATAAAGAATGGGTAACTCCTTCAATAGCGTCACCAAGACAATGTGCAAAGTCATACATAGGGTAAATGCACCAATCATCATTTGTTTGATGGTGTGTTTCAAACCTTATTCGATAAAGAGTGGGATCACGCATACACATAAAACTCGAGGACATGTCAATTTTGGCTCTTAATACGCACTCACCTTCTTTAAATCCTCCTGCCTTCATTTTTCTAAAAAGAGTTAAGTTTTCTTCAATACTTGTTTCCCGATAAGGACTATTTTCACCTGGCTTTTTAAGAGTGCCTCGGTATACACTTGTTGTGTCAACACTTAAGAAGCAAACATAAGATAAGCCTTTAGAAATTAATTCTTCAGCATATTGGTAAAATTTTTCAAAGTAACTTGAACTAAATTTAACTTCACCATCCCAATTAAATCCAAGCCATTCAACATCTTTTTTAATGGAATTAACATATTCAATATCTTCCTTAGAAGGGTTAGTATCATCAAATCTTAAGTTGCAGTACCCATCATAATGTGTTGCTATACCGAAATTGAGGCAAATAGATTTTGCATGACCAATATGAAGATAACCATTAGGCTCTGGTGGAAACCGAGTTTTAATAATGGTGTACTTGCCAGATGAAAGGTCTTCATTTATAACGTTAAGTATGAAGTTAGTGGATGTTATTTCTTTATTTTGAGAATTCATTTATATCAATTTTAATGATAGTTTAAGCCTCTAAATTATATCATTAAAAGCTTAATTTAATATCAAGCGCTTTAAATAGAATGCCAATGTAAAATACTTTTTATGAAAATAGCTATAGTTAAACTTTCAGCATTAGGCGACATTGTTCATGCCATGGTAGTTTTGCAGTTTATTAAAAAATATAATCAAGCAATAGAGATTGATTGGGTAGTTGAAGAAGGCTATAAAGAATTATTAGAGTTTAATCCTGATATCAATAAGGTTCATATAGTTAATCTTAAAAAAGCTAAAAAGAAAAAATCAATTTTATTACTTTTAAATGAGCTAAAAAAGTTACGAAATCTAGGGCCTTATGACTTAATAATTGATATGCAGGGTTTGATTAAATCAGCAATAGTTTCAAGTTTAATAACATCTAAAGTTACTATAGGTTTTGATAAATCCTCAACAAGAGAAAGAATTGCTTCGATTTTTTATAATAAAACCTTTAATTATGGATATGATAAAAATATAATTGAACGTAATATCGCTCTAGTTGGGTTTTCATTAGGTTTGAAAATAAGCAAAAAAAATATTGAAAATAAAGTGCCTTATTTGTTTCCTGGCCAGAAGTATATCAACACTGAGTTATCAAGTACAAAAAAAAATATATTGTTAGTTCCTGGCGCATCTCTTGCATCTAAAAGATACCCAGTTACCAAATTTGCTGAATTGACAAATTTAATAGATGCAAATTATCTGGTTATTTGGGGAAATGAGGAGGAGAAGGATTTAGCAAATAAAATAAAAATATTAGCTCCAAATATAAATATTTGCGAGAAATTATCAATAGCTAACTTAATATTATTAGTTACAAAGGTCGATCTAATTATAGGTCCAGATACAGGTCCAACTCATATGGCTTGGGCATTAAATACACCTTCTATTACTCTTTTTGGATCAACTCCTGGACATAGAAATTCATATGCTTCTAAAATCAATCAGGTTCTGGAATCAAAGTCAAAAGTAAACCCTTTCAAGATTGATAAAAATGATAATACAATAAGTGATATTAGTTTAAATAAGATTTTAAAAGCTTTCCAAGATATATTTAAAAAATAAAATTCTTCTTTAAATAATTATCTCTGTAGATGCATAGATTGAGTCAAGAATATATTTTGCATTAGAAAACTCTTCATTAATTTTGTGACCACTTCTTACTAAAATGGTATTAGATATTCCACCATTATTTGCAGCAATAATGTCAACTTCTTTATCTCCAATCATCCAGGAATTTTGCATATCTATATTATGTCTTTTTTTTGCCTCAATTAGCATCCCTGGTTTAGGTTTTCTGCAGTTGCAATTTTCATTAGGAGAGTGAGGGCAATGAAATACGTCTAATATATTGACATCTTCTTGCTTAAATTTTTTTAACATCCAATTATTAATTTTTTTAAAATCATGCTCAGAGTAGTATCCACGTGAGATTCCTGATTGATTTGTGATAATAACTATTTGATAATTACGATTATTAAAATATCTGCAAGCTTCAAAAACATACTCAATGAATTCAAAATCCTTTATTTTATGAAGATAATTAATCTCTTTATTTATTACACCATCTCGATCAAGAAAAATAGTTTTTATAGACATAAATTAAGGTGAGTATAATGTGATGAATATATCATAATTGTAAGGGTTTTTATGTTTGGAAGTTTTAATCTAGACAAAACATATCAATATTTATTAATAACGCTTGCATTTTTACTCCCATTAACTGTTTTTGGGGCCAACTTGATTATAGTAATAATTACCACTTTTTGGCTAATATCTGGTGATTATAAAAGTAAATTAAATGAAATATTTAAAAATAGATTATTAGTTGCTTCTATTTTATTTTTTTTACTTCACTTAGTTGGTTTAATTTGGACAGATGATTTGGAATGGGGGCTTCATATTGTTCATAAAATGTGGTATTTTCTCTTACTATTCCCAATCCTTTGTTCTGTAACAAAAAGAGAGCATATAAAGTATTATATTAGTGCATTTTTATTTGCAATATTCTTAACAGAGGTTGCTTCTTATCTTATATGGTTTGAATTAGTTGAGCCCTTTAAAAATGCGTCAGTTAGAAATCCGACACCTTTTATGAGTCATATTTCCTATAATCCAATTCTTGCATTTGCATGCTACTTAGTTCTTCATGAAATATTTTTTAATAAAAAATTAAAAAAATCAGAATTATTTGCTTATAGTTTTTTTGCAATTAGCATGTCATTTAATATGTTTATTACAGCTGGTCGTGCAGGACAAGTAATGTTTTTTGCAATGCTGGCTATTTTAATTTTTCAATATTTCTATAACCAAAAAATTAAAGCAATAGTTGTAATTTTAATAGTTGTTGGAGGTGTCTTTTTGACAGCTTATGAATCAAATACTATTTTTAAACCAAGAATAAACGCTGCAGTTAAAGCAATTCAATATTATGACATCAATAAAGCTACTTCAGTAGGCCATAGAATTACTTTTGCAGTTAATTCATTAGAGATAATAAAGGAAAATTTAATCATAGGAGTCGGGACTGGGGATTTTCCATCTGAATATAAAAGGGTTAATTTGATTAATACACCAAATCTTCCAAGCCCTGATAATCCTCATAATATGTATATTTTAGTTTTGATGCAATTAGGAATAATTGGGTTAATAAGTTTTTTATCTATTTTTTATTATCAAATAAAATATTCCTTTTTATCTAAAAACAACTTTATTAGAGATGTGGGAATCACTTTACCGTTATTATTCTTACTTATAATGTGGAGTGACTCATATCTATTAGGTCACTATACAAGCCTAATGTACATTTTTTTTAGTTCATTTTTGTATAAAGATTTTGAAAAATCCTAGAAAAATATTAGTTATAATTCAAAGGTCTAATGGAGATGTTTTATTAAGTTCTTCTCTTATTAAGAGTCTATACGAAAATTTCGATTCTCCAAAAATTGATATTCTTGTTAATGATGATACAATCTCGGTTGCTAAAATTCTACCAAATATTAATAAAGTTTATACATTCTCATATGAAAAAAAAAGCTCTAATAGGTGGAGTCAAGAGAGAAATATAATCAAACAATTATTTAGAAAATACGATATTAGTATCAACTTAACGGCGAGTGATAGAAGTGTGATTTATGCATTACTAGCAAGTAAAAAATCAATCAGTGCAATTGAAAAAGTAAATTATAAATCTTGGTGGAAAAAAATACTTCTAAGTCACTATTATTATTTTGATTCATCAAAACATATATTGCTAAATAATTTAGAGCCATTAAGAGCTCTTAAAATTAAATACGATAATTTCCAACAACCTATACAATTTTCTAAAAATGACTATTCAAAAATTAAAAGTAAACTTAAGGATAATGGAATTGAAAGATTTGTTATTTTTCATCCTTCAGCTCAATACAATTATAAGATTTATCCAAAAAATTTAAGAGATGAATTACTTGTTTTTCTTAACACTTTACAAATTCCAATAGTTATTACTGGTGGGAACACTGAAATTGATTTAAAAATAAAAGATGAGATACCCTCTTTAACAAATATTTATAATTTTATTGGAGAAACTAGTCTAAAAGATTATTTTGTCCTGAGTGAATATGCATTGGCATATATTGGTATGGATACCTTAAATATGCATATAGCAGCATCACAAAGTAAACGAATTTTTGCAATATTTGGTTCGACCAAATTATCTATGTGGTCACCTTGGTCTAACCAACTAAAACAATCAACTGCAATCAATATACCAATT
>Ga0209482_1001495_pt1 | contig 15948 bp, 14 predicted proteins | sample CoawatmetaG10DNA_FD_187512 | JGI IMG/M metagenome (GOLD analysis project Ga0209482, IMG submission 187512) | Marine microbial communities from the West Antarctic Peninsula - Coastal water metaG104-DNA (SPAdes) (version 2) | ecosystem: Environmental > Aquatic > Marine > Coastal ...
GATTGTATTTTTAAAAATATGAAAGGTATTGGAAGTGATTTAGGGGCAAGAGAAATTATAGATTTGTGTAAAGCAAAGCATATAAATACAAAACCTTCTATTTGTTTTGAAATAGATGCACAAACTACCAATGGTATTATTTTTTTAAAAGGTATGAATGAACCATATTCAGGCAACAACTTATGCAATTATACAAATGGACAAGTTAAATCAAAAGGAAACATTAAAAACGGTAAGTTAATAGGCAAGGTGACTAATTGGTATGAGAATGGTCTGATATGGTCAGAGGAACATTACAAAGACGGCAAGCAAGATGGTAAGTGGACCAATTGGTATGAGAATGGTCAGAGGGGTACAGAGAGAGACTACAAAAATGGAAAGAAAGATGGTAAGTGGACTTATTGGCAAAAGAATGATCAGAAGATAGGGTTAGATGGTCAGATATTTTCAGAGAAATATTACTTAGAAGGAGATTTAGTTGGTGAAACTAAATACTCATATCATGAGAATGGTCAGATGTTGTCAGAAAAATATTACAAAGATGGTAAGCAAGATGGTAAGTCAATTACTTGGTATGAGAATGGTCTGAAATGGATAGATATTAATTACAAAGATGGCAAGCAAGATGGTAAGTCAACAGAATGGTTTGCAAATGGTCAGATAAAGATAGAGGAAAATTACAAAGATGGCGTGAAAGATATTTGATATTGGAATACTTGAAGTCCAAAAAGGTGGTCGTGGAAACACCGCTAAAAAAACCATCGGATTTAGGGTGGTCACAAACAGGAACGAACAAGACTATTCCGCGACGGTCGAGTAGCATTCAACACATTATAGAATTAAAACCTCCATTTCCAATCGTACAAAGCTCAGATCGTTTCTTTATAACTTTTAACTTAAAGTTCAAAACACAAGAATTAACTAAATTCAAAAAATCAAAACGATTTGACGAAACTCATAACCTTATTGCCCTGAAAATGAGCGAGCAGAGCGATTGAGCCACTAATTCTTACTATGAGTATTAATTCCCCAATCGCTTATCCTTCCATATCCTAACGCATCTTCTTTCATAAATTGGAAAAGACAATAAATCATCTGTTGACGGATACTGTATCATTTATAGTATATTAAAGAATTGGATTGAAATTGAATAGAAAATTCAAGATGTGGAAAGGTACTATTTAAAATGATTCCATAAAAATTCAGTCGGTCACTGTTGAATAAATTAGAACTATAACCTATCAGTTTAACTTCAATTACAGGAATTACTCATGGCTAGATCAAAAGATTATATTTTTGAAAGAAAAGGAAAAAAACTTAAACTATTAGGTAATTTTGAAGAATTTTACAAAAATGTTGATGATCCTTGGGATCAAACTTCAAAAGATAGTGATATAGCTAGTTATTATGAATTCAGTAGAAAAAGATTAATTGAATGTATTTTATTACATAATAGCCATAATTCGATTATTGAAATTGGTAGTGGTTTAGGTTACTTAACAAATATTATTAAGAACAATTTTCAACAAAGTTTTGTTTCAGGGTTTGATATTAGTAAAACAGCGATTCAAAAATCTAGAATGAAATATAGCGATATAGAGTTTTGTGAAAAAGATATAGCCTCTCATAATTTTAAATACAAAAAACATGTGGATGTTGTTATATTAAGTCAAACACTATGGTACGTTTTAGAAAATCTAGATGTTGTGATAAATAATATTTTTAGTATGTTAAATAATAATGGATTTATGATAATCCAAATGGCATTTTTAAATAATCAGAATTATGGAAAAGACATTATTAACGGATTTTCTGGCCTAGTTCAATATTGTGAAAATGATATTAATGATATGTTTGAAATAGTATACAAAGATTTTGATAATTCTAAAACATTTGATTACAATGATGGGATTGTGTGCTGTAGAAAAAAAAGTTAGATTGATAGAATGCAGTTCAGATTTAGTCGGTCACCGTTGAATAAGCTATTATATTAGGCGCTTTTAGCTTATTTATTGTTGTGTTATGTAATTAATATGAGTGCCCACAAAAGCAGAGCGATGCGTCTGGTATAACATTACTATAAAAATGAATAAAAAAGGTAGGAATGAATGATTAGAAAATGTCTTTTCCCTGCGGCTGGCTTCGGAACCCGTTTTTTACCTGCCACCAAAGCAGTCCCCAAAGAGATGCTCCCAATACTTACTAAACCTTTAATGCAATATGGGGTGGAAGAGGCTCTGTCTGCTGGCATTACTAACATGGCTATTGTCACTGGAAGAGGCAAGAGGGCAATTGAGGATCACTTTGATAACGCGTATGAACTGGAATCACAACTAAGTGGCACTTCAAAAGAGATCTATCTAAAAGATATCAAGGAGATCATTAAGAAATCCACCTTTACCTATGTTCGCCAAAAACAAATGCTTGGCTTGGGTCACGCCATACGTACTGGTGAGCCCCTTATTGGGGATGAGCCTTTTGCAGTAGTTCTGGCAGATGATCTATGCGACTGTGATAAAGATGGCGTAATCTCACAAATGATAGAAATCTATAATCAATACCAGTGCTCTGTTATAGCTATAGAGGAAGTGCCAATGAATCAAACCCACAAATATGGAATCATTGCTGGTAATCTGATCGATAATTCAGATGATACATATCGAGTTACTGATATGGTAGAAAAGCCTGAAGAGCAGAGTGCGCCGAGCAATATGGCAATCATTGGCCGCTACATCCTAACTCCCGATATTTTTAACATTCTCAAAAACATCAAGCCTGACAAGAATGGTGAAATTCAAATCACTGATGCACTTCTTGTTCAAGCAAAACAGTCTAAAGTGATCGCTTATAAATTTAAAGGAAGGCGCTTTGACTGCGGCGGCATTGAAGGTTACATTCAGGCCTCAAATTACTTTGCCAAAAAGCAGGGCATTATTTAAAAGCAAAAAGAAATCGCACTTAAACCCTAGGGTAATTGCGATTTTATAAGGCCGAACATCTGCAGAAAAACTCAGCCTAAGCCTTAGAAATTTCTGATCACCCAGCGCTCAAGCTTCATACAAAATATCAGTAATACCACCTTGCGGTTTAAAACCCGGCACGGCTTTTATTAGTAACTGTCGCAGCTTACCCTGATCGCCGCTATCAACAGCCTGCTCTAACTCATCAAGAATTAACTTTAAATCATCCCAGGCCAGCATCTCTTCCTCTGCGCGCAGGATCATTGGATTGTCAGTTTTAGAAACATTTCCGCCAATCAGCAGCTCCTCATAAAGCTTTTCGCCAGGCCTCAGACCAGTAAATTCAATCTCAATATCGCCGTCCGGGTGCAGCTTATCCTTAAGCCTTAGGCCACTCAAACGAATCATCTTTTCAGCCAGGTCTAAAATTCGAACAGGTTTACCCATATCGAGCACAAACACATCCCCACCCTTCGCCATAGCTCCCGCCTGAATAACCAGCTCAACAGCCTCAGGTATGGTCATAAAATAACGCAGGATTTCAGGATCGGTCACGGTAACTGGCCCGCCCCCTTTAATCTGTTCTCTGAACAGCGGTACCACAGATCCACTGGAATTGAGTACATTGCCGAATCGTACCATGCTAAAGCGTGTGCTGCTACCTACTGCCAATGACTGTAATACCAATTCAGCAACGCGCTTTGTTGCCCCCATGGTGTTGGTTGGGCGCACCGCCTTATCAGTTGAAACAAGCACAAAAGTATCTACCCCATGATCGATCGCAGCCTGCGCGCAAGCAAGGGTGCCAAAAACATTGTTACTGGCCCCTTCAGCGTTGTTCGACTCAACCATCGGTACGTGTTTGTAGGCAGCCGCGTGATAGATTGTATTTACACCGAAGCGCCCCAGGATATGACTTAAGCGTTTACGGTTAGTAACAGAGCCCAGCATTGCCAGTATCACAACATTGGGCATGCCGACATCTACGAGTTCTTTATGAATCCCGTACAGGGCGAACTCACTCTGATCAAACAGCACCAACACTTGGGGTTTTAAACCTAGTATCTGCCGGCACAGCTCAGAGCCAATCGAGCCGCCAGCGCCGGTCACCATGACCACTTTATTGATAATATTTAGGCCCAATAACTCACCATTGACAGCAACAGAATTACGCCCTAGCAGATCCTTGATGGTTACATCGCGCAAATCAGCAACTCTTAACTTGCCCTGCGTCAACTCTGCCACACTCGGCAGTGAGCGCACAAGCACTGCATAAGGCTCCAAAAAATGGATAATTTCATTACGCTCGGCGTGAGACAGTGACGGCATTGCCAGTAGAACTTCGGTGACGTTTTTTGTCTCAATCAAGCGCCCTAAATCATCCCTTGAAACAACATTAATGCCATGAATAGATTGGCCAAGCAGTTCAATGTCGTTGTCAATAAAAGCCGCCGTCTTGTAATTATCCGACTCCCTTAAAGCAATCGACAGCTGCCTGCCTGCCGAGCCAGCACCATAAATTACCACATGAGTGCTCCCTGCAGTATTTTTTCTAGTATCAACTCCTGAGAGAAGCCAGCGCGCAGTCATTCGAGAGCCACCTATGGCTAGTATGACCAAAAACCAATTAATTAATAAAACTGAACGTGGTATACCATCAACCCCAGACATAAACCCAATCACACCCCACAGCAAGGCATACAGGCTTGCCGCCTGGACAATGGCCCATAACGCCTTAAAGCCAATATAACGAATCACTGAGCTGTACAAGCCAAAGCGAACAAAGATAGGAATGGCAATTATAGGTGCACCCAATACTACCCAAATCAAGTCACCATCTGGAAGGTAAAGGAATTCTAGTCGTAATGAAAACGACAGCAGTATAACTGCCACTATAAGCACAGAATCAAGAAGCAGCAGTAGAAGCTTCTTGTTACGCCGTGACAAATTTATGAGTGAATCTAACACGGTATCTAAGTCAGTTTAAATGGGTTATTTTACCCTTGATAAGGGCAATTATCAAAGGTCAGTTCGTTTCGTAAAAAAAGGTTTTTTTCGCACATATAATTTTATAAATCCAGTTAAAAATAGAATATTTAGATCAATTATAATCTTAATGTCATAACTAAAAAAGATAAACACAGCATCGGCCCAAAGATCGGCAAAGGCAAAGCCGCCTCCAGTCGCAACTCACTCACCCATGGGCTCACCGCAAGACGCTGGCTAGACGCTAACGAGCAGTCACTCTTTGATCAGACTGTCGAGGAATTAAGCGCTGACTTCTAACCACAATCCTCCATCGAAAGAGCCTTCAAAAATAAGCTGGCTTGAATAAAATTGGAGAGCTATCAAATCATTAATTTAGAGTTGGCGCTGGGATTGAGCTATTAAATAAAAATATCCACTAGAAAAAATTATGCTTAGAGGCGGTTGGAAATCAGAAACTAGCGCGATGAGATACCTTCAAAGCTGGAATGATAGCATTTGGTTGATTATTAATTGACTACAGAAAAGTCAATAACTCAATTTAACATTATCACTAAGTGAAAAGCATGCAATAATTGCCAATAAAAACAATCACCAATTAATTAATATTACTAAACAAAGAATTCCTTTCACTGCCATCATAAATTCAACTATGCATCATATCAATGTATATAAAGTTACCAATTAACAACGTAACTAGCTACTTAATGATTCTTGAAAAGCTTATTAACCTATTAATAAACTTAGCTGATCATGCGCACAATATGAAGGCCTTCTCCATAGCCAAAACCTGCTTGCGTACCTCTAAACTTAGCTAACGCCTCTACCGCCTCAATTGACCTTGGCCCAGGAAATTCAGAAATTTGTGATTTATAACATTCTAGCGCATTAAGCTTCTCACTAATATGGTCTGAAATATCAACAACCCAGTTAGGGGTAAAATTTGGCTCAATATGTGGGGCATTCCAGTGAGTCTCAGATAGTGTTTCATACGCTGCAACAATCTTAATATCTTTCCCTACTCCAAGAGGACGAGTTGCTACCATAACACTGTCAAAAACTAAACGATGGTCAATATGTCGATCTGGATAAGGGCACAGGACTATATGTGGATTAAAGTCATTAACTACCTTTGAAATTCTACCATTTACTTCATGAAGTGGTTGATCGCCAATCATGGTGGCAGGAATTTCTAAAAATTCCGATTTTTTAACACCCAACACACTAAATGCTGAATAAGCTTCAGAGACAGTTTCTTCATATGCTTTACGACTATAGATTGGTGGTAAGTGACCAGATACCATTAATACAAAAACCTCGTCACCTTGAGCGGAATATTTTGCAATAGTACCGCCAACACCAAGCGTTTCATCATCTGGATGAGGTGCTACTACCAATACTCTTTTCTTATTTTTCACGATACAACCTTAGGTTCTGGCATGGGGATGATAAACTTACCTATCTCATTACTATATTTTTCATGCATCTTCATAATTGGCTTAGAAAAATTCCAAGCCAAAATCAATAAATAATCTGGTTTTCGATCATATAATACCTCAGATGATAATACTGGTATATGAGTAATCGGAGTAAATAATCCTTGTTTTAGAGGATTATCATCAACAATAAAATCAAGCATTGTTTCATCCAATCCAAAATGTGCCATTAGTGTTGTAGCCTTAGTTGGTGCACCAAACCCAGCAATTGTTTTACCTTCTTTTTTTAGAGAATAAATCAATTTCTGTAATCTGTCGCGAATAGTGTTAATTCTGGCATTAAACTGACTAAGTGTATCTACTCGATCCAATCCTAATTTATACTCAAGTGCAATCAGGTCGTCGACTGAATTATCTCTTTTTATATCACCACCTATTTTTTGTGCCATCACACGAATAGACCCCCCTTGAGGAGTAATACGTTCTACAGTGATTACTTCCATTCCAACTCTTGCAAACAGTTTTTCAAAAGGTGCAACTGTATGAAAGTCCAGATGCTCATGATAAATCGTATCAAACCAAGTATTATTATAAACATCAACAAAATAACCAACTTCTAGTACAAATATACCATCCTTATCTAGCCAATGTTCTACGCCTTTCACTACATCAAATAGATTATCAATATGTGCACAAGCATTATGAGAGGTAATATATTTTGCAGCGCCATACTCTTTGCGCAATTCTACCGAAAGTTCATACCCAAAAAAATCTGCAACTGTATTAATACCAGATTCAGTAGCCTTTTCCGCGATCTCTGTTGCAGGGTCAACCCCTACTACATTCATTCCTTTCTCTTTAAAGAAGCTTAAACAAGTCCCATCGTTAGAGCCAATATCTGCAACTAAATCACCAGCTTCTAAACTAAAACGCTCAACCATATCTTCTGCATAGCTCTTTAAGTGGTTAACAAAATGTGAAGATGTAGCAGATACATAACTATAGTTCTTTTGATAGAGGACTTTAGGATCAACCACATGTCCCAACTGAATATGGTGACACTCTTCACAAAAATAGAGATCTAATGGATAAACTGGTTCATCCCGACCTAACTCATCCTTAGTTAAAAAATCATTACCTGGTGGGGTTGGAGTCAGTGAAATAGCCTTTGTCAATGATTCTTCACCACAGATCCTACAACTTTTTCGTAGATAGGATTTACTCATATATTTACATTATCTGGATCAACTAAAATAACTCTTCGCACATCCTCTTCGTATGCCTCTTGATCTCGAGGATTCCGACTCATTGCCAGTAGCTTACAGTCCTCTAAAAAAACTGTAGCATGGTCTTCCATTGGTGGAGTAAAAATCAACTCTCCAGCCTTAACTTTAATAGATTGAAGTTCATCATCACTATTTGTAGGTCGATAGTAGTAGTTAAAAGACCCTGATAATACATACATATAATGCCAATCTGTTAAGTGGTAATGATTAGATCTCACAACTCCCTTCTTTGAAGAAATTAGAGAGATGTTTTTCATTGGAAAATTTACCAGTGATTGAATTTCTCCCCTATCATCTCTATGTGACTCATCCAAATCAGTCAGACCAGTCTTAGGCCACATACTTTCATCATCTAACTTAAAATCTTTCCAACTTTCCATAAATCTACTCCCATAAAGATTTAATTTAATAATATCTACAAAAAGATAGCATTTTAACCAGTACTTGCGAACATAACAATATTATTCAATAATTCTGCTCTTCGTAAAATAGCTTTTTTCTCTTTTTCAACCTTTTTTTTATCATTAAACATTAATATAAAGTCATTAAACATTTCTGTAAACTGCTCACACTCATCCCCCTTCTCAATAGTTATATTTCCATTCAAGTCTCTTAAATAGAAATTTGACTGATAATTTTTAGGTTTTGAGAAAATCTTATCAACAAACATAGAGCCATCTGAAGACCATAAATCAATCTCATTTTTATATGCAACGCCTATAGCCCACTCAATATAAGCTGTTACTCCGCCTGAAAACCGCAAGAGTACTCGACCACTTGTGTCTACTTGCGAACTTTTTTTTTGAACCAATTCAGCAAATATTACTTTAACCTGCTGCTCTGGAAATAGACCCAATAAAGAAGAAATTGTATAACTACCAACATCCCATAAAGCTCCTCCTCCTAATTCAGGATCATTACGAAAACCTGGGCTAGTTAACTCAGGAATACCAAACCTACAGACAATAGAGTTAATTTGCTTACTTTCATCTACAAACTTCTTAATTCTCTTAAATTGTGGATGATAAAGATGCATAAATGATTCTGTAAGAATTTTTTTATTTGTATTTGCAAGAGCTACAAGATCTTTAGTATTTTTATAATTACAGGTTAATGGCTTTTCACACCAAACATTTTTTCCCGCATTAAGTACCTGACTTGCCATGCTGTAATGGAGGCCTATTGGAGTTGATATATAGACAATATCCAGTTCAAGATTATTAAGCATATCTTCGGGATTATTCCAACCATAGCAAGAGTAACTTTCTGCAATCTTGGTAACTTTTTCAACATTTCTTGAGCAAACACCTAATAATTCTAAATTTTTTATTTCGGAAAATATAGGCAAAATTTTATTTATCGCATGATTACCTAGCCCCCAGACAGCAATTTTAAGATGGTTCATTTTTCAGAATCTTTAGGTAATTTAAATCTTTTCCATTTTTCAACTGTCACTTGCTTTGCACGAGAAATTGTTAGAGTATCTTTAAGTATATCTTGAGTAATTGTAGATCCAGCACCAACTGTAGCATTACTATCAATTTTTAATGGCGCAATCAATTGACAACCTGATCCAATATAAGAACCTTTCCCAATTTCAGTTCTATTAACCTTAACACCATCATGGTTGCAAGTAATAGTGCCCGCACCTATAGTAACGCTATCTGCCAGATCTGCATCACCTACAAAAGAGAGGTGATTGATTCTAGATTTAGCAGATATATTTGAATTTTTAATTTCAACAAAGTTACCAACCTGAACATTTTCTCCAATACTACTCCCAGGTCTAATTCTTGCATAAGGACCAATAACACAGTTATCAGCAATTCTAGTATTTTCAATTAATGAAAAAGGTTTAATTACAGTATTATTTCCAATCTCACTATCTTTTAGAATGCAATTTGCACCGATTATAACACCATCTCCCAAGATTACATTACCCGCAAAAATTACATTCACATCGATCTCAACACTAACTCCATAACTTAACTTAGACCTTATCTCCACACGATTTGGATCATGGACTAAAACACCATCATCAAGCAATTGGTATACTTTATCTAACATTTTCTGACGTCGCTTCTCAGTTTCAAGTTTAACTTTATTAAATTTTTCTTGTTTCATAAAATCTAATCCTTAATTAAGATGATGACAATAAAGGTCCATATATAAAAGTAATAACTATGCCAGGCAACACTGCCAGGAAAACAGCATAATATGCTATTCCAGGATTAAGTGCAGACCACAAGGTCAATGGTAAAATCCAAGTTAAGTTAAATAAAAGAACACCTCCAGTAATTATAAAGTGACTATCTTTAATTCTTGCAAGATTTTGATAAGCATGACTTCGGTGAGCTAGGTACCACTTTTTAACTAAGATAAAACGCATAACTTGAGTTACAAATAAGTCAGCAAAAAAATATCCAAAAGCAACAAGCCAGGTCAGAATAGAAAGATCTCCTGAAATAACAGTTGCTAGAATTATTGAACCAAATAAATAACCAAGAAAAATGCTACCTGAATCACCCATAAAGATCGAGGCAGGGGGCCAGTTAAAAAATGTAAATGAACTTATACATGCAAATAATAATGATAAAAGTAAGATGAATTCTGAATCTGGGCGTGTTAATAAAAGTACACATATGATAGTAAACGTAACAAATAGAGCTCCAGATATTGCCATCCCATCTATACCATCAATAAAGTTATAAGCATTTATTATCCAAACTAAGAATAATAAAGTAGCTGGAATTGCAAATAATGCAGGAAGCCAATCAAAATAGAACAAGTTAGATCCTTCTAGCCAAAAAAAAGACCAACCACTTAACAAAAATTGCAGTAACAATTTATATATAGGACCAATATTAATTAAATCATCCAAAAAACCAAAGAGAGTTGCGGCTAAACCACCAACTGACAAAACTAAAAAAAGATTATCAGACAAAAGTCCAAACCACCAGAGATATAAAAGACTTATTATAAAAACAACAGAAAAGACTATACCGCCGCCTGATGGGATAGGCTTAATATGAAGTGTTCTGAAATTTGGTTGTGCTAAAATATTTTGACTAATAGAGAATCTTTTATATAAATAAATCCCGAAAAAACTTATAAAAAAAGGCAATAATAAATTATTAAATTCCATAGTACTTTAGAGCTCATTAAAAACTTTTTTAAACTTATCTGAAGCTATGCTGAAATTGTAAGCTATATTGAACTCTTCTCGACCCAGATTACCGATTTTTGAAACATAAGCAGGGCTTCTTGAATATTTTTTTATCAGTCTTACTAGCCTATTAGTATCACCAATATCAACACTTTCTCCACAGCCAATTCGTCTAATATCTTGGGCAAGCTCACCATTTTTATCACCTATAAAAATAACTGGCTTAGCCGCAGCAAGAATACCATAAAATTTACTTGGTACAATAAAACCTTCCATTTGAGGATCCAAGGTTACCCAATGAACATCAGCAATATTTAAACTTTTAACTAATAAATCACGATCTTGGTATGGCTTAAAAATAACATTATTAAGATTATTTTTTTCTACATGACTCTTAATTATTTCTAATCCTACCCCACCACCAATAAAAAGAAACGTTATATTTTGAACGAATTTCAACTCATCTATCACAGTTATAATAGTCGAAATATCATGAGCCCTTCCAAGATTTCCAGAATAGCCCACAACAAATTGATCTTCTAATTGCCACTCATTACGCATGCTATTTTCACTATTAGAAATTGAATATATTTCATCACCATCAGACCAATTCTCAATCTTAATAATTTTTTTTTCGTCTATTCCAATATTTAGTAAATAATCAAGCATCCTATTTCCAATAACAATGTTCTTATTGGAGTTTTTTAGAGTCAAGTTTCTAAATTTAGTAAGCAACCTATTAATTAAAGATTCTTTGGAAAATAAGCCTGCGCTAACTGCAACCTCTGGAAATAAATCTTGAAGCCAGTTAACAACCAGCCCACTTTTAAATTTAATTATAGGATACGCAATAATGTTTAATAAAGGTGGATCCGTCTTAAATACTACAATAGTTCCCTTTTTTGTAATATTAAAAAGCTTTACTATTATTGATATCTCTAAAGAAATGTAATTTAGAATTCTACCTATATAACTTCTCCTATTCCAATTTGAAGAAAAAACTCTATGTATATTTACATCATTAATTACTTCTTTTTTAAGTAATGTCTTATTAGAACCATCATACATTTTTCTACTAGTTACTATAGTTACATCAAATCCCTCATCAGCAAGATAAAACGATAAATCACTCAGCATTTGACTACCTGCTGAATAGTCTGGATAGAAAAAACTATGCACAAATACTATCCTGTTATTCTCTTTATTATGGGAACTTGACTTTTTCATGAAATATTCTACCAAAATGTAATGTGTTATAACATTACTTATACTATGAGTAACCTTCTGGATTTTGTGACTGCCAACGCCAAGCATCTTCACACATCTCATCTAACTCGCATTCAGCATGCCAACCAAGTTTCTCTGCTGCATAAGCAGGATCATTATAACAACTAGCAATATCACCAGGTCGCCTATCTACTACTTGATATGGCACAGTCTTACCTGAGGCCTTCTCAAAAGCCTTTATCATATCTAGTACGGAATATCCATTCCCTGTGCCTAAATTGACTGTCAATACTTGTGGTTTATTTTCTAAAGCTTGTAATGCCTTAACATGCCCTTTTGCCAAATCTACCACATGTATATAATCACGCACGCCCGTACCATCAGGTGTATTGTAGTCTCCACCAAATACACTGAGCTTTTCTAACTTGCCAACTGCCACTTGTGAAATATATGGGATTAGATTATTAGGAATATCGTTTGGATCTTCACCTATTAACCCGCTCTTATGTGCACCTACTGGATTAAAATACCTTAACAATGCAATATGCCAGCTATCATCTGCCGCATACACATCCCGTAAGAATTCTTCAACCATTAACTTAAAGCGAGCATATGGATTGGTAGTTGATAGTGGGAAATTTTCCTTAATAGGTACAGTATGCGGATCGCCATACACGCTAGCAGATGAGCTAAATACAAAAGTCTTACAATTAAACGTGCGCATCACCTCAAATAGAATAAACGCTCCAGTCACATTGTTGTCATAATATTCGGTAGACTTCTCGATTGACTCACCCACTGCCTTTAACCCTGCAAAGTGAATCACTTTGTCAATTGAATGTTGCTGAAAAACTGCTGTCAATGAAGCCTTATCTCGAACATCTACTTTATAAAAAGGAATGTCACTATTAGCCAACTTTTCAACACGCTTCAAAGATTCTAATGAAGAGTTACAAAGGTTATCAACCACAACAACTTCATATCCATCCTTAATTAACTCTATACAGGTATGTGAACCAATATAACCTGCGCCACCTGTTACTAAAATTTTCATAATAATTACTTACTAAATTTTAACTTAAAATTAATCATTGCCACCAGTTTCACTATTTGCAAAAACCATCTCTTCTAACACCCTTTAAGAAAGTCATCCACAATATCTTTATATTAAACTAAAAAGATTATTGATTTAAATATAATATTTCCTTCATTTGATTGTCAAACCTACTAGAAGAGAAACGTTTTATTGCATCACGACGAAAAGATTCATCTACAGGAAGATCCCGGCAAGCATGCAAAAAGGCCTTTGAAACAGAATCCTTATTTCTTTTAACAAAGTATGCAGGATAATCTCCAATTGTATTTCTTATGCCTGGAACATCTGAAACAATAAGCTTTAACCCACAACACATTGCTTCAATAATTACCATTGGTTGACACTCATTAATTGACAGTAAAGCAACAATGTCATGTTCACGCATTATATTAGGCACTTTATTAGGTGAAATAGCTCCCAAATAATTGATCCAAGTCTCTTTTTTTAAGTAATCAGAATAAGAATCAATTTCTAATTGATTCATCAGTGAGTCTGCTAAAGGCTTGCCCATTATTGTAAGTTTAAAATTAATTTTATACTTTGATGCACATAGCAAACCATCAACCAATATATTTACTCCCTTAGTGGCCATAACATTAGAGCTCCATAAAATCTTAACCTCGTCTGAATAAAATGATTTGGGATTATAATGTTTTGGAATTGTTGAATAGTTCTCAACTATAAATATGTTTTTAGGCCTAATTGGAAAAACTGCAAGATGCTTGCAAGGAATAATGATCTCTGATCTAGTGTAGAGAAATGAGGCTAAATAACCTATGTATTTTTTTTGAAACAATTCATTAAGCCCATCTCCATGAATATGTAATATAGTTCTAACACCAAAAAGACTTATTAACAACACTGGAATGTCTCTAATAAATCCAAATAAAGACCTTGAGGGAACAATATAAGCAGTTTTTATCTTTCCAGCAAAGACAAAATAGTAAAGTCTAACTATATTGATTGCATAAACATATATAAATCTAACACCTGATGGGTATGTCAGTTTAATCCAATTATTTGAGTTGATTTTATCAAATACACGCTTTGAAACAATCGCTTGACCTGTTATACCATCAAGGCTCGAACTCCAAAATAAAATAAAATTATTCTGTTTTATTGTCATATTAATTTATGCAACTAAATTTTCTAGTGACTTCCTTTGAGAGTATAAACCCAATAAGAAGGATAGAATTACCACACCGGACAAGAGCGCAAAATCCTTATTGAAAAATCCAAAGATTAGAAGGCTAATATAGCCAAAATAAAAATTAGTAAATCTATGCTGCAAATATATTAATACCTTAATAAGCATATATAAAATAAATAGCAGAATACCAAATCTAAAGAATTTGTCCATATAGTCACTGTCGATAGTCAAGTTTCTACTTTTGTTAGATGTTAATTTTCAGAGTATTGCACTTCACTTGCCTTTTTCTTAAAGTTAGCATTAATCGTTTTGTTAGCGTAAAGAAAATTATTTCTAGTGTCTGTAAATCCTAACAACATCCACAAAGGTGGAAATAAAATGGAAAATGTCGCTATTAAGAAAAACAATGACATAAGTCTTACTATTACAGCAAATGAAGATGGTACAGATTTATAATACAACCATACTATAAAAACCCAAAAAAACAACCCCATCTCAACTGTATATTGAGCGAAAGCAGATAAACTTGCACCAACCCTGTAGAAAACACGAGGAAATAAACGCTCTATGTAAGTATCTGAAGCTATACTTTCAGCAACAGCTGACAAAGCCCCGACACCATGACCAAATACATTTCCTTGAATCATGCTTTCAAAACCAAGCAGTATTGCAACCATACGGAATCCAATAGAATCATCACGTAATAATAGTGCTATTGGGTCATTAAGCAAATAAACTAAGATTTTCAATCCTCTACTTTCTGGGTAATAAAAGAGAGTATATAATTCATAAAAAAGAAAACAAGAAATTAGCAGCAATAATTTAGTCCTAACCCTAATATTTGCAAAAATAAACACAAGAGCGGCCAATGTTAGCAACATTAGTGATGCTGTTCCAGATGACGTTGCCATTGCCATTGCTATCGATATAATCACAACCCTAATTACTTGATTTCTTGTTACTTTATTCTGTTTATACAAAAGAAAGGTTATTAAAATAAAAACTACTGCCATTGCACCCATAAAATTAGGCTCAGGCGCAAGTCCAGAAAAGCCCCGCCCATGATGGGCAAACTTAATTTTTCTTACAATGTGGCCTGCTATAGATATGAATAATGATGGATTAATTACATGAAATATTATGGCAGCAATGTTTATATAAATAGCAAAAAGAATTGGCTTTGCTTTTACTAAATAAGTATATCTGGTAAATACATAATAAACAAGAAAACCACAAAGCAACCCAACTCTTCTATGTGGTAAATATGACAAATCTATAAAAGGTGATATATAAATAAGGCTTAATAGAGAAATAAAAATAAAATATAGGTCGATTTTTGATAACCTGAGATAACCACTAAAAAGATCTATCATAAATATAAATGCACATATGACAAATACTGGATACTGAACGTCAGAAAAAGGCAATGGTATTGGCGCAACAAATGGCAATAAACAAAATACCGCTGCTAAATTTACAAGGGGACTATGCCAGTTACTGTAACTTCTATTAAAAAATATATCTCTTTGCATCTCACTTCTCTATTTAATATTTATGACACTATAGGCGCATTAAATCATACTCTTTAAATAGATAAAAACGTCTATTTATTAATGACACAATAGCTAACTTTTTTAAAAA
>Ga0209482_1001497_pt1 | contig 15940 bp, 7 predicted proteins | sample CoawatmetaG10DNA_FD_187512 | JGI IMG/M metagenome (GOLD analysis project Ga0209482, IMG submission 187512) | Marine microbial communities from the West Antarctic Peninsula - Coastal water metaG104-DNA (SPAdes) (version 2) | ecosystem: Environmental > Aquatic > Marine > Coastal ...
AATCGATCACCTTGGCGCGCTCGGCGTTCTTACCCAGGCTGGAGATGACGACATCCACCTTGCCCGTGGTGAGGAACGGAATGCGGTTGGTGCTGGTGACGGGCACCAGCTCGGCCCTGACGCCGAGTTCCTTGGCGACGAGGTTGGCCATGTCGATGTCATAGCCCTGCAGCTTCAGGTCCGGACCGAGCGAGCCGAACGGCGGGAAGTCGTTCGGGATGGCCACGCGGATCACGCCGGCTTTCTGGATGTTGGCCAGCGCATCGGCATGTGCGGGGCGGCCGGGCAGCAACGCCGCAACAGCGCTGGCCGCCATGACGGCGTGGAGGAAGAAGCGACGCGAGATGGGGCGCGAAGCGTGGCGGGCTGTGATGCGGGTCATTCAAAAACTCCTTCGGATTCAGACATGGAGACGAGGCGAAACGAAACCGGTTCGTGCTGCATGCGCTCGGGCGCAAGGTGGGGTGCAGGCTGCGGCGCGTTCAGATCGATGCCGCTGCGGCGCGCGGCCGACAACAGATGCGCGCGCATGGCCTCTGCGCTGGCGGCGGCATCGCCCGCGGCAATGGCCTGCACGATGGCGTTGTGCTCGTGCGCGGGGTGGTCGTCTGCGCCGTTGCGGGCAAAGGGCAGGCGCAGGCTGTGGCCGATGGCGTGTTCCAACTGGCCGGCCATCGCCATCAACCCCGGGTTGCCGGACAACTGCGCGAGCAGCAGGTGGAAGTGCAGATCCGCCTCTGCCGCGCTCAGCAAATCATTGCGCTCCAGCGCATGGGCCAATTGCTGCTGCAGCCATTGCAGGTGGCGCAGGCCGGCGGCATGCATTCGCGCGGCGGCCAGCGCCGTCCAGCCGGGCTCCAGCACCAGGCGCAGCTCGATCAACTGACGCGGCGACAGCGTGCCCAGCGCGGGCGTGGCAAACGGCCGGTGCATGCGCTCTGCACTCGCCCCTTCCGCGCCAAACCTCTGGCCGCGCGCCACCACGCCACGGCTGGGGAGGATGTCCACCAGGCCCAGCGTTTCGAGCACCGTCAGCGCCTCGCGCAACGACGCGCGGCTCACGCCCAGGCTTTCCGCCAGCTCACGCTGCGGCGGCAGGCGGCTGCCACTGGGGTACTCGCCACTCAGGATGCGTTGCTGGAGTGCTTGCGCGACGGAGGATGGAATGCTGTGCATGGGCCGACGTTAGAGAAAGACACGGTCGTGGTCTGACCGGTCGCCCACGGCTTATGCGAGTTTTGTGCCATGCAGCATAAAGCTGCGTGTTGCGCGGTACTGCGGGTGGTTGGTTGCCTGGGCTGTGCCCTTGGGTGAGGCGTGGGCTGGGGGTGCGGGGGATTGGGCGCTTGGAGTTGGTGCGGGGCGCACCGGTTTGGGACCTGTGGGCGATGAGGGAGCTGCGCGCTCCAACTAGCGTTGCACCAGTGGCAGAGCGGCGCGGCTATATTGCTCCACCAGAAGCGTGACCTCGATGGACGACGTAGACAACTCAGGCACATGGCGACAACTCCAACCTTCTACCCCTACAGCCCGGAGCCGCATCGGGGCATCGCGCAGTCAACGCCCGTTGCGCAGGATGTCATCAAGCTGGCGATCGACGCCGATGAGGCGGAAGCGTGGTTCTCAGAAACGCATGCGTGCCAACGGCTGCGGGAATTGTTTCCGGCAGCCATCGCGTTTTTTGTTTGAGGATGACTACCTGGGCGAGAAGCAAAAAGCGTCGATCGAACAGGAGCTGGCGCCCGCGAAGGTGACGTGGGAGCCCGGGTATCGGATTGATGGGCGTCACGGGCGTTGCTCGTCCGCACGCGGCTGGGAATTGTTTAACGTACGACAAGAACAGCGTTACCCAGTTGCACACCGACGCTAGCGCTGCTCGCTCTGTTGCGGCTATCGCCCTTATGCAGCGCGCAGCCGCAACCCGTTGATGCTCCTCGATGAAGCTGGAAGCTAAAACTCCACGCCAACCTGCGCCATCACTGCTGGCTGTTGGCTGCGGAAGCCCGCTGGTTTGTACAACGGCCAGCCAAACGACACGTCGTAGTTGAAGGCCATGTAGGGTCCGGATGGCACGCGCCCTCGCACACCAACGACGGCACCCACCAACTTGTCGCCGAGCAGAAATTCCGCACTGGGGCCGTGCACCTTGCCCATATCGACCCCGGCATAGATGGCTTGTCCGGCCACACGCCAAGCCAGCTCGTTGCGCCAGAACCATCCATCTTCTGCCGCCAGCGTCAATTGCCCGTCGAACCCGCGCACGGTGTAGCGGTTACCGATGGTGAAGTAGTCACTGGGCAGCACGCGCGTGCGAGCGTGTTGGATAGACCAATTGCTGCTGTACTCGAACACTTCGCTCGCCAGCTTGAACGGCCAATACAAGCTCGCGTTGGCTGTCTCAACTTGTGAGCGGCCGCCGTAGCTAGGGTCACCGACAACCATGCCAGGGACGTTGGAGTGGTCGGGCAGTGTCTCGCGCCATGCAAAGCCACCATCAAGCACGACCGGCCCCAGGTAGTGCCGATGCGACATGGAAGCCTCATAGCCCACCACATCGCGACGCTGGACGGCAATCTCAGTGTCGTCTAGGTAGTTGCGGTTGATTTTGCGGAAGAGCTTGAATTGCGCGCCAGTACGTGACGTCGCATCACGGTGCAAGACACCACTGATGCCAGCATTCACCTCGGAGCTTTGGCCGCTGTACACGATGGGCTCTTCAAAGCCGGCCACTGTCTGGTTGTAGCGTGACTTGTTTGCGCCGACAAACAAGGTGGCATAACCGATCGGTACGCTCCAATTGATGGAGTAGGACCGCGTGCCCGCCGTGCTGGAGCCTCGGTCGGTATTCGACGTGGCCGAAATCGACAGCTGATCGTAGAGGTGCAGCGGCGAGTCGATGACCAGTGAACCACTCATCTGGTACTTGCCGGTGGACTTCAGGCCCGTGTTGTCCGCCGACAACGACGCGTGCCAGCGCTTGTCAGTGCCCGGCTTGAGGACGATGTCCGATTCGCCGACGCGCTCGCCAGGAACGATGTCAAAGCTCGTCTGCGATTGGCCCGGGAGGCGACGAATGCTCTCCAAGGCCTGGTCCAGGTCCCGCTGGTTCAGCAGGTCTCCGGGGCCGGCAAGCAACACCATCCGTGCCCAGCCAATGTTGTCGTCGGTAGCATTGCGAATTGCGCCGATGCGCCCCGCCAACACTTTGAGCTGCAAAGTACCGCTGGCCAAGTTCTGCTTCGGGATAAGCACCCGGGAGGTGACGTAGCCACGCTCAATCAGTGCGTTGTTCGCCTGCAGTTCGATGGCCTCAAGCCCTTGCTTGCCAACACACTGACCATTGACGGGCTTGAGCAGGTCGGGCAACCACGAGAAGACGTTGTCCTCCAGCGTGATGCCCTGGATTCGGAAGCATGGCGTTTCCTTTGGCAGCGCGGACAGAGAGATAGCCTGCGCGGGCGCGGGTGGCGTGAAGACGTCTGGGCGCGCGTTGGCACGCTCACGCGCTTGCTCGGCCTGCTGCTCTTGCAAGCGCTGCACTTCGGGGCCAGGGCCGGTGATAGGTGGCGGGGAAACTTGGGCAAGCGCAGTTGTAGAAGCCGCCCCCAGCAAGAGCGCGACGACGCGCGGACGATGACGCAACATGGAAGACCAGCGAACGAATGTCTAAACGAGGGAGTGTTTCAAGATACCGGGCATTTCGGGGCTCGGTCCAAAGGTACCCTAAGCTGCGGCTGACCAGGACGCTGGTTCAGCTGTTCGAGGCCTAAGGGCGTGCAATGAGTGAACAAACATCGCCAGGCCAGTTTCCTTTCTGGCTACTTAACCAGCCGCGCAATGAACTCGTTGTTAGACGACGAGATTTTCCGATCGCCGAGGGAAATGTCGATACCTGACTTGTCGTAAGAGACAGTCGTCCCGACAGGCAATGCAAGAAAGGGAACCACCTCGGGGCGGGCGACAGCGATCTCGAATAGAGAACAGTGCTTTCCCCCAGTCGGCTGTGGGTCTTTAAATATCCAACCGGAATCCGTAGCCACCTCGCAAAATTCGCGCTCCATGTCGAACTTGCCGCTGGCGAAAAATTCCGCCGACACCACGCCGGACTGGTTGAGCACAGGAAAAGAAGGCTCAACGCCCAGTTGAGCACAGGCTTCCCTCTGAACCATCAGATGACGGATCGTTGTGCTGGCACCTCGCGTCCAATTGATCGGCACGGCATCAAAGATAGGCTCCCAAACCTCCAGATCACCGCTTGAGTCCTGGCACAGCTTTACCAACATCCAGCCCATCTGCACCAACTGGTTGTCGCTGAAAACAACACCTGCAGCGACCTGCTCCTCGAAATAGGAAAGAACCCAGTCGAATCCTGTCCCTAAGTCCGAGGCAACTGCGACGACGATGTTGGGGTGGTTGTATCGCTGGCGCAGGTTAGTACGGTATTCAATCATTTCAACGACTACCCCTCAGGGAGTTTATGCGGTTCGTGATATAGCTTCTGATTGTTTCGGCTTGGCGGGCACCATCTTGGATGTACCCGGGATCAAGTGGCTGCCCCTTGTACGTCTGCCAATCTCCGGGCATCTTTGCTCCCTTGGACGCGTTCAAACTGGTCGGAAGCCCTTGTGTGTTTACCGGGTCATTCAGAATTGCACTTTGCTGTGCGGGCGTCAACTGATCGAACCCCGGCTGATCCTTGATCCATTTCTGCGGAACAATGTGATCTGCTGCCAATCGCTCATCGGTTTGCACTACCTTTCCGGTAAGTGGGTCGACGTAGGAGCCGCTGGCATTGGCGTTCTCTCGCATCGACGAATTTGGCGAAGTAACTTTGGTGCTTTGTCCGCCTGACGAGGTGTCAGAAGCCTTGTCACCTGCTTGACCTGCGCTATCGCCGCCGCCAGAGGCAGCGATCGCATTGCTCGGCACATATCCCGGCGCCCCAACGCCAATTTGCGGCACAGTGCCCGAAGTAGAGCCCCCTGCAAGCGCGGGCGACGCACCAGGGGCCTGCGGCCCTCCGCCTTCGATAGCAACGATCGCACCCAGGCCGTTCGCGATTCCTCGCAAGAGCAGCTCAGTCTTCGACGGTGAGCTCTTGCTAGGACCGTCGTTGATTGCTTGCAGATCGTTGGGATCGGTCTTGTTGCTGCCGGGTGGAGGCGGAAGAATCGTGCTCAAGGCGTAGTTCACCGACTCCAACGGGTGTGTCACGGTGTTCGTGACAGCATCTACTATCCGCTGCACGATCGTACCGTTGCCGCCTTCGCAATTGCCGGTACCGCAAGATCTATCACGGTTATAAAGGTCTACGTTCGAGCCTGCAAAGGCGCCGGAATTTCCGCCAACCAGTGCCCCCGCCGTACCGGCCAATGCATTGGCCACCACATTGCCAAGCAGGCGGTCGGCGTCTGCGTTCCCCGTTGTTCCTTGGAATGCGTTGCTGACACTATTGAGGTTGCCCGCAAGCGTGGCGGACGCTCCTGCGCCTGCGGCACCACCCAATGCATTCCCTCCGCCGAGGCCTGCAAGCACACCGCCAGCAACGGTGTGAAGAGCAACGCGGTTCCATCCACCTTCATCCCAGTTCTTGGCTTCCTGCAAGTACTGCGCAGCCAACTCCGGATTGTTGTCGGCGGCGGCCTGCTTCGCCGCATCCTTTGCGGCATCTCGCTTCTGGTCTGCGTACTGACCAATGCGAGTTGCCACTGCCTCACCAGCCGCCTGCGCAGCTGCCATCATGTCGGCCTGATTGTTCAGCAGGTTCTGCAGGTCCGGCGTTTTACCGACCGTACCGTTTGTTTTGGTCGTGTCGCGGCTGAGCTTTGCAACATCTTGCTTCTGATTGGCTTGGTTGGTAATCGTGATGGTGCCTTGCGAGATGGCGCTGCGTGTTGTTGCACTTTCGCTGCCACTGTCGTTTTGGCTGAGCATCGGCGTTACGCCACCGCTGTTCTTCACCGATTCGTTGCCAGTGGTCTTGTAGTTATTTCCACCATTGCCCACCGAACCACCTACGCTGAAGCCGCTGCTGCTCGCGTTGTAGTCCGAGTGGTTCTGGATGTCGGAGAAGGTCAGCGTGCCGGTCGTCAGTTGGTTTTTGTCTGGCGACGCCGTGCTGGCGATGACCGCGCCCTTGAGGTCCGTGTTGCCCTTGACGTTGATGTCAAAACCGCCTGCACCAGCCTGGATACCCGATTGCTCGTTCACGCCAGCATAGTTGCCATTCGCGTTGCCGTTGCTATGGCTGAAGCTGCCGCTGGCGCCTCCCATGCTCGCGCTGAATCCGCCGCCAGAGCTCTCTTGGTGAGCGTTGCTGCGACTGGAATCTTGTGTGCTCGCCACGTTGAGATTCCCGCCGATGTTGGCAAGAACCTTATTGGCGTTGACGTTGGCGCCGACGATATTGGTATCGCCGCCGCTCACAATGGTGACGGTGTCACCGGCGTTGATGTGGGTGTTGTTCTGCGTTTGCGCATCCGAGTTCGCGTCGCCGTGCGCCTTCGACATCGAGGCTGACACACCAAAGCCACCGGTGCCGTACGACACACCAACGCTCGCACTCTTGGATTCGTTGGTGCTGCGCGTGCTATCCGTATCCGTGCTGCCCGTCAGGTTGACTTGATTCTTGGCCTGCAGAAGTACGTTCTTCGCGTTGACGTCGGAACCGACGATGTTGATGTTGCCGCTGCCCGGCGTGCCATCCCCCGTTGCCATGAATGCAGTCGTACCGCCCGCCTTGATGCTGCTGCCGTTGTTCTGGGTGCTGTCTTCCTTGAAGGTCGTCTTGCTCGACGACGAACCCCAGCTCAACTCGACCTTGGCTTCAATCTCTCCCTTGGGGTCCTTCAGCGCACTGTCCAATCCCTTGACTGCGCCAAAAGCGTCCATCGCACCGCTTGCGGCCGCAATCCCGTGCAACGCTGCTGCCCGCTTGTCCTGGCTGTTGCCCGCTGCCTCACCTTGCTGCTGAACGTTCTGCAGCGCGTCCAGCACTGGCGACTTCACGGCCAGCGTAAAACCCGAACTCTTGATTTCGTGCGTCTCGTCGTGATGACGGTCCGTGGTCGAGGCATCAATGGTCACGTTCTGACCGATGCCTGTCACGTTTTGACCTGCAACCACGTCCGAACCAGTGATGTGCAGGTTACGGCCAGCCTGCATATTCACGCTGCCGTCGGTGCTACCGATGAGGCTACCTTGCGAACCGCGCACGGTATCGTTGGTGGTGTCAGTCGTCTGGTTGGTGCCATACGAGATGCCTGCGCCCGCACTGCCCAAGCCCGACTTCTTCACGTCCTTGAAGTGCGATTCGCTGGTTGCAGTATCTGCAGTCGTGATGGTCAGGTCGCGGCCAGCCGACAGATTGACGTCACCCGTACCCGCAACGGTCGCGGCCTTCGCCGTTATGTCACGGCCTGCAGCCACGGTCACCGTATCGCCCGAGAGCGTAGTACCGACCGTATTGGTCAGCCCAGCCGAGTCGATGGTGTGCGTCGTCTTAGACGACAGGAACCCGGTTTCTTTCTGATAGTGCTCGTCGCGAACGTCCTGATGGCTCTGGCCTGCGTTGAGGTTCACATCACGCCCAGCGGCCACTTGGATACCACCAGTCGCGTTTGCATACGCAGCCGTAGCATTCACATCCTGGCCCGCACCAATGGCGAGGTTGCCCCCCGTCTGGATTTGCGTCCCCGCATCGGCATACGACGAGCGGTCCGAACGGTTCTTGTCACTCCAGACGACGTGTTCCTCGTTCGACTGTCGCACCGCAGTCAGGTTGACATCGCGGTTGGCCGTGATGGTGGCATTGCCCGCCGTATTGATGGCAACGGCCGCCAGATTGGCATCACGACCAGCCTGGATGGACAGCGCACCAGCGTCGATGCTCGCCACCTGGTTGATGTTCGTACCCGTGGTCGTGATGTTCTTCGTTTGGACCGTCGTGCTGGTGAGGTTCACGTCACGGCCGGCAGACAGCAACACCTGGTCGCCCTGGATATGGCCGCCGAGGTTATTGATGTCTTGCGTGGCTTGCGCCAGCAGCGTGCTGCCCGCCAGCGTGCCGGTGTTGACGATGTTGTCAGCGGTGACCACCGTCACGTTGCGGCTGGCGATTGTGCCGGTGTTCGTCGCGTCGCCCTTGGCGTTGAAGCTGACGTTGTTACCCGCCATCAACGTACCGCCGCCGGTGATGTCGGTGTCCTTGGCGCGCAGGTAGACCTGCGGCACCAGCACCTCCTGCTTGCTGCCATCCGCCAGCGTCACGGTCTGCTCGACCAGCCAGACGATGTCGCTGGTGAGCTGCGCCATCTGCGCTTCAGTCAGCGCCGTGCCAACGTTCAGGCCGAATGCCTTGCCTGCAGCGGTACCGTTTGCCAGCAGTGCCTTGTATTCGTCTTCGTTGTTGGTGTAGTCGCCAATGAAGCGCTGCCCCGTGGCCCGGACGATTTGTTGCTGAATCAGTTGCTGCTCGTAGAAGCCATCGCCGATGCGCTTGAGTGTGGCACCCGGGTCGTTACGGAACTGCGACAACATCGTGTCGCTCGAGGTCCACTGGCGGAAGTTGGTAAAGCGCGGGTCGGTTTCGACCAGCACGCTGCTGCCTGGGTCGCTGATGATGCGGTAGAGGGCATTGTTGGGCAGCGTCAGATTCGGCACCACGGTGCGGATGACCACGTTGCCGGGCAGCGTCACAGAGGTGGTCGCGGCACTGACGGAGCCGCCGGCAGGTGTGGCAATGGACGCCGTCTGAATATGCATGACCCCGCTGTTGGGCACCGTCACCGATGCACTGCCAGGCTGCACCGTGTCGCCGCCAATAGCCTTGTAGTCCGCAACGGCCGCGCCGCCGCCATTACCCAGGCCCGCCTTGGTCGACACCGCAACGGATTTGACCGTGGGCTGGCTATTCGGACCGGAGCCGTTGGTGGGGCTCACATCCAGCTGGTAGTTGGTCTGGATGGTCTGCCCTTGCCATGGGCTGGTGTTGTACTGGCGGTGGTCGGACGAGAATGCGCCCCCCCCGCCGACGTAGGTGTATTGCGCAGTTCCGCTCGTCGTGACGGTTTGCGTACCCTGCATCCCAACGTTGACTGGTCGGGTGCCAATCACGTTGCTGCCCGTCAGGTCGCCACCGGCCACCATCTGGCTGGCCACGTTGTTCACCACGCCGGCATTCAACGTCATGCTGCCGCCGGATGTAATCATCCCCGGGTCGCTTTGCGTGACCACCGTGCGGGTAATCTGCTGCGTGCCGTCGTAGATGGTGAAGCTCTCGACTTGCCGGTTGCGAAGGTCCTGGTTGAACGCGGTGATGGCGTTGTTCAACACCTGGTATTGCGCAACGGCAGCGTCATGCCGCTGCTGCCAGGCGGTCAGGTCTGCTTGATACTGCGCGTACTGCTGATAGGTGCTCGGGTCTGGCTGCGTGCCAATTTCCTGCGGCGGCGCGATGCCAAATACACCCCAGATGGTGTCCGTGGTCTTGTAGAGGAACTGTTCCGGATAGCTCGACACCGTGCAGGAATCCGCGCTGCAGGGCGTCTCCGGCACATAGGCCACGGTGGGCTGACGCCCATCGTTGGTGTAGTTGAACGGGGGCCCGAAGCGATTGAACGGATATTGCGTGGACGGCAGCACCATGACGCCCAGACGCGAGTCGCCCAGCCACTGCCAATCCGTCCCAGGCGCGCTGGTACCCGGGCCCGTCTGCATAAACATGACTGTGGTCGGGTCGATGTCCTGCGTCGACCCATTCAGCCGATACGACACGACATGCGTACCCGGCGACGTCTGGTTTGTCGTCGCGAAGTGATTGTTCTGGTTGTTGATTTGCGCGGCCGCAATCGTCAGGTTGCCGTCGGCGTTGATGGTGGCCGAACCGTTGACGACATACTGGGCTGAGCCAGTCGCGTGGTTGCTCGCGTCGAGCGCCCCGCCAACACGCATGTTGCCAATCGCGTAGATAAGCGCATGCTCCTGGTTGTTGAGCGTCTGCACACCCAGGTCCATGTCGCCACGGCTGGCGATGACACCCGCGACACCGTTACCGTTGACGGTGTTTGTGAGCGTGTTGGCCGCAATCGAAACCGAATCGCCATACAGGCGGCCCGTGTTGACAACGTTGTTAGCACGGATGACGGTCGCGCCACCGTCGATCAGGCCATCGTTGGACAGCGTGCCCTGCGCGGTCAGCGTGTTCGACACCGTGCCAATCAGCTGGCCGCTCTGCGTGTTGGTGATGTTGTTGGCCGACACCGCGAGGTTGCGGCCGGCGGACATCGTGCCCGAGTTGGTGACGTTGCCCGTGGTCGTCACGGAGACGTCCTGCCCAGCCGCAAGCGTGCCGCTGTTGTTGTAGTCCGACTGCAGGTTCAGAGAGACGCTGCCTTGCGACTGCACGGTACCGTCACCGCTCATCTGACCCGCCGTCACGCCCACGCTCTTGGTGCCGTTCAGGTTGCCTTGGGTGTTCGTCAGCGCGGCGGCGGCCTTTGCACCCACTGTCCCCGCCGACTGAATCGAGCCCTGCGTGTTGTTGATGGACGGCGCCGTTAGCTGTGTGTTCAGGTCCGAGCGGATGACACCGGCTGTGTTGTCGAGCGACGTTGCGGCGGTCAGCGCCACATTCGCGCCTTCCATCGCCGTGGTGGCCGTATTGGTGTTCTTGTTGAGCAGGTTGGCGCCGGATACTGTCAGCGTGCCGCCGGCGTGCATCAGGCCGGCGGAGTTGTCGACCGTCGTGCCGTTCACCGTCACGTCGCTGTTGGAAGCGACCTGGCCACCGGCATTGGTAAGCGTGCCGGTATTGACCGTCAGCACACCGTTGGAAACCAGTTTGCCTTGATCGTTGGTCAAGGTCTGGCTTTGCACGTCCAGCGTAGTGTTCGACGAAATCGTGCCTTGCTGGTTCGTCAGCGTGTTGGCGTTGACCGAGACGGCGTTGCCAATCACCGCGCCTTTGGTGTTCGTCAGGGACTGGCTATGCGTCGTCAGGGTCGTGCCGGCTTGCATCACGCCACCGTTGGCGTTTGTGATGGCACCCGCCGTTGCATCGACCGTGGCCGCGGCAGCGATGGCGCCACCGGTGTTGTCCAGCGCCCCTGTGCCGGTTTTGACGGTCACGTTGCGCCCCGACACCGTGCCGGCCTGATTGCCCAGGCTCGCTGCCTGAAGCTGAATGTCTTGCGTGGCAAGGAGCTTGCCGCCGGCATTGGCAACGTTGCCGGTGCTGGTGAGGGTCAGCCCACCTTGACCGGAGCCGAGGATGCCACCGGCGGTGTTATCCAGACTCGCCACCGTAGCGTGCACATCACCAGTCGCGGCCAGCGTGCCGCCCTGGTTGGTCACCGCGCCGGCAGTCAGCTGTAACGCGTTCGCGGCGGAAACCTTGCCTGCCGTGTTGTCGAGTGCGCCCGACCCCGTGTTGAGGGTGACATTCTGACCCGAGACCGTACCCGCCTGGTTGCCCATGCTGGTTGCCGCCAGCGTGACATCTTGAGCAGCGAGCAGCTTGCCGCCCGCGTTGCCGATGTTGCCCGTGCTGGTGACGTTGAGAGCGCCAGCGCTGGAACCCAGTACGCCCGAGCTGTTATCAAGGCGCGCCACATTTGCTGTGACATTGCCCGCGCCGGCCAGCGTGCCAAGTTGGTTCACCAGGTTGCCGGCTGTCACGTTGGCCACGCCCGAGGCGGACACCGTACCGCTGGTGTTATCGACCCTTCCCGTGCGGGTGTTGACGGTGAGGTTACGTGCGGAGATGGTGCCGCCTTGGTTGCCCAGGGCCGCCGCATTGAGGGTCGCATCCTGGCCGGCAATGAACTTGCCGTTGGCGCTGGCGATGTTGCCCGCGCTGTTGACGACGAGGTTGTTGCCGCTGGAGCCGAGTGCGCCACCGGTGTTGTCCAGGCTTGCCACCGTGGCCGTCATGTCCCCGGCAGAAGCGAGCGTGCCGCCCCGGTTGACGAGGCCGCCCGCAGCCACCTCTGTCGTGCCGGAGGCGGAGACTTGCCCATTGGTGTTGTCGACCGTGCCGGTGCCTGTGTTCACCAACAGGTTGCGTGCCGAGATGGCGCCACCTTGGTTGCTCAAGCTGGCGGCGTTGAATGTGGCGTCTTGTGCGGCAATCAGTTTGCCGTTCGTGCTCGTGACGGCACCGCTGCTGTCGACTTTCAGATTGCCGGTGCTGGAACCCAGCACGCCTGACGTGTTATCCAGGCTCGCGACGGTGGCGTGCACATTGCCATTGGCGGCAAGCGTGCCGCCCTGGTTGACCAGGCTGCCAGCTTGGACATTGGCTACCCCCGATGCCGACACCGTGCCATTGGTGTTGTCGATGGCCCCCGTTCCGGCGTTGAGCGACAGATTGCGACCAGAGACGGTGCCTGCCTGATTGCCGATCGCAGCGGCATTCAGGGTGACATCCTGTGCAGCGACCAACTTGCCGCCACTCGCGTTGGCAATCGAACCCGTGCTGTTGACGATCAGGTTGCCGGTGTTGGAGCCGAGCGCACCGCCAGTGTTGTCCACGCTGGCCACCGTCGCGGTGACATCGCCGGTAGCGGCGAGCGTGCCACCACGGTTGACGAGGTTGCCGCCCTGGATGTTGGCCGTACCCGAGGCGGCCATCGAGCCGCCCGTGTTGTCGATGGCGCCCGTGCCCGTATTGAGGGAAAGATTACGCGCCGAGATTGCACCGGCCTGATTTCCCAGGCTCGTGCCCGCAAGCGTCACATCCTGCGCTGCGACCAACTTGCCGCCCGCGTTCGTGATGGCGCCGCTGCTGTTGACATTCAAGGTGCCACTGCCGGAGCCGAGCACACCCGAGGTGTTGTCCAGGCTGGCCACATGGGCAGACACATTGCCGGCGGCTGCAAGCGTGCCGCCTTGGTTGACGAGGCTACCGGCCGTAACGTTTGCCGTGCCCGCGGCGGAAACCGTACCGCCGGTGTTGTCTAGCGCACCAGTCCCTGTGTTGAGTGACATGTTCTGGGCCGACACCGTGCCACCTTGGTTGCCCAAGCTGCCGCCAGTGATGGAGACGTCTTGCGCAGCAACCAGTTTGCCCTTGGCATTGGTGATGTCACCCGTAGCGTTAACGGCGAGGCTGCCGCTATTGGAGCCCAGTGCTCCGGAGGTGTTGTCCAGCGAGCCAGTGGTGATGCTCGTGTTGCCGGTGGAAGCCAGCAGACCACCCTGGTTGACAACGCGCTGAGCGCCAACCTGCAGCGTGGTGTTGGACGAGAGGCTGCCGGCTATGTTGTCCAACGTGCCGCCAGCCTGGACGGTTACGCTGCCGCCCGAAATGGTGGCGCTGCGCGTGGTCACATCGCCCGTGGCGGACAGCGAGACCGTGCCTTGCGTGGCGACGTTACCGTTGCTTGCGTCAATGCTTGCACCGGTCACGCCAATGCTCTGACCGGCCAGCAGATTGCCGCTGTTGCGCGCTGCGCCTGTTGCATTCAATGCCACCGCACCCGGCTGCGTGACATTGCCGTTCGTATCGACCCCTGCGCCAATCGTGCCGCTATTGGTGACTTGCGGCCCGGTGATGGTGGCGTTGCCGCCGGCAACCACGGTGCCGCTGTTGGTCGTGCTGCCAGACACCGTCACGTTGCCAGGGCTGGTGATCACGCCTTGGTTGTTGACGTTGGGTGCCGAGATGTTGGCATCCGCCGCGCTTTGCACGCGGCCGGTCGGCGTGATGGTGACATCGCCATTGGCCGCCAGGCTCAGGCTGCCTGTGAGCGCAGCGAGGTTGCCGCCGATGTTGACGCCCAGCCCCTGCTCGGTGCCGATCAACCGCGTGGCGCCACCGCCGTACATGCTGCCCAGTTGACCAACGTCGATGGCGACCTGCGGTGCCGGGCCCACGCCCGCAATCGCGGTTGGCGTGACGCTGCCGTAGTCGACGCTATTGGCACCCGCTACCGCATTGAGACGTGCAGCCCACACTTGACCATTGATGGCCATGGCGCGAGACAGCAAATCAAGCTGCGCGCCGCGCGCATCAAGGCCTGCGCCGTTGACCGTAATTTGACCTTGTTGGACCGAGATGCTCGAGATGTTGCCCAGCGCATCGAAGTTGGGCGTGCCGGTGGTGAGCGTGACCCGAGGCGCCTGGATGAACGAACAACCGGCACACGTGATGCCCGCGGGGTTGGCAACGATGAGGCTGGCTTGGTTGCCTGCGATTTCTGTGGGGCCTGCCAGCACGGACGGATTGCCGCTGGTCACCTGGTTCAGGATGACGCGCGCCGCGCTGTTGCCCAGGAATGGGTTGCCCTGCACCCAGCCCGCGATTTGCGTCTGAGAATTCTGATCACTGTTGTTGAGCACAACGCCGGCCTGGCCCACGTTGTAGTTCGTGAACGCGTTGGAACTGACGCCAGCAGCCGAAGGCGCATTGATGTTCACCACCGGCGTGCCATTTGCCGCCACCCCCACGACGGGGTGGGGACCAGGAACATTGCGGTCTGGTGTAAGTGATTGCGCATTCAGACCCGGCGCTGCCAGCGCGGCCACCGTACTCAACGTCAGCGCAGATGCCCGGCGGCTGGCGCGGCTTCCCGTGTCACGCCCCTTGCCTGTGCTTCTGGCCGTTTCCTCCACGGCAACCAGCATGCCCCGAACGGCGTTGAATACAGTCCGATAACACTTTGCGTTCATGATGTTTCTCTACTGGCAATGGAGACGGCAAGTGCCTGCTGGCGACCGGGCGCGATCGCAAGCAGGCGAGGAAAGACGACGACAGGCAGGCCGCTCGCACCGGAGCGGCAGGATCGTTTCACACTTCAGGGAAGAGGCAGGTCAGCGTATGCGCCGACGAAAGACACGCCGAGCGGATGTCCAGCGCCTTGAAGACACACAGCGGCGCGCCTGAGATGTCGTCTCATGCGAAAGCACTCCCTGCCCCGTCTGAAATGGAACAACCCCGACGGCCTCACTCGACTGACGGAGGGAGTGCCTTTTGCTGTTTGCGCGGATGATAATCGAAAGGACCGCCTCGAAGATTAACAACCGTAAATTCGATGCAAATGCGCGACGTTCAAGGATATTTACATCTGAATTCGGCGATATTGAATTCAGATTAATTGAGACTGGGCAGCGCGATTTCGGCAGTGGCATTGGTGAAGACGCCATCCGAGCGCGGGGAATTCGCGCTTGGACCACCTCGGGCCGGCCGCCCTTACCAATTCCGTACGCTCCCACCCCGCGACTTGGGGATGGCGGCGGGGTTGCCTGCCGCCTACTGTCGTCGTGCGCGCTCTGCGCGACCACAGGGAGGGATGCATGAAGCGAGTGATTGCACTGCTGACCATACTGACCGCCGCATGGGCGCATGCTAGCGACAGCGTAAAGCCGGTGAGCCCGGGCACGAAGTCAGGGACATCAACCTCGGGAAACAAGTCCGGTGGTGGCGGCGATTCCGGGGGACGCACATCTGGTGGCGGCACAGACGGCGGTGGCAAAGCGCATGACCCCGCCACGCGGGTGGACATCTCCGGAAATCGCCCGGAACGTCCTGGCGGCTACAACAGCAAAGGTGAAAGCCTCGAGCGGCCAAAGGACAACGCTGGCCCCATCCGATCGGGCGGAGGCGGCGGCCCTGCGCTTGGGCCTAAGCCTAAGGAAACCAAGGACGGAAGCTGACAGCCGAGCGCATCCGCGCCGCCGCTCGTCACTGATACTCCATCAGCACCGACATGGCGCCATTCACGGTGCCGGGCGTGACGTTGGCTTCGGTCTGAACGTATGACACCCGCATCGGGATCGAGAACGAACCGCCGGTGTCCTTGCTGTAAGCATCGATGTAATGACCCAGTGAAACCTGCACAGGTTAGGCGGCTAAAGCGAATGCCTCAGCCGGGGTCTTCATCTTCAGCGCTTGGTGGGGCCGTCGGTGGTTGTAGAACTGAATCCAGTCGGCGATCGCACG
>Ga0209482_1001500_pt1 | contig 15908 bp, 14 predicted proteins | sample CoawatmetaG10DNA_FD_187512 | JGI IMG/M metagenome (GOLD analysis project Ga0209482, IMG submission 187512) | Marine microbial communities from the West Antarctic Peninsula - Coastal water metaG104-DNA (SPAdes) (version 2) | ecosystem: Environmental > Aquatic > Marine > Coastal ...
AACAACTATATTTTGTGGAACTAAATCATAGTAAAAAAGTTTCTTTTCATCTGCTAGTTTGAGTAATTTTTGTTGTAAAGCTTGAATAGATTTATCTTTATAGAAGAACTCAGACATATCTCTTATTAATGAGTTTGATGTATCTCCAGCTTCTGTAACATAGCCGACTATCTCACCACCATCCTCTATTAAAGATTGAAGAGAGGGTGCAATTTCATCAAAGAAACCATCTTCATAAGCGTTAACAAAGTTCTCTCTACGACAATATTCCTTATCAAATATCTTATAATAAACACCATCTCCTTTGAGAACCATTCTACCGTGATTTACACCATCAACAACCCTACCAGCTTTGTTAAGTATAACACCAAGAGAGTCTAAGTCTATGTCTTTTAATTGTATTCTATTCATTAAACTGTTTAGTTTGGAAATCAGATTTCTCGCTTTTTTGTGAGTGCCACCTAAAATCTATATCAACAAGATAAATTTTACCGTTCATCTCAATACAATTTTTTACATTACAGTCTTTTCTAATAGACCAATCGGTTCTAAAAATGCCTCTTCCCTTACAGAATGAAATTAAGTCATCTACCCACTCTTTATTTGGCTGTATAAATTTACCTTTAATATTTTCCATCTTAATTGCATGATAAAATGTCTGCGAATCGTGACAAACTATTATTTCTAATGGTTTTGGTGCGAAGCCAGCTGAACTTAACTCAGATTGTATATCAAATATTCTCTTAGCATAGTCATATTTATCTTTTAAATTAGTGACAGTTGGATTCTTTAGTGGAAACTGCTCAAGATTATCAAAAGTTAAAATTTTATATCCAAAATTAGAATCAGAATCAGCTATGTAACAGCTAAATTTACCACTGTAGTTATAATTACCATCCACATAAGAGTTTTTATTAAGTAGATGATTGCCGCCTGACTCTTTATTCTCATAATTATAATTAGCTTCTTTAACAGTATTATAAACATCTCCTGAAAAGTATACAAAGTCCTCCTTTCTTTGTAAGTCTATTCTTAAACTTCTACTTATCTTATAATTTTGTCTAACACTTCTATCGCTTGTTTCTCCAATGTGTTCGTGATATGGTAAATCTAATAGCCTTTCTAAGTCTGTATCCATCTTTGATTTAGTGTCTCCGTAAGCCATAGCATTATGACCTTCAAACCAACATAACTTATCAGTATAAAAGTTTATCATATTAGCTAACTTATTTTCATCACAATGAGCCCATATTGATAAAGCGAATACATGATCAAATTTGTCCTCGCCTATTAGTGATTTTAATGTATCCAATCCATCATCTATATTGAAAGTATAAAATTCTACATCTAATTCCATTTCTTTAGCTAAGCTCTTAGCAACCTGAATTGTTTCGTCTTTATAATCTAAGCCAACTACTCTTTTAGCTCCTCTCTTTTTAGCATCTAAGCATATAGCACCAGCACTACAACCAAAATCAATAACAGTTTCTCCATCGAATAATTTGGGAAACTGTATGATATCATATCTATGGTTCATATCTCTTATACCTGGTTGTCCATCTATTGACTGATACGCTCTGTCTCTTTTACCATATGGAAACTGACCATTATCTTTTAATTTTTGCTTTAATTCTTCTGAAATCATATTAGCTCCTTATATTTTTGCATCTTTACTGAATCCAACCCTTTCCTTTAATTCGGCCGTATCAAAATTATCAATGCCAGCCCATCCTGGAAATCTGGACTGAACAATCGGATTGGAAGTTAAATTATCTGTAAACATAGTAAAGTTGTTAATGTTAAATTCTTTTGTCTCGTCGTATGATGGGTTTTCAAATAACGCTCTGATTATTTCACACTGCATTATATTATGTGGTGCATGAGGATCATAGCCAAAAAAAGCAAACTTTAATTTATTCTCTAATCCCATTCTTTTTAATTGAACATAACATTCATCGTGTGGACTTAAAAATGAATCCTCACTATTTTGATGGTGATCGTAAACCGAAGTAAACTTATCCAAATTATCAGATTTGCCGAATGTAAAGACATCATGCAAACGAACTCCGTGCTTTCCTCTTTTACCATAACAAGAACATGCTTCTCTACCACTATATCCATGAGAAAAAGATGCAGGTGCTCTTAAACCATTACTATGTCTGAAATATATGTATTGATTGTCAAACTCCGAAAAGTTTAGGTTAACTAAGAATATATGGTCAAATCTATATAACATAACCCAATCATATTTAAATCCATTATCTTCTTCGTATTTTCTTTTTAACTGCATAACCATAGCATTAGACCACCATCTACTTGGTATTGAATTTTTACCAACTGAATTTGGATCGAAGAGTATTTGTTTTTCAGCTATATGTCCCTTTGGTTTATATATATCGACTAATAAATCTTCAAACTCTGTATTCCAAGTGTGAAAAAATACATCAACATTTTCATTGACATCTATAATTCTTTTTTTATGATGGTAATAGCCTATTCTTGGATCAATAGGTTTACCTAAGCCATACCCAAAATCAACTGAGCCCGTCAATCCATATAAACACAATGCTACTCTCATACCAACTCTCCAACAAAATCTAATTTTTCAATGCCAGCGCCAACTGATAATCTTATCCAAGTACCCCTATCGTCTCCTGGAACTTTTACTGGTGTTCCAGTTTCAGCATCACCGCTCTTAAAAGCTAGTTCATGTTTATTTAAAACATCTACCGCATTTCTATTATCTCCATTTTTTTCGTGGAAATGTATTGAATTGGTCTGTGAATTTACTACATCATATTTTGAACTAAGAATTTCACATAGCTTGTCTCGTGAATATTTAGTTTCCTTTACATACTCATCAATTACATCTATATTATCAATTAAATACATTCCAAATTTTACTGTAACATTACTTAGTGGATATGTCAATTGAACTTTTGTAATTTTATTTATCAGCTTTTTATTACCAAGCAAATACCCAAGTCTAATACCAGCTGCACCAAAAGCTTTTGAAAAAGTTCTTGAAATTAAAACATTTTCATAATCGTTTAATAAACTAACCATGCTTTCACCATCTGAAAAATGAATGTAAGCTTCATCTATAACTAAAATTATATTAAATTCTTTACAGACATTTACTAATTTTTTTATTTCATTGACTGTTTTATAATCACCTATTGGACTAAAAGGATTTGAAATAATTACCAATCTAGTGTCATCATTTATTTGATTTATTAGTTCACTTAAATCAAAGACTAATGAGTCTCCATACTCTACACCAATATGTTCTCCACCATACAGCCTACCATAAATATTATACATCGGATAAGCTGGAACAGGAGTCACGATGTTTTTACCACTATCCATAGTAAACTCACACACCGATTTTATACAAGCGCCTGAGCCTGTAGATAAATAAACATTTTCTGCAGACAGCCCATCCATCTGTGATATACTTTCTTTTAAAAGTTCATAATCTTTGTAGTTAGGATAGGTTATAAAATCTTCTTGATTCAACTTCTCATTAACAAATTTAGAATAAAATTCTGGCTCATAATTTGTTGTTCTTTCAGCCATATCAAATCTTTTATTTTTTTCTTGTGTTTTTCTTGGAATAAATAATCTGTTTATTGAATTAATCCATTTATTAAATTTCATTTTAATCCTTTTTTCCTTGTTCGCCATATAGGTCTGATTTATTAATATACTCTATCTTATCGTTTAATGATTTTATCACAAAATTCTTTCTATATTCTGATTCTTTGTTAAAAATATTATGATTTTTTTCTCTAATATCTTTTCTAACTTGTGATACTATTGATTTGCGAGGTTTATTACTGGTATTTGAGGAAGAGCCATGAACCAACAAATGATTAAAAATTAATACATCGCCCATTTCTAATTCACAATGTTTTACGCCATATTTTTCATATAACATTTCAAGTGTCTCAAACTTAACTCTTCTTTTATGCTGTAAGTGTTCATTGATAGAATCTTCATGAGATAATATACCCTCTTTATGTGATGATGGAAAAACTCTCAAGCATCCATTGTCAATGTCTTGAGTTTCTAAGGCTACATAAACTTGCATAAAATTTTTCCATTCATCCTTTGAGTAACCTGGTGCAAAACTATCAATATTAAAAACTTCTTGATGCCATTCTATACCTGGTCCTATCCAAGGAACTTTGTTGTGCACAAATAAATGATTAAACAAAAAATCATCTCCAATAATAGACTTACAAAACTCAACAATTAGTTCATTTTCTGTAACTTCATTGAATGGACCTTTACTAAGTAAATTGCCATAACCAAAGACTATGTTAGTAAACGGCACTTTAACTTTAGTATCTAAAGTCTCCAAATAATCAATTAGCTCCTTAATTAAATCTTTAGATAAAACAGAGCGTGCGATATAGAAACCGTCGTTATCGTATTGTTTAATTAATTTGTAATTCACTCAACTTACCTTTGATAGTATCTTTTATTTTTGAATTAATATTTGGTTTTACTTTTAAAAATGTTTCGTTTGAAAATACATAATGTCCACATATTTTTATTAACTCTTTTTTGTTATCTTCGGGTATAAAATCTTTACCAATCCACTTTTCCCATCGCTTTGAATCATAACAAATCTGATAATAATCTTCAATATCATCGCCCATCTCATCTAAATAACATAGTGTTTCTAACTGACCAAACTCAGGTGCAATATTAATTGAATCCAATCCTAAATCAAATCTATCCTTATATTCTTTAGTTGAAAGATAATCACCATTATGTTCTTTTGATTTCTTACCAAACTTTTTGCATATGGAAACCATCTCCTCTAATCTATCGGAATTAAAAGTGCCTGTATTAGTTTGTTTTCCTAAATCTAAACCAACACCTGATTGAACTACTGCGTATTCTATATTATCAAATATGGAAGGGAGTAATCTCCTCTCTAAACTCCCTAACAATTTTTCTAATTCATCAACATCAAATCTTCTAATAGATTCTTCTGTTCCAACTTCAAATTTTATATTTGGATTCAACCCATGTATAATTTGAATCCAAGTTAGAGTTTCAGTTAATCCATCATCAAAATTTTCGTAGTGTTTCCACGGGTCTATGTGTATTATGTCAAAATATTTAGAATCATGTAAGAAAGATTCATGCCCGTAGTCGAATACATAACCTTGGCCTATCCCGCCGTGATCTCTTCCTATTGGAACTCTACCATCTACATACGTAGCAAACTCGCCTGTAGACCAATTATTAACATATCCACCATTGTAATCTACTTGTCGTCTTGATGGAATAAATCCAAAGTTACCAGAGTGTTCAATCACAGCATCAACTGTGTTCTTACTCATCGGACCTATATAAAATTTAGGGCACTTTACCATTCTTCGCCTCGCTTTCTTTTTGTATTTCTCGTTTTTCTGATAACAGCTACGTAATCTTCTTTTGTATGACCATCTCCATCAAAATCAACTGTTTTATCTAAATCACTAATATTTATTTCTTTATTATAATTAAAAGAATTTTGTCTATATTTTTTAATCTCACCATTAAGCCATTTAGTTTCATTGTTTTCTATTTCTGATGGAGATGAGATACTACCACATAGTTGATCGATGGTTCTATCAGTTCTTCCAAAAGACCGTTTGACTAATAAAGTTACGCCACATCTTCTAGTTCCAATACCAAATGGTAAATCCATTATATCAAAAGTTCCATCAAAGTATTTATTTCTCAAATCATAAACAAATTCCCTACAGCCATCAATCATCAATGTGTCGTGAAATGCTATTATTCCATGATCAGCCATATGAGGATAAACAACTTCAAAATCATTTTTAATTCCGATATAAGAATGCTCAGCATCAATAAAAGCAAAATCTATTTTTTTACAGCTGCTATTTGGTATGGGTTTCTTAGTTTTATGTTCAGGGTAGTTTAAGTATGATACTTCTCCACCCAAATCATTAGCTAGCTTCTTTTCAAATTCTTTTCTATTCTTAATAGTGTCTATCTGATGTAATGTGTAATTATTAACACCCATCTCTTTTAAATATTCCTCTACTTTAGTTTTAGAAGAATAATGGTCGAATTGACTTAAATGACCATTTGTATCCCATATATCATATCCATATAAATGCGCTGAAGGATTTAATTGACATATTCTTGATGTAGTTTCTCCAGCACTTACTCCTACCTCAACAATAATTTCTGAATGTATAAATTGAGCCAAGCTTCCTAATAAAAAACTATAATCAAATTTCCATTGTAAGCTCGCACCATATTTTTTAGCATCAACTTTTATCGGCGCATCAGATGCATATTTGTAATGGTAATCCTCATGAGATTTTTTACTTTGCATCTTTACTTCCCGTATTTAATAAGTTTTTGCCTAAATAAAATAATAAATGTGAATATGGATAGTGATGAAATTTAGCTATGTTTAAAAATATTAAAGCTGTCATAATCTTAACTTTTTTGACATCGTATCCCCATTCAGTTATATATTCTAAAAATATACCTTCACAATCAATGTTTATATTCTTTCTTAGAAAATCATATTTAATTTCATTCATAGACCTATCAAAGCTATACAGATTATCATTTATAATATCGTGCGATACAATTAACCCATGCATTAGTTTAGCTAAATCATAATAAACATCGCCATAATCTAATCTACCACAAAAGTCTTGTCTCCAATCTAAGAGTGTTATTGGTAATGTATTATGATTGTTCCCTTCGGATGCTAGTATATTTTCAAAATGTAAATCTCCATGAAATCTAACAGCAACGCCGTCTGAAATCCAATCCCAATCTATTTTATCTAGCAGATATTTAACCGATGGAGCAGATGTGCCATTTATAACTTCTCTACTGCTATCTGAATTATTAAATCTTTTAAAATATTCATCGACTCTATCATATGTTTTGTCTTTGTAAAAACTCAAGCAGTTACTTTTAAATTCTTCTTTATCACATTCAACCGGTTTATGAAACTCTCTCAGCCAATCCAATAAAAACTTAAAATTCTCTGTGTTTACTGCTTCTGAGAAGATAGTCCCATTTACTTTTTTATATGAATACATATTGTCTTTTACATCCAACACCTTTGGAACATAAGGAATTAGCGACTTAGATCTCTTAGCTCTATTTTTTATAAAATCCTTATCTGTATTAAACTTAATGACCTTATCACCAACGAACCATATAGACTCGTCCGGCTTTTCTAAGATAACAGGAGAATTTTCAGTAGTTATATTTTCTCTGGCTTTTGTTAGTGTTTCTATATGACCAGAGTCATAAAAGTCAAATTTAACAGTTTCAAACTCCATTCCCTTCTTTACCATCTGCTGTATAGAAAAACTTTCACCTACATCTACGAAGTTTTTATTTTTAGAAAAACTCCAAAAACTTTTATAGTCTTTGATTCCACATATCCCTATATAAGTAGGATTATTTGGATTTTCATTTTTTTCGTATAAATTGGTTAACTTTCCTTCGTTATGAGCTATTGTTCTGTAATGGTGAGCCCCCACAACATCAGAATACCCAATCCAATTGTTAAGTCCAGCCATCTTTTGCAATGATGGTATCTCATCGGTAATAATTAAGTCATTAACTATAAAAATAAATTCACTTTGAAGATGCTTTTTGCAACAAAGCAAAGTGTGTCCTAAACCAGAACCTTTTTTGTCATAATTATCTATATATTCAAATGTAAAATTTCTATTTGGATAAGCTATTTCTAAGAATTGTTTTACATAATCCCCTTTGTATCCTAAAGCCATAACAATTTCTATATCATCATCAAATTTTTCAATTATATGTGATAAAACAGGTTTATTATCTACTGAAACTAAGCCTTTGTTTATATTCTTAACTAAGCTTCCAAGTCTTGAACCAATGCCAGCACAAGGAATAAATACTTTGTAATTATTATACATTCGTTCCTTCTCGTCCATAATCATCTTCTAAACGAACAATATCATCCTCACCAAAGTAAGTTCCAACCTGAACTTCTATGAACTTTAAATCTTTATCACTTCTATTCTCAACTCTATGTTTTGTTCCAACTGGTACATTAACAACCTCACCTACTTTATATACAGTTTCTACATCATTTAATGTAGCTACTGCTTCACCTTGAACTACTATCCAAACTTCGCTTCTCTTATGATGATACTGATAACTTGGCCTTCCACCTTTTTTAATTACTATTTCCTTTACCTTACAATAATCAACATCTAATAAATTTTCAAATGTTCCCCAAGGCCTTTCTTCTTTATAGTTCAACACCTTCAACTCCTTTGTTTCGTTCTAAATTAACAGAGTAAGCAGTTATTCTACCATCCGGCTTTTTATCATTGATAAGTATTCTATCTCCCCCACCAAAGCCCATTATTAGTTGGTCGTAATTTATACCAGCTCTTTGCATCTGTTTAATAGTTGATTCTCTAGCACTTTCTTTTCTACCTGTTGCTATCACTATATGATATCCTTTAGAATCCCATTCCATTAGAGCTTTGTGCACACCAGGTAACACTTCTAAAATTAAGTCTGGATTTTGAATTTGAATTGGATTAGAATGTTTTACTAATGTCCCATCTAAATCACAAAATATTGTTTTTGATTTGTTCATAACACTTTTCTCTATATAAATATATATCTAAATTAAACCTAAAATACAATTTTATTTATTGTTTCCCAATTTTCTTTCCACTTACTTTCTGTATAAAACTCATTGAATCTATAAAGTGCTTCTTCACTACAGCTTTTATAAAATTCTTCATCATTTTTCAATCTTAACCCTATTTTCTTTGCTTTATTCAAATCACCAACCTCTATTGTCGTATTTGGATGTATTATTTGCTGAGTATCTAAACCTTTATATCCAATGCAGGGTATTGCATGAAATCCACAATTCATAGCAAATGTTCCAGCTGCATGTGTCCTCATTAAATGAATACCTATCTTATATTCAGACAGATGATCTATCCATTCTCTCCAAGTTAAATAAGGTAAATAGTTTATATCTTCAATGGCTTGTTCTTGCTCTTGCTTTCTACCCATAGATGGTGCTGTTATTGGATAACCTAATTCTCTGGCTACTACATATGAATCAAAGCCACCATACCAACTTACAAAGTTACCACCAATCAATGTCTTTGGTTCTTGATATGATTTAGGGCTTGGCAAGTCACCATAGTTATCAATCAATGTTTCATTTTTAGGAATTAATCCATCGGGTAACATTAGACTCCTCATCACTCTAACATCTTTACATCCCAATCCTAAAAAATAGTTTATATCAGATTTATTATGACAATAAACCCAATCTGCTGCCATCAATGTATTATAATAATGAAATTGTAACTCTATAGTATAGTCTTGAAAATACCAATGTGGTCCTTCCTGCATTACTGCAACCTTATCACATACTTTTCTGATATGGTTTAGATTTACATTGGGATTGTTTTTAGGAATGATAACTATACCCAAATCAAATTGTTCGTTAGGTAATTCAGTTAAATTACACATCGGAGCGTCCAATGTTAAGCACCAAGCCACTTCGGTGCGCGCATTATGAAAGCCATGTGAATATTTCAAATTCTCACCAAATTCTGCAAAAAAGGCTATCTTCATATTAAAATCCCACCTTACTACCACGACTAAAAGGAAAGTTATTTTCCATAAAATAATTATCAATTACAGATTTATACTGGCTATTTTTTAATTCGGATGTCAACCATAAAAACTCTTGAACAACGCTCTTATCTAAAAAAGGATACCTTGTTTCTATCCCATAAATACCAGATGTATATTCTTCTTTAGCTATATAAGATTCTTGACTACTATAATAAAAGCTGTTCCACGGAAATATTTTAGATAAATCCTTTGGAAATATACCACCAAAATTACTATGTTGTGCGAATCTCATACCAGCAAATCCATAATCAGAAAATATCTCATCGACACCTTGACCAGACAAATATATTTTTCTATCTTCTTTTATAGCATCGCTACATATTAAAGAAATCCAAGCGGCTCCTCTGTCATCACAAAGACTCCACCTCTCCTTATAATTGCTAGCGGAAGTATCTATTGTCCACTTAAAATCTTCTGAGTGTTCTCTTATAAAGTTTCTATGAATTTCTCTAATTTCATTTGATTTATATAAATTTGTAATTTTACCATTCTTTGATTTTTCAATTAAAGAGTGCCTTATTTTGAGTATTTTCTCATCTTCAGTAACACCATTTACAGTATAAGCTTTAAATTTAATATTTTGTTTAATTAATTCAGAGCAAATAGCACCGCTATCATAACCTGAACTCAATCCCATAAATATTTTCTTATCAGTATTAAAAGCTCTTTTTCTAATTGAATTTTTAAATGCAATATTCCAATCATCAAAGCTATCTTTGTGTTGGTTCAAATCAAAATCAAATATAGTAAATTCATCTATCAGTTCGGAATTTGATATTCTAAATATCATAGCATTATTAGGCTTAGCTTTTCTCACATCTTTATGTCCTATCTTATCAAGAGCAGTTCTGTATGTGGAGCATCCGAAATGGCCATTAGCATTTGAATAAAACATCGGCTTTGTTTTAAATGGATCTGTAGCCATTACTATTAAATCTTTATTAAAATCTAATAGCAAAATAGCAAACTCACCATCTAATTTTTTTACAAAATCAGCACCATACTGCTTATATAAATCTATTAAACAATATCCATCGCTTTCATAGTCACCAAAATCTTTATAGTTATATATTTCTCCGTTGTATAAACAAAGAATACCATCGTCCTGAAATGGCTGTATTGTAATCTCTCCAGTCATACTGAGTAAATTATGTAAGAATGTAAAGTTATTAACTTCGTCTTTTACTATAGAAGTTTCATCTGGCCCTCTAAATTGTAGGTAGTAGTTTACATCATCATAATCTTTTATATCTTTGTTAGTGCATAATATGCTACACATCAAATAACTCCTCGTATGTTCTTTTTATCCAATAGCTAGCATCTCTTCGCATCGGATTAGGTGGTATCGCATTAAAGTGATATATCCAACCAGCATCTAAAAAGTATAATGTGTCATTCATCCAATTCTGACTAATATTATCAATCATTATTAGATTTTTTCTGTATAAATCCTGTAGGTTGTATTTGCTATGCAAGTATTTAACATCAACATTTTCTTTATGTAACATAAAATTTAATATAGTTTGGTCTGTTCCACATTTATTTTTTTCGATAGAATTAGCTATCTCACTACTATAAGTATCATAGTATTTTCTCATAGCGTCAAAAAACTTTTTATGTTTTTTACTGACAATTTGAAATCCGCCATTAATATAGTTAAATGCCTTTATTCTCTTCTTATCAAACAAATCATTGCCGAAGCCTTTTATACTTCTCAATACCCACTCGTAATCGCCATCATTAATAACCCCACAATACTTACCATCGGTTTCTTCAAAGAAATTAGGACAATCAGGATGAATTATTGTATCAGCATCAGCCATAAGAATTTGATCGTATTCAATATCATTAGCTTCCATTATCTCAAATAAATAATATCTCTGCCAAGTAATCTTCATATACTCAATCGGATAAAGTAAATCTTCTAATACAAATAACTCACATCCATTTTTATCGCACCAAGCTTTCCAACTTTTAATTGAGTATTCGTAAGGAGCACTCCTACCATCGCCTAAATTTATATTTGGAATGAAAACTATGTTCTTCACGGAAGTTCTACCCCCCATTGGTCTATGTAATCAAGTCCCCATTGTTCATCTGACAATTGATTAAAAGGATAACCCTTATGACCATCTAGCTCAAAGAAGTGCCGTATTCCCTGCCAATCTGATTTGTCTCTAGCAGTATCTTTATTCTTTCTACTGAAGTAGAATCTAGGTTCTAAAAAGTTATAGCCATCTACGTTAAAGCTATAGTTTTCAATTAAGTCATCATCACCTTGCGCATCAAAGTATCTAAACTTACCCCTATTTGGCTCAAATATTTCAACACCACCTTCTCTGATAAAATTAGTATTTCCATTGAACAATTGAGCTCTAGCCTCTGAGGATATTATTACATCAATATCATCATTTTGTCTGATGTTCATTAGAGCTAATATACCCGACTGGCATATTGTAAATTCTTCTTTTGGTATTGAAATTTCCGACATTCCTTTTAAATTTCGTATCAATGGTTTCACACGATGCTTTCCATCGTTCTTTCTAGCCTCGTTGTATATTTGATTTTGATTCATATAAAATGGGATATATTCTTTACCGGAAATTAATCTTCCAATCATAGCACATGCACGATGGTAACTGTGCTTTATAAATCCATTTTCAAACTCCACAGGATTATTTTTTAAGAATGATTGCAATTCAACGTCATTCATCAGTTCTAAGTTTGAATAATAATCTTCAGACATCTTATCCCACCCCACAACATGATGGTCTGATACGCCCTTTCTGAATTGAGCCGTCATAGAATTAAAATACTGGCAATTATCAGGATTTAAATTAGCCCTCTCTACATCTAAATTTTTTGAGTTTGAATAGTATTCTAAAACATCCTTTACAGTCCGAAGAGATAAATCTTTGGTGATGATTTCTTTACCACCACTACCGCCAGCAAACTCCATATTTAAAAAATAGTGTAAACTTATTGGCTGATATAGTTCTTTTACTTTATTCTTTTTTACTTTATCCTGTCTCCACTTTTTCATAAGTTGAAACCATTTATTATCATCAATGTCAATTGGCATATATTTAAATTTTAAATCAGTTTTCCAAACTGCATATGGAAAGCTTAATTGGTCTCTTCTACTATTGTAAAAGAATTCTTCCCACCACTTATTCATAGATGCGATGACATCAGGCTCATTGTGCCTTCTAAAAATAATTGTAGTTCTAGCTAAACCATTATTTTTTGGATAACCATCTTCTTTGTATTTATCCATCTGATTGAACACAACATCCATATTATCTTTATATTTTTTTCTCGCGTGATTATCACCTAACCACTTTATAAAGTCAGCTTCTTGATAAATACAACTTCTTCTGTTTAAATTACCAGTTTTAGTCATCCCGCATATTGAATGGTCGAGAACAGCTAAATTATGGTTTGATAAGTGTTCTTCTACTATGTCATTTATATTTTCTGTAATTAATATGTCAGCATCAACACAAGCACTAATATCATATTCCTTGAAGTGTAGATGTGGTAGTATTTTATACAATCTGTTATCCCTTGCACCATCTACAAAGTGTCTTGGAACATACCTAACATCCCATATGTCAGATTTTATAGATTTATTGTCTGTGAAACAAACTAAATCCCACCCATCTAAATTACATTCAGGTGCATGTATGGTATATTCTGTATTATCAGCGAAACCGAACATTGATGTATAAATAACTTTCTTATTCATTTCTTAACCCTCTTACTATATCTTCTGCTACATCGACACAAGTACCTATTTTACCTGAAAGTATGCTTATTAAATTGTCGCTTTCAAATTTGTATAGTGTTGGTCTAGCATCATCGTGTTCTCTATTAGGTAGAACAGTTCTAAATGTATACATAGAGCCAATATGATCGATTGATTCAAAATCTTTAAAAAATACTTTACCAGTTTCAATAAATTTATCTATCTTAGTAGTAACCGGCTTCTTAATAATGCCATTATTTATCAAATGACTAAATGATTCCGCAGCTGATGGAAACTCAGAAATATTTGAACTGTGAATTGCATGCACTACATTTCCCATAACGTGATATTCAGTATCTCCATATGGATCAATACACATAAATGGACCATCCATTATAACAACAGACTTATTTCTATATTTTTTTGGGAGTTTGACAACCGGCTTTTCACAAATCTCAAATTGTAAATTTTCTTTTTGATTGGACAAATAGTTTTTATTAGAGTATGTTGCATTTATTGTTAAAGTTTTATTAGAAATTAAATTTTCTTTTGTAAACTTTGTGTTCAGGTTTACTCTAACATTATACATCCCAAGAAAATTCCAACAAATCTCTTTTAATTTAGAGTGATTAAATAAAGACTCACGAACCTTAACGCAATATTGCATAGTATCTTCATTAACTAAATCTAAATCTGCTTCTTCATACTCCAATCCTATTCTATCTAAAAAACTTATGTATTGTTCTTTATTAATAAAGCTATCATCTTTAGCTAAGCAATAGTAATTTTCAACATCTTTTAAAATACTATCACTGTAATATTTTAGAAATGATTTTTCACCTTTCTTAGACGACAAAGCTGTTTTATCACTTCTTGGATAATGGTATCCTCTGTGTAATCTATATTGATTGATAGCTGATGCTGAATTTATTATGTCATCTCCTTTTTCATAGAGAGTAACGAAGTAACCATTTTTAGATAGAATCCACGCACAAGTTACTCCAAATATTCCCCCACCTACTACATTAATATTTGGAAATAATTTTTCTCTTAACTCATCTATCAATTTAGCAGCAAATAAAGAACCACTTTTATTGCCTGAGTAATCGTTATTATTAAATACATAATCAAACATAAGATTTAAAGCATCGACATCATCCCCACCGTGCATTAAATCTATATCATTAATAGAATGTCTATTTTCATTCCTTAGTCTATCATAAAGAAAGTTTATTTTCTTATCTTCTATCTTCAAAGAAAAGCTCAAATAATTTTTTGTTTCTTTAGATTCTATATCATAAAATTTATCACCTATGATGTTATGCAGTATATAAAAATCATGCCATGCAAGATTATAAAGATTTGACATAATAAAATTACCATAATCAGACCTACCTTTTTTTAGCCACATGACATCAAAAGTTTCAGTAAGCTCTATTGATTTTTTCAAATCGTTTATTTGCTTTCTAAACATAAAAACATCATTAACATATAACTTAACATTGTTTTGTTCAGCTATCTCATAAAGTTCTAATGATTGACTATAATCTAATGTTAATGACTTTTCACAAAAAACATTAACACCGCCGGCGAGGCATTTTTTTACTATTTCATAATGAGTTTGACTTGGTGTTGCAATAACAGCCCAATCTACATTTTTTAATTTATCTTCATATGTATCTTTAGAAGTACAGATAAACTCTATTTGGCCAAATTTTTCTAATTTAGGCAGTAATATCTTTCCCCAATAACCATAACCTATTAAACCAATTTTAATCATTAGAAAGTTATCACCTCTGGCACATGAGTTATAAACTTTCCACCATTGTTAATAAACTCTTGCTCATTCTTCATTATTACATCTTTAAAATTCCACGCACCTAAGTAAATATAGTCGTAATCATTTAAATCAACATCTTTAGGAGATAGAATTGGAATATGAGAACCTGGAGCAAATGTGTTTTGTTTATCTATAGTGGTATCTGTAATTACATCAATCAAATCCGTCCCAATTCCACAATAGTTAAATACTGTAGTTGATTTTGCAGTAGCACCTATGCACATTATCTTTTTACCATTGTGCCTTAAATTAGACAAACACCTTAACAATACTTCTTTTGAATTCTTTACTCTTTTAGCAAATGTTTTGTAAGTTTTAAACTTATTAATACCAAAGTCATCTTCTTTCCGTAAGTTTTGGAAAACACTATCGCTTATAGTATTATTGGATGGAATATTTGGCTTTTTAGCATAAATTCTATTTGAACCACCATGAACTGATAGATTATCTACATCAAATATAACCAACCCATTTCTTTTCAAAATATTATCCAAAGCAGTTACAGAAAATATATGTGGATGCTCATCATATATTTGATCGTAAGAACCTCTCTCTAAAATTCTAAGCAATGACGGATCTTCAAATACAAATACACCATCATCC
>Ga0209482_1001506_pt1 | contig 15885 bp, 16 predicted proteins | sample CoawatmetaG10DNA_FD_187512 | JGI IMG/M metagenome (GOLD analysis project Ga0209482, IMG submission 187512) | Marine microbial communities from the West Antarctic Peninsula - Coastal water metaG104-DNA (SPAdes) (version 2) | ecosystem: Environmental > Aquatic > Marine > Coastal ...
ATTCTATGTCAAATAAATACCTTATTTTTGGCGCTACTGGATCTATTGGATCAAGCCTTGCCGAGCAGCTTACAAACTCAGATCATGAAGTGCATTTAATTGCCAGAAATGTGGATGAATTAAAACAATTATCAGAAAAACTTGGCTGTACTTATTCTATTGCTGACGTGCTAGAAGAAAAATTTATAGAGAAGGTTAAGTCAGATACCTCAGACTTTGATGTAAAGGGCGTCGCATACTGCGTCGGATCAATTGACCTAAAGCCGCTTAAGAGAGTGAGTGAAAGTGACTTACATAATTGTATGAAATTAAACCTCTACTCAGCAATTGAGTCTATTAAGGGGTTTCAAGAGGAGTTAAAAAAGAACAGTGGCTCAATCGTTTTATTCTCATCGGTTGCCGCTCAAAAAGGTTTCACCAATCACACAATTATTGCAACTGCCAAAGCAGCTATTGAAGGATTAACGGTAACACTTGCCGCAGAGTTTGCGCCAAGCATCCGCGTTAACTGTATTGCGCCGAGCCTTACTAACTCTAAGATTTCTCAGTCAATGCTAAAGAGTCCAGTTGTTGCTGAAGCTCTAGCTAAAGCGCATCCACTTAAAAGACTTGGTGAAGGAAAAGACTCAGCATCACTAGCTAAGTTCCTACTGAGCGATGAGAGCTCTTGGATAACGGGTCAAATAATTGGGATTGATGGTGGCCGATCAAGCCTAAGCTAGATCAACCACCGAATTAAATTTTAATTTATAACAATTTGAAAAAACTAAGTTAATAGTTCTATTTTTTCATAAAGTTCTTTGGAAATAGTTATCTTTTCTGATTTCTCACGAGCCTTTCTTTTTTCAATGCGCTTATCGCCTGGAAGCCTTGTTCCTGGCTGTTCAAGAATTGTGCCAACCAAAGTCTCAGTTCTCTCACCAAAACTTTCTCCAGAAAAAAAGCTAGGATCGATTGCAATAATGAGCTGTCCAACGCCTGGTGAGTCACCCTCATCATCAAGAAATGAGCTCGCCTCAAAACCAAAATTAGAGCCAGTAAGTCCAGCTGCAAGTACCTCTACCATTAGCGCTAAAGCGCTGCCTTTCGCATCACCAATTGGAAGCATTGCTCCCGCAAGCGCTTTTTTAGGGTCAGTCGTTGGCTTTCCTTCAGCATCAATAGCCCAACCTTCAGGAATTTTTTCATTTTGTTGATTTGCAAGCATCACCTTACCGCGTGCTACTTTACTAAGACTCATATCAATAACCATTGGCGCATCATTAGCTCTTGGTGCAGAAAAAGCAATTGGATTGGTTCCAAATAAAGGTTTAGAGCCTCCCCATGGTGGAATCGCTTTAGGAGTATTACCAAACATCAATCCAATAAGGCCCTGCTCTGCTAATCTCTCAACATGCCTACCAGCCTGTCCAAAGTGATGTGAGCGAGAAATACTTGCTGCAGCAACACCATACTTTTTACAAGTATTGGTTATTTCACTAAGTGCCAATGAGATCGCTGGAAAGGCGAAACCATTATTAGCATCTACACAAATTACACTTCCCTTAGAACTTATAAGTGAAGGCTCCACATTACCCTTAACTTTTCCAGCTGTTAACTGCTCGACATAAGATGGAATACGCGAAAGACCATGACCAGGCTGTCCATCAAATTCAGCGTTGATTAATGCATTTACCACTTCTTTTGCATTATTTTCTGAAGTTTGATTATTGCTTAAAGCATTAAATGCTAAATTCCATGCTTCTTTTTCAGTTATTTGTAATGTTTTTATCATCAAAAGTCTCTATAAATTTGGAAATTAAATTATAGTTATCTTAAGGTTATATAATGAAATCATTTCTGATGATAAGTTTCTCATTAAAAACAAGAGTTAGTTTTTATATCAGTATCCTTTGGATACTGATCTCGTTTTTCATTGCGACAACATACTCAAAACTAAATAATCAAATAATCATCAGCTGGTTTGATCTTTATAATGTTTATTGGTATATATTTTATATAGTTAGCGCTCCTGTCTGGCTATACTGGATCATTATAAGACCCTATTATGGGATTAAAAAGATTCGTAAAACGAGATTAAAAAAATGAAAATTAATGCTGGAATATTTCAATACAAAATGCGCAATGAAACTCCTTTAAACAGGATTGAAAGGCTAGGGGTACAATTAAAAAAAAATGATGCGCTAGATTTGATTGTATGTCCTGAGCTGTTTCTTTCTGGATACGGCAGCTTTGATAAAATTAAAGAATATTGTGAAGCTAGTAATGGACAGTATGCAAAGCAAATAAGCCTACTTGCAAAAAAGCATTCAACTGCTATTGTTTATGGATATCCAGAAATAGATAACAAAAATCTCTATAATTCTGCACAGTATTTTGACAATCAAGGACTCTCATTAGCAAATCATCGTAAAAAAATGTTACCACCTACTGCCAATGAGTCAAAGATATTTAAACCAGGGAGTGGGAGCTCGATTATTACTATAAATGGAATTAAAGCTGCGATTGTCATTTGTTACGAATTAGAGTTTCCAGAGCTAATTCGTAAATTAGCATTAGATGGTGTGAAGTTGATCATTGCCCCAACAGGACAATCTTCTAATTGGCCTGCAGCAGCTCATTATATTTGCAGGAGCCGGGCATTTGAAAATGGTATATTTGTCATATATGCTAACTCTACCGGAATACTCAATGATATAAGTTTTATGGGTGATAGCAAAATTATTGGCCCTGATGGACTGGATATTAATAACGCAAATGAAGGTGAAAAAGTTATCGTTAGTGAAATCAATGCCAATCAAATTTCATTAGTACGCAAGAAATTACCTTATCTAGATGACTCTAGAGTACTCAATTAATTCTCTTTATATACTGTCTGGGACGCCAAAGCTATACTCATCAGATCGAACTTTATCATGGTTATAAGTCTTAATTTTCCATTCTCTGACGCGCGGATTTTTGTTGATCTGGTTATATAACTTTACTAATCCCTCAAAATGTTGAATAACCTCTACTGAGATATCATCAATAACTCCGGAAGCAATCCACCCCAAAAGACTCCAAACTGCAAGATCAGCGATAGTCATATTGTCTCCAACAAACCAGTCTGAGCTGTTCACACTTAAAATATCCTGTAAATAACCAAAGTATTTTGGCAGATCATTAAAGGTCAGCTCTTCTCTCATAGCCTTCTTTATAATTGGATCACTTTCTTCCATTGAAGAACTTAAAAGTGCATTAATATTTTCAACAGCAACAACGATTTGATCTACCTTGCCTGCCTCAATAATATCCTCGGGATACATACCCCCAAGTTTTCCACATATTCTTGCAATGGCCATTGTTTGCCCAATACTTTCACCATTTATATGAAGAACAGGCAGCTCACGGAAAGGAATGATAGTACCGTCTTTCATTTTTCCATTCTCTTTGACATAATCCCAATCATCACCATCAGGCCTGACATCATCAAATTTTATATTTGCGATAAATAAAGGCAGTCTTGATATCTCAGCACGCCAAAAAGGTAAATCGAAATATATAATTTTTAAGTCCACAAGTTGATCTCCAATTTATCGTAAAACTCTAATTATAGTTAGTAAAAATCTCAAACATAATTAGAGGTAGCATATTTATCTTAACCACAAGCTCCACCAAAACGACTTCGAATTATAATTTCCTTAGCTATAGGGGAGCTGACATTAAATTTCCGAGCTAGATAATCAATACTTTTATGTTGATAGGTATAAAGCATTACCATCATATAAATCTCATCATCAGTAACCTGTGGGCCATTATTAGAATGCTTGAATGACTTCTGTCCTCTTGCCATATTATTAGTTACTCTGTATTTATCTGTGTTCTTATATTTAACTCTGAGGAGAATACCCATTATTTTATATAGTTTATCTAAATTTTTGATTCATGATTTAGATGGTTATCGAAAAAATCAACAATCTCATCCTCAAGTTTTTTAGCTAATTCTTTGGCAGGAATTACACCAGACAAGCCAAATGTTTGCATATAAGGTGAAAAAAGAGGTACGTCAGAGTAATCAAAATGCTCTGTCCCTGGTAAGAACATTGTTGATTGGTTTGAGCTTCTTTCAAGAAACTTATTAAGCTGCTGGTAGTTAAGTGGATCAGGCCATGACTCTCTACCAATATAATAAAAAGGTTTATTAGAGCCTCTTTCAATCACATCAAGTGGTACTGGTATCATCCAGCCATCAAGTGCAATGGCAGCGTCAATACGCTCATCTTGAATACTAGCAATTAAGCTGGTGGCGCCCCCATAAGAATGTCCAAAAACACCAATATGCTCCATATTAACTAGAGACCAAACCTCAACGCCTTGGCTTTTTTTACTATCAATAGTATCTATCATAAAACGAATGTCACTTACTCTCGTTCGAAGTTGTGGATTACGTAAGGCCCAAAACTCCTCTTCGCTTAATTCACCTTCATATCCAGACCTAAAGTCCGCAATTGTGCCATCTTTAAAAAGTGTAAGGCTTGCATCATATGCATGGTCCACAGAAACAACAATATAACCCCTGCTAGCCAATGCCTCAAACTGTGCTGTATTTTGAAAACGCATACCCCAAATACCATGTGAAAAAAGGACCAAAGGAGCATTTTTTACTTGTTTATTTACGGGTGCATTTAGAAATGAGTGTGTCCCTATGTTTCGTAAATGGTCAAAAAGAAATTGGGGAAGTTCTAAAATCACACTCAAAGCTGGTAACCACTTATCTGCTGACACCAAATATGGAACTGGGGCTGAACTTGTATCTTCACTTGGGTACCAAACCTGAACAACAATTCGCCGCTTGTCATCAATTTCTTCTGTAAACCACTCGTCACGAGATTCATCAGTCCACTCAAATATTCTTGTCCCAACATCATAAATACCTGATGGTATTGGTAAGTTTGACAAAGGTATTAGTTTTGGAATAATTACGTTATGTCCCAGCACAACGATTATTATTAATATAATAAATAAACCAACTAGGTACTTGACTAAAAATTTTATCATTTATTTTTGAGCATACTGTTAATAATAGAAATCTATTATTGCGATCAAAATGTCAGCGCATACCACGGTATTTTTTAAGCAGCTCATAGGCGCTAATGATTTCTTGAGTTTTTTCATTAGCTAGTTTTAACATTTCTTCTGGCAAGCCTTTAGCAACAAGTTTATCTGGGTGATGCTGAGCTAATAATCTTCGATAAGCTCGTTTGAGCTCTTTATCAGTTAGGCTTTTATCTATGCCCAATATCACGTAGGCATCTTCAACTGTTAGTTGATTAGTATTATTAGTAGCAGAAAACTGCTGAATCAGACTCTTTAGCTCATGGATAGGAAAGTATAATTTTTTTGCAATATATTTAAGTGCATCATGTTCTTTATCATCCAAAATGCCATCCGCATAAGTAGCTTGGATTTGAATTTCTAAAAACATGCGAACTAAATGAGTACGCCTATGACATTCAGTTCGAAACTGATCTAGCACCTCATCTAGATTAAAGTCCTTATGCTTGCCTTGATTAAACAAATCTTTCGCAGCTTTTTGCATATCTTCTGATAATTGCATTTGCTGCATAACTTGCTGGGCTAGGATAATTTCAGACTTTGATACCTTACCATCTACTTTGGCAATATAACCCATAACTGAAAATACACTACTAAAAAAAGCCGCTTGAACGCGCTGCTGATCACCAGGTCGATAATCTTTGGCAGAGCCACGAAAATTAGACTTGCCTTTAGAAAAATTACCTGCGAATGCGATTCCAAGCATAGCCCCTAAAGGCCCACCAATCATATAACCTAGCGCCCCACCTAAAACTGATGTCCACCAACTCATAGTAATATTTTCTTCATAAAGTTATTTTATAATTAATTCTAAAATTAAAGCCACTATCATGCTTTACTTTCTAGAAGGCTTAGATGAAGGGACAACAGCTACATATTTACTAGCATAAGTTGCTTGAGTTGTTAATTCAATAACCTCAGAATCGTTAACACATACCCCCTTTCTCACATACATCTCGTCTGAAATATGTTGAGGAATTAAAGCTACTTCCATCCATCTACAGAGGTCCTCATTTCTCCAATTATCCAAATAATTTGCATATGAAATATTTTTCAGACTACTAAGAAATAAAAATGAATTTATATTTATCATATACCTAATTATAAATAATAGGTGAAAAGGGAAGGTGAAGAATGAGAGTTGATTAAATAAAGATTATAGTTAGAGTAAGAGAGAAGCTCCATCATACCCTTCAAAGTCTGTATATATATCCATCGGACGGTGAATATTTATCTTTGTTCAGTCTATCAAAAGAATAAAAACCGTACTTAAAAACTGCTCAATATTAATTCAATGTTCTGCAAGTTATGCATTGGTGCATAGGCTGCATAACTTATAAATACAAAAAGCTTAGTAATTAATTACTTTGTTCATATTTTTTTACACTTGACAAAATTGCCTTAGTAACCTTTCTATAGCCATCTGGAGTATAGTGTCCTACTTGACGGAACGGAAAGAGTACAAGTGGATCAGGATGTTTAACAAAAACATCCTGATGAATATCAATGACTGGTAATTCTAAATTTTTAACTGCATCTATTACTTTAGCTTTCTTTCTAAACTCGTCATGAGATATGTCCTCTTGATTGTAGCGTCTATATTCAGGAAGATAGACAAAATACAGTTCACCACCCCATGAATTAACTACTGATTTTGCCTTAGCTAGACTATCAATAAATAATGGATTAATGGTACTAAAATTTCCAATATTTTCATCAACATTATCAGAAAGATAAGAATTTATCACTTTTTTGATTGTATGGAATCTAACCCATCGAGTCTTATATGCTAATGATTGCTCTTGTTCCTTTACTTTCACTATATGATCTCTCTCTCGCTGATGCATCTGACTTATATATTGATTTATCCTGAAATCAACTTCATCCTGTCGATTAATTAGATTTTGTGTGAATCCATCTTTCATATATCGTAGAAGAAATTTATTTTTTTCTTCTGCGTGAATATTTCTACTGAGATCATTCCTTTCATAATAAAGCCACAATACATTTTTAGGTTTTAATGCAGATGCATACTCTTCTAGGGCAGCCAGTTCTAGTATGGGTCCATTGCCAGACTTTCCTACACTCAATGAAGATTGATTAGTAATTACTCGGATTTGTCCTGCAATAGTTTCACTTTGACTAACAGCCAAGCCTTCAGCATATGAGTCACCAGTTAAAAACCATTGTATATTTTCTGCATCCCACTCAGAGTCAGGATTATTAAATCCATAGCGATCACTTAGAAAGATCATATGATTACCATTTTCGTTATCTGATACCGTAGTTGTTCTTGAAACACCTCCTAACGGCAAAAATTCATCTTCTAAAAAGCGTAAAAACACTTGTGGGCCAACTGAAGGCTTAGCATCTATTCCAGATGCAATAAGTTCTTCTATTACATCTAATTTTGATCTTTCATCATACTCAATGTGAAGCTTGGCAGCTGCAATAGCTCTAGGTGTCCTAGATTGGTCTAGCCCCAAATAAGTTAACCCACCTTCAACTAGGTATAGGCCAACTATCGTAGAAATTATTACCAATAAAAAATTAGTTACATGATTATTCATATTTTTATCCAATTCAATCCAGTTCAAACATCTTAATATAGCTATCTTGTATTGATTTTTTTTGTTTTTCTTTTCTAAGTAAGCAGTTACCAACTACTAATAAATCTAATTCAGTACCCATAAAACACTTAAAAGCATCTTTTGGTGAGCAAACAATAGGCTCACCCCTTACATTGAAGGAAGTATTGACCAGAACTGAACATCCAGTTTTTTCTTTAAATTTAGATATGAGTGCGTGATATTTTGAATTAGTTTGTTTATGAACAGTTTGTATTCTTGCAGAATAGTCAACATGAGTTACTGCTGGAATACTTGAGCGTTTAATATTGAGTTTATCGATACCAAACAAAGATTTTTCTTCTTTGGTCATCTCTATACGCCTGTCTTTTCTAACATCACCTACTAAAAGCATATACGGAGTATCATAATCGAGCTCAAACCAATCAGTAACATCTTCACGTAATACTGATGGGGCAAAGGGTCTAAAGCTTTCACGATATTTAACTTTAAGATTGAGTGTCTTTTGCATCTTTTCTGAACGAGGGTCGCCAAGAATAGACCTACTGCCAAGTGAACGGGGTCCAAACTCCATTCTGCCTTGAAACCAGCCTACTGCTTTACCATCTGCTAGAGCTTGTGAGGTTTGTTCAATGATCTCATCTTCTGTAAATGAATCAAATTTAGCACCACAATCTAACAGTTCTTTTTCAATAGAACCTTGTTCATACATCGGTCCAAGGTAAGAGCCTTTCATAGCGTCTTTAGGATTAACTGCTCTAGGTTTATTCAATTCTTTATGCCAAACTGCTAAAGCACCACCTAATGCGCCACCAGCATCTCCTGATGCAGGTTGAATCCAAATGTCTTTAAAGGTTTTATCTCTTAATATCTTACTATTGGCTACACAGTTAAGTGCAACACCACCTGCCATACATAAATTTGGAATGTTGTATTCTTTTGCTAATGACCTAGTCATAGTTAATACAACTTCTTCAGTTACAGCTTGAACTGATGCGGCAATATCCATATGGAATTGAGTTAGCTTATCAGTATCTGGCCTTCTAGTAGGCTCTCCAAATAAATCAACAAACCTTTGATTGACCATGGTTAGGCCAGTTGTATAGTTAAAGTAAGACTGGTTCAATCTAAACGAACCATCCTCTTTTAAGTCAATTAACTTTTCAAGGATTAAGTCTTTATATTTAGGTTCACCATAAGGGGCCAGACCCATTACTTTGTACTCACCACTATTGACTCTAAATCCTATGAAGTAAGTAAATGCAGAGTAAAGTAAGCCCAGTGAATGTGGGAAGTGAATCTCTTTAATAATATCAAGTTCATGTCCTTTACCAATGGCAACAGTAGTTGTTGCCCATTCACCAACACCATCAAGTGTAAGAATAACTGCTTCTTCAAAAGGTGAGGCATAGAATGCGCTAGCTGCGTGACTAAAGTGATGCTCACCAAACATAAGTTTATTAGAGTCAAAGCTCTTATCAATTTTTTTGATTTCTTTAATGAGCATATCTTTTAAGAACAACTTTTCTCTCAGCCAAACTGGCATTGCCATTCTAAATGATTGAAAACCTTTAGGTGCCAAAGCAACATAAGTTTCTAGTAAGCGCTCAAACTTCAAGAACGGTTTATCATAAAAAGCAATGTGGTCTACTTGTGTTAATGATAATCCTGCTTCGGATAAGCAATAGTTAATGGCATTAACTGGATATGATGGATCGTGCTTCTTACGAGTAAAGCGCTCTTCTTGAGCTGCAGCAATAATTTCACCATCAATAATTAATGCTGCAGCACTATCGTGATAGAAGGCAGAAATACCTAATATAGCTGTCATTTTCTAGAACAAGGTATAGATGAACGGCGCAACAACAGAGCCTTGGCTCATTACAATCAATGCACCAAATATCGTCAACATTAGAAGAATAGGTAATAGCCAAAACTTCTTTCTAACAAGCATAAAATTCCAAAGCTCTTTAATAAATGACATGACTTAACTTCCTAAAATTGATTTTTCATAGAGCCCATTGGTTCGCTGCGCTTAACCCAATATGACTTAGCATTTTTATCTAACTTTTGCTTAAGTAAGTCTTTACCTAAGAGACGCATAATAAAACCAGTAGGTAGAACTGTGACAAAATAAACAAACGCCATAACAATTGGGGAAACAATAGAGCCTAATAGTAATCCAAGCTTAAACCAGAGTTTATTTGGAAGTACTAATATCTTAGGAGCTAGAAAAGCTAATAAGAAAAATATTATAGATATGACTAACGCCCAAATACGAAGACCTTCAGAATTAATTAAGGGGGGGAATAAAGAAACGATTAAAAATACGATTGAAAAAAAAACACCAAAGGACTTTTCTGAGGATTGTTCAGTGGAAAGATGTCTGGATATTTCTGTCATTAGTTAAATGCACTAAAATTATAGTTTATTTATGAATATTTTAACTTAAGTAAATAATATAATCCATTTAGAATAATGTCTGAATAAATATTAGTTGGACGTTGATTATTTATCAAATTCGATTTAGTAACTCGGACTAATTCAATTTGATAATTCCTCTAAAAGTTCTTTTGGATGCCAGTAACTCCTCCTTAATAAAACATTTTTAAAAAAAATTGTTGGACTTACAAAATCTGCTAATTGTAGTTGCTATTATTGGTATTCTTGCTGGTGTTGGAGTGCCAATGTACAACGGTTATATGGCTCAAGCAAAAAGAAATACCACAATTGATTCTCATAAAAATATAGTAAACTTTGCAAACCTTAAAACATTTGAATGTAAAGCTGGAGGAATAGTTAAATTTCAAAAATTAGCTGGAACACCTTATGCTAATAGAGCAAAAATTGACTGCTCAAAGCAAACAACTAATGCAGGCCAGTGGCGAGTTATCATTTTGCATTGGGGTGAATATTCTGGATTTTATAGTCCATATGATAAAACTAAAATGATTTCACTCTCGGATAAAAGCTTAGGTGTAACGCATTTAGCATTGAATGGACCAAATATTACTTTTACAACGAGATACCTTGATGAGGACAACCAGCAACAAATCTTGACTGACGTAATTGAAGCGCCATATCCCTAGCAAAACTGTATTTTTATAGAATTATTTAGATTGGATAGTTATTCTATTTAGAGCAATAGTTTGTTGCAGAATCAACAATAAGATTTAATAGATTTTTTGTTACTAGTTTATAGATTTTGTGTAATATATAATTTTAATTGTCTTTTAGGAGTGAATAAAAATGGCATCATCTTCAAATACCAGAAATCAAAAAATAGAGCAATCAATCAAATGGATGACTACTGAAGTAGATACAGAATGGGAGCGAATTGGTAATGCTGAGTTTAAAGACGCCCAGGTTCTTAGTGTCAATCATATAAGAGAATTAAATGAGTCAATTAAATTTTTAAAATCACATATTAAACAATTTTTATAGAACCAAGGGGAGTCTTGATAAAGTCCAATCCTCTCGGATGCGTGAGGGATGTAATCTCATATTAAAAGAGTTTTTTAAATATTATGGATTTTTCATCATCTAATGGTTCTATTTTAATTTGAGTGCCACCATTACTGCTATAAATAGGTTTCTTGCCTCTTAATATTTGATTCCAACTTTTAAGTGTATTTACTAGAATTGAACTGCTGATAACTGGCGCTTTATCTATTTTATTAAAGACACCACCATCACAATATTGACTTTTCATATTAACCTCATCAACAATTCGAGTATGGGGGGATTGATTATTCACCCACCCACATCCTTGGTCATCATTCCACTCATCAAGGTAGCCAGATGAAGAGATAGTTTTTAAACTGATAGATAGCAATAAAAGTAGAAGTAGTTTCTTCATACTATGATTGTATATCAGCTTGGACTAAAGTCCAAACTTCATTTTTTGTGAAAGGGAGGGATTATATAGATGTAGCTTATATTAATGAGCCTCCCCCGTACCTTTAAAGTCTGTAAAAAATATGCGAAGGATGGTAGTAATTTATCAAATTCAATTTAGTAAATCTGGGAATTGCTCATATGTTTGCACCAGACCTAAAAGTTCTTTTGGATTATTACCACCATGCCCTAATGAAACATTTTCAAAAAATATTGCTGGAGTTCCATTAACTCCTAATTTTTCACCAAATGCACGTTGTTCTGCAACTGGATTAACACAATTAGGGCTGTTAGGTAAATATCGATTAGTTTTATAGTTATGCAAGGCTATTATAGCCAGGTGTAACTAAAATTCAAACTTGGTTTCACCTGTGAGGGAGAGATTATTAATGTCTAACCAAGAGCAATGAGCATCCCCCGTTCCCTTCAAAGTCTGAATATATGAGAGAGGGGTTTTTTATATGTTGGTAAAATTTAATTACTGCAAAACACCATGAATGATTTTTACCTTATCAGTAATAGTAGGTTTATCGGCCCATGTTGCTGTTACTGGGACGATTGTCGGTGCCGTAAAGGAAATCTCTGCATCAGTTACTGATAACGAGCTACAGTCGCCTATATTGCTACTGGCAAGTGTTTTCCACATACCAGTCTGCTTCACTTTGTACACGGTGCCATCGGTAGCTGTTAATGACGTGCCATCGGCTATGTTGTAAACTGGTGCCCATGAGGAACCACTACCACTCCAATCAATCCCCCACAATTGTCCTGGACCTTCATAGTTTAAATCATCCGTTCGTGTGGAGCCTTGTGAATCGGTAAACGATGCCGTAATGTTTACAGGGTTATCAAGCGTTAGCCCATTAACTGTCGGATCGGCATAAGTACCTGAAGTTGTGTAAGATACTGTTATGTCACTTTCTTTGTAGATGGTGGATGGTAATGTTCCATCGTCTGTCCATATCCACCATTTTCTGAGAGATGTATCAGGCGTAGCCGCATTTGAGTCATGGTCACCCCAGTTATCGTATTGCCCTGCAAAGCCACGCTTATCTTTAGCTGTACCATAGACAAATGCAAGACCTGCGCTAAGATTCTTTAATGCGCCGGATGTGTCGTAGAGGTTGTAGCCATAAACATAAGTAGCCATAGTGGCTTCATCTAACTTTTTACATACTTGCGAGCCATCAGTGTCAATCTTGGCGTGGGTGGCGTTAAAGTTAACTTTGTGCACTACTGTTGTGCTTGAAAGGTTGTTCGTCAAAGAAACCTTGACCTTACCACCCGAGCCATCTTTATTAAGTAAGCCAGATACCCATTGTTTGTCATCATACGGACTCGCCCCTGGAGCCTTCCATTCTACGGAATAATTCAAGGCAACTTGACTGGCACTGTGGTTGGTAAATGCAACTGAGCCTTTTTCGCTAAAGGCACTACTTGGTGGATCAGCCTGAAACCAATTAAAGGCAAAAATACCAAAAGGGTTACTGGTTGAAAAGCCTTCAGTTATGGTAGTTTCTGTTACGTATTTAAAACTTGGGAAAGGGTTGTAATAACCGATTACGTTATGGTCAGAAGTGTTAGTTAACCTTGAACTAACTACTGCCACCTTAGTAAATTTAACCTTTTTATTATCTTGCGATGAACCCTGCTCTCCTGCGCATAAACCGCTATCAATTAGTGCTGCATAAGTGCTATTTGGCAGTTGACTAGCACCGGTATTTTTAATGATACAAACCAAAGAGTCAACTGTTGCAAGGGGACTTTGCCATGCACCCCCGTCAATCCATGTTTCAGCTTTGGTATTGGTGTAATCGGTACCTGGATCATTATAAACAGCAGAGCTAACGGCAGCAAGGCTTGCTGAAGATGCACTATCATCTTGAAGCACCTCAACATTAGCAGGTAGGTTCAAACCCACAACTGCAGCTGTGGGTTTATCAGAACATGATAAAAGGAACAATGAAAGCAGAGCGAGTAATAGAAAACGGCAGTTGTAAGATAATATTTTTTTCATAATATAATATAATATAAGCTTCAATTTAAACTATATTCTATACTAATATAAATTTTTATAGTTATAAATATTGTCAAGAGTAATGATCCCTTCCTGTACGCTTCAAAATCTGAATATACATGCGAGGGATAGTGATTTTGGCTTACTCTTTTTCTCTTAACTTCAAAATCACGTCAAAATAATCGTCCCACTAACCTTGTAATGCAATGTCTATACTCCCATTTAAATTTACTAATTCTAAACGGCTCTTTCCATTCAAGACATCAATTTTAATAGAACCCTTAATAATACCTTTCTTATCAATTTGAGCTTCAAATGAATCATATAAGCCTATTGAGCCAGTATTTAGAGTACGACCCTCTTTTGCTACAGTCATTATTCCATTGTTAATTTCAATATAACCATTTCCTATTTGCCTACTTCCTTCATTTTCATTGAAGCGGGACATAGTAAAAGAATAACGCCCATCAAATAACGGACTACTTACTACAGTGTCAACAACTTCAAAAGCATGTAAACTCTAAAGAAGTCTTCTCTAGGGGAATCACCCCATACCTTTTCATCTATTTGTCCAGATAAATTATAAACTTCAGAGCGGTCTACTCCTCCTCCCAAAATATCAAGCTCAGTTGATGCAGAAATTTTTCCTTTCTTGTTAATTTGACCACTAAAAGTGTCATACAATTCAGTGGAGCCTGTTTTTAGGTCACTATTGTCTTTGTCTATCATTATTTCACCATTCTTAATCTCAACAAAACCATTGCCAAGTTCTTGCCAATCTTCATCATCATGATAGCGAAATAAATCAAAACTATAGCGTCCATCAAATAGTGGGCTGCTTTTGTTTTCTTCAGCTAGTTTTGCTTCTAGTTCAGCTAGTTCAAACTTTGCAGCTTCTTCTTCAGCGATACGTTTAGCTTTAGCTGCTGCGACTTTTACTTTAGTTTCTGCGATTTTTGCTTTTCTTTTAACTATAGCGTCTTCAGCTTCTGCAGCAAGTTTTTTCTCTAGTTCGGCTTCAAATTCAGCAAGCTCATCTTCCATTGCTTGCTCTTCTGCTTTTTGTTCTTTACTGACAGGAGTTTTTGTGACAATAATGCCATCTACAATTTTTGTACTTGGAGGTAATAACTCAAAAGCAAAATCACCCTGATTTAGCAAAACCATACCATTAGTCTTACGCGACATAGAGCTCGATAAATATAAATCGATATCCCCATCTTTATCTAGGTCTCTAAATCGAATGTCTTCAATAAAGTCATTCCATTCATTACCTTCATGAACAGGGACATAGTCATCAGGCGCTTCAACTAGAGGAAATATTCCGTGGTCTTTAAAGTTCTTGTTACCTAAGTTTTCTATGATTTGTATTGCCGTGCCCACATATAAAACACCTGCTCTGCTGTAGACAATATCTAGGTCACCATCATTATCCAAATCAGCTGCTGAAACTTCAGGCACTGCCCCCCATTTCTTTTTATGTTGAGGTAAAGAGGTGTTGTTGTTTTTAGGAAAATTACCTCTGCCATCATTCCAAACAATACCAGTAAAGTTAGAATACTGATCAAATTCGTGCGCGCCTAGCAGTACGTCTAAATATCCATCACTATCCATATCAGCCAGCTCTAGTCCAAATGCATTAATTCCGTAACATTTGCGCTTCTTTAGAAAGCCTGTTCCATCATTTATTAAACACCATAAAGCTGTTCCTGTTCTATAGTCACCCGAAGTGATAACAACATCCATATCACCATCATTATCAATATCTCCCGTAGCGCCGCCGTGGTCAAATACTACGAAATTTGAGTGGCTTAGGTGTGTTTCTGAAGATTCCAACCAAGTGCCGTTCGGCTGACTTAAAAAGTAGCTATCTCTAACGCCGTCATGAGTGCCAATTCCGTGGTCAGCAACATAAAAGTCAAGAACTCCATCGTTATTATAATCAGCAACAAGAAGTTGCCTTCCCAAAGACATTCCAGGGTCTTCACGATTATCTATAAGGAGTTCAGGCGCATAAGTAAGTTTGTGTTTTGCATCACCCAAGAACAATGATGGTAATGGTTTATTTCCTTTACAATCTCCACCACCGCAAATCCCACCAGTATCCTCACCTATCATATCAACATTATTTGGATTCATAGTGCCTATGTAAAGTACATCACTGTAACCATCATTATTAAAATCTGCCATCTGCCACATATATCCAAACCAGTATAACTTTCCTATTGGATATGGTTTTTGTGGTGGTTTGAAAAAGTCAATATTAGGGTCATTTTCAATATCAATGCC
>Ga0209482_1001508_pt1 | contig 15875 bp, 13 predicted proteins | sample CoawatmetaG10DNA_FD_187512 | JGI IMG/M metagenome (GOLD analysis project Ga0209482, IMG submission 187512) | Marine microbial communities from the West Antarctic Peninsula - Coastal water metaG104-DNA (SPAdes) (version 2) | ecosystem: Environmental > Aquatic > Marine > Coastal ...
TAGGGTTAGGTTGGGACGGAACATATATTGGAAACCCTCTACCTTCAACAGATTATTGGTTTAGAGTACAGCTAGAAGATGGAAGAGAATTTAAGTCTCATTTTAGCTTAGTTAGACCCTGGTAAAATAAATTTTTTTCAATTCCTTTCTCTTTTTTTAATAGCTTCCAAAGTAAAATGATCTTGTCTAAGTAGTGTATTAACTATTATGATTGTACTCAAAATTGAGTTAAATTTAAAATCATGAAAAAACTCACTATTCTTTTATTTTTGTCTACTACTTTACTAATATCTAATGAATGTGTAGGGCAAAAGTCCAGTACTGATAAAAACTACTCTTTTAAAAGAGGAGATAATAACGGAATTGGAAAGTGGTATATGGGAAGAGAAATTGCCTATGTAATGGGATTTGAAGGAATTAATTGGCTAGAAAGATCAGATAGAGAAAAAGAAGAAAACGTTTCTAATCTGATTAAAAACATGAATATTAAATCCAATGATACTATTGCAGATATTGGAGCCGGTTCTGGGTATCATGTATTTAGAATGGCCCCGTTAGCTAAAAAAGGTTTGGTGTATGCAGTAGACATTCAAAGTGAAATGTTGATGGCGATTGAAAAGACCAAAGAGTTTAGTAAAACAAAAAATGTTGAAACAATTCTTGGAAGTGAAAAAAGTGTTTATTTACCCAAAAATTCTGTTGATAAAATTTTAATGGTTGATGTGTATCATGAGTTTAATTTTCCAGTAGAAATGATTGCTTCCATGAAAAATGCATTAAAGCCAAAGGGTCAGTTATTCTTAATCGAATATAGAGGAGAAGACTCAAGAGTTCCTATTAAAAAAGTTCATAAAATGACAGAAAAACAAGCTGTGAAAGAAATGGAAGCTGCTGGTTTTAAACTTAAAGAAAATATCTATAATCTTCCTTGGCAGCATTGCATGGTTTTTGTAAAAAAATAAATTTAACTTTCCTTATTTAGAAAATTTAAAGTATATAAGTAGGGTAGCACCTATTTAAAATTAGTATTGAGATTTTTAAAATTTTGAATCCAAATAGAATTAGGTTAAATTTAAAATTATGAAAAAATATTTATCCCTATTAATTTTATTTTTAAGCTTTAGTAATTCCGCTCAAGACACTTATTTACATTGTGGTAAAATAATTGATACAGAAAATGGCAAAATTTTAACCAAAAAAACAATCATAGTTTCTGATGATAGAATCAAAGCAATTAAAAATGGATATGTTAGTTCTGGTAATTTAAAAGATATAGTAATCGACTTAAAAACTAAGACAGTAATGCCAGGATTAATTGACTTGCATGTACATTTAGAATCAGAATTTAATCCTAAAAATGGGAGATTAGTCTTTACTGCAAACGAAGCAGATATTGCATATGGATCTTTAGATTACGCAAAGAAAACTTTGATGTCAGGATTTACAACTGTTAGAGATTTAGGTGGAACTGGTGTGAATATAGCTCTTAGAAATGCAATAGCTAAAGGAAAGGTAGTAGGCCCTAGAATTTTTACAGCTGGAAAATCTATTGCAACAACTGGTGGGCATGCAGATCCTACAAATGGTTGGAAAAACTCTTTAAAAGGTGATCCAGGTCCAAAAGAAGGAGTAGTTAACAGCGTAGATGATGCTAAAAAAGCGGTAAGACAAAGGTATAAAGATGGATCAGATAATATTAAAATAACGGCAACTGGAGGAGTTATGAGTATTGCAAAAAATGGTCAAAATCCTCAATTTACTTTAGAAGAAATTAAGTCAATATGTGATACGGCTAAAGATTACGGAATGATTGTAGCTGCTCATGCTCATGGTGATGAAGGAATTCAAAGAGCAATAATTGGTGGGGTTACTACCATTGAACACGGTACTCTTATGAGTGATAAATCAATGGAGTTAATGAAACAATACGGAACATATTTTGTTCCAACAATAAGCGCAGGTAAAGAAGTTGCTGAAAAGGCAAAAATAAAAGGATATTATGATGAGTTAGTAGTTCCAAAAGCATTGGCCATAGGACCTAAACTTCAATCTACATTTAAAAAAGCCTACAAAGCAGGTGTGAAAATTGCTTTTGGTTCAGATGCTGGAGTGTTTCCTCACGGATTAAATGGTAAAGAGTTTAGATACATGAATGAGGTTGGTATGCCTGCTATGGAATGTATTCAATCAGCAACAACTACAAATGCGTTGATTTTAGGAATGGAAAACGATTTAGGTAAAATTAAAGTTGGTTTTATCGCAGATATAGTAGCCACAGATGATAATCCAATCAATCTTATTTCAACAATGGAGAATGTGGTATTTGTGATGAAAAAAGGGGTAGTTTATAAATAACAATACACCTGTATTTTCACTAAGATCTTTCTTTTGAATTTATCTACAATAAATGTAATATACAGATATCCTCAAAAGGAAATAAAAAAAGTAAAAATTAATACAACAAATATGAAATATATATTTCCTTTCTTTTTTATAATCTCACTTTTAATTTCTAGTTGTTCAACTCAACAACAGAAAAAAGAAAGACCCAATATATTATTTATAATGTCTGATGACCACGCTTATCAAGCTATAAGCGCTTATGATGACAGGCTGATACAAACTCCCAATATTGATAGAATTGCAAATGAAGGAATGCTTTTTCATAATGCTTCAGTAACTAATTCAATATGCGCTCCATCAAGAGCTGTCATATTAACTGGAAAACACAGCCATTTAAACGGAAAAATTGATAATCATGCTAAATTTGATGATTCACAAACCACTTTTCCTCAACTTTTTCAAAAGGCAGGATATCAAACAGCAATGTTTGGAAAACTTCATTTTGGAAATAATCCAAAAGGAGTAGATGATTTTTTAATATTACCTGGACAAGGTTCTTATATTAATCCAAAGTTTATAGGCAAGAATAGCGACACTATAATTACTGGATATGTTACCGACATCATAACTGATGTAACTCTAGATTGGCTAGATAAAAAGAGAGATAAAGAAAAGCCTTTTATGATGATGTATTTACATAAAGCCCCTCACAGAGCTTGGTGGCCTAGCCCTGAAAAGTTTGCTGAGTTTTATGAAAAGAAATTTCCAGAACCAGAAACTCTTTTTGATGATTATTCTGGAAGAGGAACAGCTGCTAAAACAGCAGAAATGAATATTTTAACCCATATGCAATATATGCATGACAGTAAAGTCAGACCAGAGACTATAAAAGAAATGGGAAAAGTAGAGCCTGAGATCGTTTATATAAAAGGAGATGGCAGTTTAATGCGTCCTACTGCACAAGGATTTTATCGCCCTTTTGGAAGAGCAAACAAGGAACAAAAGAAAATATATAATGTGACTTTAGACAAGATTAGTAAGGATTTTAAAGAAAATTGGCCTACTATGAATGATAAAGAAAAGATGCAATGGAAATATCAAAGATATATGCAAGATTATTTGGCGACTATTTCATCAGTTGATGATAATGTTGGAAGAGTTTTAGATTATTTAGAAGAAACTGGTTTAGATGAAAATACAATAGTAGTTTACACTTCTGATCAAGGATTTTATTTAGGAGAGCATGGATGGTTTGATAAGAGATTTATTTATGATGAGTCTTTTAAAACTCCATTAATGATAAAATGGCCAAATAAAATTAAGCCTGGAACATCAAGCCAAGAAATGGTTCAAAATTTAGATTTTGCTCAAACTTTTTTAGAAGCTGCGATGATTGATGCTCCCTCAGATATGCAAGGTGAAAGTTTAATCCCTATACTAACAGGAAATACAGAGAGTTGGAATAGAGAGGCTGTTTATTATCATTACTACGAATATCCCTCTGTTCATATGGCTAAAAGGCACTATGGAATAGTAAATAAAAAATTCAAATTAGTTCGTTTTTATTACGATATTGATGAATGGGAATTATACGACAGATTAAATGATCCTAATGAGATGAATAATGTTTACAATGATCCTGAATATAAAGATGTTGTTAAAAAATTAACACAAGAATTGAAAGAAATGAGGGTAAAATATAAAGATTCAGAAGAATTGGATAAAAGTTTTATTTATAAAAAAAAATAATCATAAATTATTGTTTTGATAAAAAAAATATTTTTAATGGACTTAATGTTTAAAAGCATGAATATTAAAAGTCTATTTATTATTAGTCTTTTTATTTTTTCTTGTAATAATATTAAGAAAAACAAGGTGTCTAGTGATCTTAATACACCTTCAAATACTGAAGGTATGGTTTTTATTGAGGGGGGAGAGTTTTTAATGGGCGCTGATAACGATCAAGCAAAAGACGACGAATATCCTAAACACAAGGTTATTGTGAATTCTTTTTGGATGGACCAGACTGAAGTAACCAATACTCAGTTTAATGAATTTGTTGATGCTACTGGATATATTACGACAGCTGAAAAGGCAATTGATTGGGAAGAAATAAAAAAAATATTACCCCCAGGAACTCCTAAGCCCAACGATAGTCTTTTGGCACCAGCATCTCTGGTTTTTTTCGAATCTAACACAACTGATTTGTATGACTACACACAGTGGTGGAAGCTAAAAAAAAATACTAATTGGAGACAACCACAAGGGAAAGGAAGTGGTATTCAAGATAAAGAAAACCATCCAGTTGTTCATATTAGTTGGGATGATGCCATAGCATATTGCAAATGGTCTGGCAAAAGATTACCAACAGAAGCAGAATTTGAATATGCCTCAAGGGGAGGGTTAGAAAACACTATATACAGTTGGGGAAATGAACCGGCTTATCAAGGAAAACCTAAGGCAAATACATGGGAAGGAAAATTCCCATCTGATAATAGCCTTAATGACAACTTTTATTTAACTGCTCCCGTTAAATCATTTGAACCCAATTCTTTTGGACTATATGATCTTGGAGGAAACGTATGGGAATGGTGTTTAGATTGGTATGATAGCGAATACTATCAAACAATTTCTACAAAAACTAGTCTTAATCCTCAAGGTCCTAAAAATAGTTATGATCCAATGGAACCTTATAGTCCTAAAAAAGTGATGAGAGGTGGGAGTTTTTTATGTAATGATTCATACTGCAGCGGATACAGAAATTCAATGAGAATGAAAAGCACACCTGACTCAAGCTCTTTACACGCAGGATTTAGAACGGTTGTTGATGTAAAGTCTTAAAAAACATAAAACACTGATCTTATTTAAGTAGGGGAGTGTTAATTAAAATTATTTTATTTTAATTAAACTTCAATTTAAAGAGCCCTTGTAAATCAATGACTTACAAGGGCTTTTGCCTAGAAAGAGGTTCTATTTACGAATGGGAGTGATAGAACGACTTGTTATGCACAAACATGCGCTCCCTCTCTAATCATCGGTTATTATGTGTAGTATTATAGGAGAGTTCAGGAAACGGTTCAGGTAACCATTATTTAATCATTAAAAGTTAAATCATTAATTTAAATTTAATATCCTCCATAAAATCCACCACCATCTCCGCTATTATTTAATTGCCGTACTAATATCTCATTTCGACATTTTTTACATTGCTTTCTTTTTACTGTCCCTGAATATTTTTCGGAATGAAATATTTTTTGCCATTTTGATTTATTATCAGTTCCTACAATTAAAGTTTCATCATGAAAAGTCTCTATAACTTTGTAAGGAAACCATGCTTTACATAAGTCGTTTGAACATCTAAAGAAAGCTTTCCACTGCCCACTATTAAAGGATTCTATTTTTTTCATGTTCAATAAATATAATAAAATAATGGAAAATGAATTTGAGAAATATTTAAACTTTTTAGTAGTAATGATAGAGCTCCCAAAAGTTTGTATTTATTAATATGTTAATTATGATATCAATAAATTTTTTATAATATTTGCATTTCAATTTTGACAATGAAATTTAATCGCAACAATCATCATCATTTTAATATCCTCAAACGAGTGATGTGATGATATTGTTATATTATTATACAAGCCCGTTTGTTAATTCAAGCGGGTTTTTTTTTTACAAAAATTTAACAAATGAAAAAACTTAAAATAGCAATTCAAAAATCAGGAAGACTTAATACGGATTCTTTAAATCTTTTAAATAAATGTGGAATTAAAATTGACAACTACAAGGATCAATTAAAAGTCTCTTCTAGAAATTTTCCAATTGAAGTTTATTTTTTACGGAATAGTGATATTCCAAAATACATCAGCGATGGAGTTGTTGATTTAGCTATAATTGGTGAAAATCTTTTAATTGAGAAAGATTTTGATATTGATGTTATTGAAAAACTTGGTTTTTCTAAATGTAAAGTTTCTATTGCGGTTCCCAAAGAACTAGAGTTTAATTCTATCTCTTATTTAAATGATTTAAAAATTGCAACATCTTATCCTAATACACTTAAAAAGTTTTTAAATAAAAACAATATTAGCGCGGACATTCACGTAATTAATGGTTCAGTTGAAATAGCTCCAAATATTGGTCTTTCAGACGCGATATGTGATATAGTTTCAAGCGGAAGTACACTTTATAAAAATAACTTGAAGGAAGTGTTCGTAATTAATGAATCACAAGCTGTTTTAGCTGGAAACAAACAAGTTTTAGAATCTAATAAATACTTACTAGAAAAATTTTTATTTAGAATTAGAGCTGTTTTAAAGGCTAAAGAATCTAAGTATATTCTTTTGAATGCTCCAAATGACAAAATAAACGCTATCTCAGAAATACTTCCTGTTTTAAAAAGTCCAACTGTTCTTCCGTTAAACAAAGAAGGTTGGAGCTCATTACATTCCGTTATAAATGATAATACCTTTTGGGAAGTAATTGATAAAATTAAAGAAGCTGGAGCTGAAGATATATTAGTGTGTCCAATTGAAAAAATGGTTTTATAATGAATAAAATATTTAATCCAAAGAGAAACACTTGGTCATCACTCGTAAAAAGACCATTATACAATCTAGATTCTGTAAAAAATGTTGTAGATGAAATCTTTAATAATGTCAAATTATACGGAGATAAGTCTTTGATAGATTACACTAATAAATTTGATAAGGTTAATTTAAATAATCTTATAGTTAGTGATAAAAAAATCAATAATTCTGAAAATGAAATCGATAAGGACTTAAAAGAATCTATCAATATTGCTTTTAATAATATTTATAAATTTCATAAAAATCAAACTTTTAATTCTAAAAAAATTGAAACCACTCAGGGTGTTTTTTGTTGGCAAGAAAAAAGAGCTATTGAAAATGTTGGTTTGTATATTCCAGGCGGGACAGCTCCTTTATTTTCTTCAGTATTAATGTTGGCAATTCCTGCCATGATAGCTAATTGTAAAAACGTAGTTCTTTGCTCTCCTCCCAATGATAATGGTGAACTTCATCCTGCAATATTATACTGTGCTAAACTTTGCAAAGTAAGCAAAGTGTTTTGTGTTGGTGGAGCACAATCAATAGCAGCTATGAGTATTGGTACGGAGTCTATTCCTAAAGTTAATAAGATATTTGGTCCAGGTAATCAGTATGTCACCTGTGCAAAATTAAAATCTATAAACTTTAATACTGCAATTGATATGCCTGCTGGACCTAGTGAATTATTAGTTCTTGCAGATCAGAATGCTAATCCTGAATATATAGCTTCAGATTTGTTATCTCAAGCAGAACACGGTCCAGATAGTCAAGTGATCTTTGTGAGTCTTTATAAACCTTTAATTAATGATGTTGAAAAATTTGTTAATGATCAGATTCAAAATTTAGACAGAAAGGATTTTATAAATAAATCAATTTCAAGCTCAAAACTCATATTTTTTGATGATAAAACAGAGGCAGTTGAATTTATTAATCAATATGCTCCAGAGCATTATATAATCAATGTAGAAAACGAATCTTTTTTTATTGATAACATAGTAAGTGCTGGTTCTGTTTTTATTGGAAATTACACTCCTGAAAGTGCTGGTGATTACGCCTCTGGAACAAATCACACACTTCCTACAAATGGAAATGCTAAGCAATACAGTGGAATTAATTTAGATAGTTTTTTAAAGACCATTACATTTCAAAAAATTTCAAAAGACGGTTTATTGAATATTTCTAAAACTGTTGAGACAATGGCTCAGGCAGAAGGGTTACAGGCTCATAAAAATGCAGTATCAATTAGAGTTAAAGATTTAAATTAATATGAATATAGATACTCTAGTTAGAGATAATATAAAAAATATGTCCTCATATTCTTCTGCAAGAGATGATTGTAAGAATGAATTTAATAAAAATTTAATTTATTTAGATGCAAATGAGTCTCCTTTTGTTAACGGAATTAATAGGTATCCAGATAATAAACATACTGAATTAAAAAAGTTAGTTTCAAAAATTAAAAATGTTAGTGTAAATCAAGTTGTGTTTGGAAATGGAACTGATGAGATTCTTGATTTAATTGTTAGAGTTTTTTGTAATCCTAATGAAGATAAAATTATTACTCTACCACCAACTTATGGAATGTACGATGTTATTGCTAATACTAATGGAGTCGAGAATATTGAAATTCCATTAAAGAACGATTTTTCTATTGATAAAAATGAAATATTAAAATTAAGTTCACTAAATGCTAAGATTTTGTTTTTGTGTTCCCCTAATAACCCATCAGGAAATTCATTTGATACAAATGATTTAACTGACTTAATTAAAGGTTTTAAAGGAATTGTAGTTGTTGATGAAGCTTATATAGATTTTTCTTCAAAACAGTCTTTAATTAGCTTAATACATGAGAATAATAACTTGATAATTACTCAAACCTTATCTAAGGCATATGCAATGGCTGGAATTAGACTTGGAATGGGGTTTTCAAATGAAAAAATTATTAATTATTTAAATAAAATCAAACCACCATATAATATAAACGTACTAACGGAAAAAAAAGCTTTAGAGGAGTTGAACAAGATTGACGATATTAAAAAGAATATTGGTCTTGTCTTAAATCAAAGAAAGCTATTGATATCCTGTCTAGATAAACTCGATTTTGTTAAAAAAATACACAAATCTGATGCTAATTTTCTTCTTGTCAAGTTTGACAATGCTGATTTAAGATATAATCAGTTGTTAGAGAAGGGTATTATTGTTAGAAACAGGTCTAATCAACCATTGTGTCAAAATTGCTTAAGAATTACAATTGGAACAAAAAATGAAAATAATACTTTAATTAAAACACTTAACGAGTTATGAAAAAAATTTTATTTATTGACAGAGATGGGACTTTGTTAGAGGAACCTAAGTCTGATAAACAATTAGATAGTTTTGATAAATTATCTTTTTTTCCTGGAGTGTTTAAGTATTTGAATAAAATAAGTGAAGAGTTAGATTTTAAACTGGTAATGGTTACAAATCAAGACGGCTTAGGGACAGGCTCTTTTCCTGAAGAAACGTTTTGGCCTGTTCAAAATTTTATTATTAATTCATTTAAAAATGAAGAGGTTAATTTTTTTAAAATACATATTGATAAAAGTTTTGAAAATGAGAACTCAAATTACAGAAAACCAAGAACGGGAATGTTAACAGAGTATATTGAGGATTGTAAAATTGACATGCAGAATTCTTTTGTCATTGGAGATAGAGGATCTGATATGCAACTGGCCAAAAATTTAAGCTGTTCAGCAATACTTTACAACGGTACTGATCTTAATGATTCATTAAATGATGTTGTTAAACTTAAAACAGATTCTTGGAAATCTATATACGATTACCTAAGCGGATTAAATAGATATTCTTCCTTTACAAGAAATACAAATGAAACTAAAATTGAGATTGAACTTGATTTAGATGGTACTGGTAAAAACAATATAGATACAGGTCTTTCCTTTTTTGATCATATGCTTGATCAGTTATCTAGACATTCACTTGTAGATCTAAATATCAAAGTAGACGGAGATTTAAATGTTGATGAGCATCATACTGTAGAAGATACTGCTATTGCTCTTGGAGAATCTTTTTCATCTGTTCTAGGAAAGAAAATAGGAATCGAAAGATATGCTTTTTCTTTACCAATGGACGATTGTTTAGCCCAGGTTTCTGTAGATTTTGGAGGAAGAAGTTGGCTTGTGTGGGATGCTGAATTTAAAAGGGAGAGAATAGGTGATGTGCCAACTGAAATGTTTTACCATTTTTTTAAATCATTTTGTGATGGAGCTAAAATGAATGCCAATATAAAAGTAGAAGGAACAAATGAGCATCATAAAATAGAGTCAATATTTAAAGCTTTTGCTAAGTGTATAAAAACTGCAGTATCTAAAAATTACGATAAATTAGTATTACCCTCAACAAAAGGCATTTTATAATGAAAATAGCTATAATTGATTATGGTGCTGGAAACACTCAAAGTGTTAAGTATGCCTTGAAAAGACTAGGTTGTAAGGGGGTATTGACATCTGATAAAGAAGTTATATCTAGTTCAGATAGAGTTATTTTCCCAGGTGTAGGGCATGCTAGTAGCGCAATGAAAAAGCTTGAATCTAAAGGTTTAGATTTACTTATACCTGAACTTAAACAGCCTGTGCTGGGCATATGCTTAGGCATGCAGTTAATGTGTAATTTTTCTGAGGAAGGAAATACGAATTGTTTAAAAATATTTGATTCAAATGTAAAAAGATTTGATAACTCATTTAAGGTTCCTCAGATTGGATGGAACACTGTTTTTGATTTAAAAACCAGTTTATTTAACTCTATTATTGAAAATGAATACATGTATTTAATTCATAGTTATTATGTTCCCCTTATAACAGATACTGTTGCTACTTCTAATTATGGTATCAATTACAGTACTGCTATTAACAAAAATAATTTCACTGGAGTTCAATTTCACCCAGAAAAAAGCGGAAGCAAAGGTGAGTTAGTACTTAAAAATTTTATAAATAATTAATGATGAGAATAATTCCAGCCATAGATATTATTGAAGGAAAATGCGTAAGGTTATCACAGGGAGATTATAATAAAAAAACTATTTACAGCTCTAATCCATTTGAAATGGCTCAGCGATTTGAAGATCATGGTATAGGTTTCCTTCATTTAGTTGATTTAGATGGTGCTAAATCTAGTAAGATTATAAATCATAAGATTCTTGAGCAAATCGCTTTAAAAACAGCTTTAAATGTTGATTTTGGTGGTGGTTTAAAATCAATAGAGGATGTTAAAGTAGCATTTGAGTCAGGAGCATCCCAGGTAACTCTAGGAAGCATTGCCGTTTCAAATCCTAAAATTTTTATTGATCTATTTGAAAAATACGGAGTTGATAAGATAATTTTGGGTGCTGATTTCTTAAATAATAAAATAAAAACAAACGGATGGTTAAATGATTCAGGAAATGACCTTATGGATTTCTTAGAATATTACATTTCTAAAGGAATAAAATATGTGATTCCAACAGATATATCCAAAGACGGAATGTTAAAAGGACCATCTACAGAAATATATAAAGATGTTTTGAAATCGTTTAAAGATGTGTGTTTGATTGCCTCAGGTGGAATTTCAAGTATTGAAGACTTAGAGGAATTGAAAGAGGCGGGTTGTGAGGGTGCTATTCTTGGAAAAGCTATTTATGAAAACAAGATTAGATTGAAAAGTTTAATGAATTTTATAGAACAAGAATGTTAGCTAAAAGAATAATACCGTGTCTTGATATAAAAGACTCTAGAACCGTAAAGGGTGTTAATTTTGTAGATCTTATAGATGCAGGAGATCCGGTAGAGCTTGCTAGATATTACTCTAAAAATGGAGCTGACGAACTTGTTTTTTTAGATATAACCGCTACAAAGGAAGACAGAAAAACATTTGCCAAGCTTGCTGATAAAATTTCAGAGAATATTAACATTCCTTTCACTGTTGGGGGCGGAATTAAAACAGTAGAAGATGTGGATATTCTTCTTAGAAGCGGAGCTGACAAGGTTTCTATAAATAGTTATGCTGTTAAAAATCCTGATTTTATTAATGAATTAGCAACAAATTTTGGAACTCAGTGCGTTGTAGTCGCGATAGATGCTAAGTATATTGACAATGATTGGTTTGTTTATTTGGTTGGAGGAAGAGAAAAAACAGATATTAGATTGTTTGACTGGGCTAAAGAAGTAGAGAAGAGGGGAGCAGGTGAAATCCTTTTTACTTCGATGGATCATGACGGGACTAAAAATGGATTTGCTTGTCAGGCGCTTGAAAAGTTATCGGAAATAGTGAATATTCCAATTATAGCATCTGGTGGAGCAGGAAAGTTTGAACATTTCAGTGAAGTCTTCAAGTCTGGTAATATTGATGCTGCACTTGCTGCAAGTGTATTTCATTTTAATGAAATTGGATTAAAAGAACTTAAAACAGAATTAAAAAATAATAATATACCAATACGATTATGAATTTAGATTTTAGTAAAAACAAAAACGGTTTAGTGCCTGCAATTATTCAAGATAATTCTACTCATAAAGTATTGATGCTAGGGTATTTAAATAATGAATCCTTAAGTTTAACTTTAAATACTAATGTAGTTCATTTCTACAGTAGAACTAAGCAAAGAATTTGGAAAAAAGGTGAAGAAAGTGGCAACGAGTTAAAGGTTGTTTCATTAAAAGAAGATTGCGATAAAGATACAGTTTTAATAAAAGTGAACCCCAATGGACCAGTATGTCATAAAGGAGATGATACATGTTTTGAAGATTCAAATGTTTCGTATGATTTTATCAACACACTAGAGGACATCATACTAGATAGGAAGATTAATCCCTCTGATTCTAGCTATGTATCTAGTTTATTTAAGAAAGGAATAAATAAGATAGCTCAAAAAGTAGGAGAAGAAGCAGTTGAAATGGTAATAGAAGCTAAGGATAATAATGATGATTTGTTTTTAAATGAATCAGCTGATCTGTTGTTTCATTATTTAATTCTTCTTCAAGAAAAAGGTTATAAAATGAAGGATGTTGTTAATGTTTTAAAGGGAAGATCTTTATAAATTTAAATCGAACTATTATTTTGATTCAGACACTTAGAACCTTACTATTATACATACTTATACAAGCACCACCCGTCAAAATAAAATCGTTTTTATTTAACTAGGTTAGTTACAATTAAAAATTACTTTGGATTACTTATTTTTATATTATATTAAAAAACATAGAAAAAAAAAGGATTTACAGCTTCATATTTAGGTGAGCACCTATTAATAACTATTGATATTTTGTTAATAGCACACTATTGAAAAGGTTATATTTTAAAAGAATAATACAATGAAAAAAATAATTTTATTAATATTAGTTTAGTCTACTAAGCACTTTGTTAAGTTATTGATTTTTATTTTTTGTCTAATAATAAATAATGCATGATAAACTTTAAGAGTTACTCTCACTTTAAAGTGTTTTTTATTTTTTTATTGTTCCCTTTATTTGCTTTTGCACAAACGGTAACAGGTGTTAGTTCCTCCAAAGCAAACGGTTCCTACAAAGCCGGAGTATCAATACCAATTACCATTACTTTTAGTGAAGCGGTGAATGTAACGGATACGCCACAAATAACTCTTGAAACATAAGGGACTGATGCTGTGGTAAATTATTCTAGTGGAACAGGATCCAATACGTTTTTTTTAAATATAAGATAAAATACTTTATATTTATAATGATATAAATATAATTTCAAAGAGAGTGTTTAAAAAACTATTTACCTTTTTTTTTCTTTTTTTAAGCCTTCAAGTAATTGGTCAAGATAATTTTATTTCAACTTGGGATATTAGCTCTGGCACTTTTGAACTTCCTTTAAAAGATTATACTAGTATTACTATCAACTGGGGAGATGGAACAGGACCTACCGACCATTCAGATAATACTGCTTTTCCTACTCATTATTATTCTTCTAATGGAAACTACACAATTACTATTGCGGTAAACGATCCTTCAGCAAAAGACATTGGACAAATGTACATGAACGGTACTCATGCTTCTAGAACTCTAATTAGAACCATAACAAAATGGGGAGAGGGGAAGTGGGAGAATTTTAACGGAGGTTCAGATTACGCAGGTGGTGCTTTTAAGGGTGCCATTAATTTAACTATTCCTGCCACTGACGAGCCTGATCTTTCATTAACAATTAGTATGATGGGTGCTTTTGATGGATGTACAAGTTTAGTGGGAACTACTTTAGATGATTGGAACACCGCTAAGGTAACTAATATGCAGAATATGTTTAAAGGAGCTACTGCTTTCAATGGAGACATATCCCTTTGGAATACCGCTGAGGTAACTAATATGTGGAGTATGTTTGATGGAGCTACTGCTTTTAATAGAGATATAAATAGAAGTGGAGATTCTTGGAATACCGCTAAGGTGACTACTATGTATAGTATGTTTAGAAATGCTACTGCTTTCGACGGAAACATAACTTCTTGGGATACCACTAATGTGACTACTATGTTAGCTATGTTTTGGGCTGCTACATCTTTTAATCAAAATATAGGTTCTTGGAATACCGGAAATGTGACTGATATGAGATGGACTTTTTATAAGGCTGAAACTTTTAATAAGAATATAGGTTCTTGGAACACCTCCAATGTTAATAACATGGGTACTATGTTTAGCTATGCTACTGCTTTCGATCAAGACATCTCGTTATGGAATACCGCTAAGGTGACTAATATGTCAAAAATGTTTAGTAATGCTGCTGCTTTTAATAAAGACATTAATACTAGTGGCTCTTCATGGAATACCGCTCTTGTTACTGATATGAGTAGTATGTTTGATGGAGCTACTGCTTTCAACGGAGAAATATCCCTTTGGGATACCGCTCTTGTTACTGAGATGCAGGAGATGTTTAATGGAGCTGCTGCTTTTAATAAAGACATTAATACTAGTGGCTCTTTATGGAATACCGCTAAGGTAACTGATATGCGAGGTATGTTTTATGGAGCTACTGTTTTTAATAAAAACATAGGTTCTTGGGATACCGCTGAGGTAACTGATATGAGTGATCTGTTTAGAAATGCTACTGCTTTCGATCAAGACATCTCGTTATGGAACACCGCTAAAGTTGAAGACATGAGCTATATGTTTAATGAAGCTGAGGCTTTCGATCAAGATATTAATACTGGTGACTCTTCATGGAACACTGCTTCTGTAACTAAAATGAAGAGAATGTTTTGGGGAGCTACTGATTTTAATAAAAATATTGGTTCTTGGGATACCGCTAAGGTGACTAATATGTATGGGATGTTTTATGAAGCTCTTGCTTTTAATAAGGATATTTCTAGTTGGAATACCGCTAAGGTTACCAATATGAGTTTTATGTTTTCTGATGCTACTGCCTTTAATCAGCCTCTAACGCACAGTGGAAATTATTGGAATTTAGAAAATGTAACCAATATGGTTTATATGTTTGATGGAGCTACTGCTCTTTCAAGACTTAACTACGATATTTTCCTTTACAGTCAAGCTAATAATGCGGGTATTAAATCCAATATTGAAATCCATGTTGCCAGTAAGTATTGTGATCAAGTATCAAGAGATTATCTTACTGGAACAAAAAGTTGGATTATAAATGACGGTAATTTAAGTGGTGACTGCGTTGCCCCTACAGTAACTAATGTAACTTCCACTAAAGCGGATGGTTCTTACAAAGCCGAAGAAGTAATATCAATTACCATAACTTTTAGTGAAGTGGTAAACGTTACAGGAACCCCACAAATAACTTTAGAAACAGGGGGTACTGATGCGGTGGTAGATTACAGCACTGGAACAACAACTAATACTCTAACTTTTAATTACACAGTGGCAGCTGGTCATACGTCCGCTGATTTAGATTACGTGGCTACAAGCTCACTGGCTCTTAACTCAGGAACAATAAAAGATGCTGCATTAAATGCAGCTACTT